>ERZ887942.831-NODE-831-length-23593-cov-18.473957_pt1 | contig 23593 bp, 20 predicted proteins | sample MGYA00521099_ERZ887942 | MGnify/ENA primary metagenome ERZ887942 (study PRJEB32303, sample SAMEA104408605) | aquatic metagenome | biome: Brackish water; feature: Pelagic; material: water | place: Baltic Sea | collected 2014-06-07T06:48:00 | depth 16,251 m ...
AAACTCCTCCAGCAAGCTCGCCCCATCTAACCATCCTCAAGCCAATCGCCCTTTCATACCGATCGACCCGACCGAATCCGGTCCGAGGCCATCTCTCAGGATCCACGCAAAAGGGAGCACACAGATTACCAGAAATCCGAGGATTACATCCACGAGAATCAGAAGTGCATTTCGCAATGAAGGATTCATAGAATTTTTGAGGCTTGGCTCCCGTTACCGCGATTACCCGTCGGATTTTGGTTTCACTTTGTTTTTACGAGAAAGCCCCTTCTCCGGAGCCCGATGACAACCAGCTAGTTCAACGGAGTGACTTCGCGGATACTCCACTGCTGCTCTTCATCTGCAAGTCGTTCATCGAGATCAATGAAACCGGTTGCCGGGAATCCCAGCCCCCTGTCCCAAGTGACATCAATCGTTACGGCATCTTGCTCACGTGCGGAAGCAATGATTTGAAACCAATCTTCAATCGTCCGGTCGCTTGGAGGAGTGAAAAAAGGAGGGTAAATAGAAATGACCTCGAACATCGTGGTCTCACCATCAATCACGGTGTAGCTCGTCTCCGAGGACACCAGTCCTCTGCTCGAACTCACAACGTAAGGGTAGCGGGAAGGCCCCTCCGTTCTCCACTTCACTCGTGACTCCAGAAAAGTCCGGTAAGGGAAATCATCTTCTTCAAGTCTCGCCGCCCGAAAGAAGCCTGACTTTGCCACTCCCCCGGCGAGCACCTTGCGGGCAATCTCGATGGCCGGATCCACTCCGGGAGCCAATTGCTCGAGAAAAATGACGTCCTCCCACGTCTTTCCATCCACCGAGTGCTGAAGCACCCGGGGATCTGTCCCGGTCGCCGCCTCCAGTTGAAAACCCAGAGTCTCGTCTCCAACCACGACCTTGAGCATTGGCAGGGCCTGCGCGGACAGCGCGACACAAAGCCCAAAAAACACGATGAGGGTGGAGACCTTACGCGATCGAAGTAATAGCATGAACGGATGATGTAAACCCGCCCGCCAATAGCCAGATCTTTTCGCTTCAATGACACCATTCCACCCGGGCTTGAGATCCTTTCCATGCATGTAAAAGAAAATTTCCAAGCGTCACGCCTCGCAGTTACGAAGACGCGTGCCATTGACCGGGGAGAGACTTCTGGTGACCGGAGGTTCTCCTAAAACCCTGCTTGGAATTAAAAGAGATTTCCCTTATCAGACGGGTGCTATGAAAAAAATTCTCCCCTTGCTCATCCTATCCCAGATGCCTGTCCAGGCTGCCAACTACCAGAATACGGTGATCAAGCTGGCCCCGACTTTTTACTACGAACTTAACGAAACCGAGACCGAAGGAGGTGCGATCGACACGATGGGAAATGCGCCCGCACCTGGAATCTTTAATGGCCAATACGGCGGAGGCGGACCGACGATTGGAGAGCCCGGTCCTCTCGAACTTTTCGGAGGGATTGCCGTGCCGGGTCTCGGCGGGGCCGATAATCTCGCTCACTTCAGCAACAACCAGGGACACATTACCCTGGGCGACGGGAACCTCTTTGCTTCCAGCGCGATCACGGTCGCCTTTTTTTTCAAAGCAGGACCGGCCCAGGGTGGCGACCGGCTCTTCACCAACAACCTCACCTCCGCCACCAAGAGCTTTCAAGTCGTCACCGCCAACGACGGCCTCGTCCTTTCCGTTGATCCCAACTCGACAGGAGAAACCGCTGAGCGGACGCTTTATGTCGAAGACAATTCCGAGCCGGATCGACGCTTGATCGATTCTGAATCCGGTTGGTTCCATATCGTGGCCTCGACCGAGGGCGCAACCGGCGCCGAGCGGGCGAATAATTTTAAAATTTGGGTCAACGGGGTGAACCGGACCGAAAATCTGCAACCTAACGCCACCGGCTGGGGAACGGACACCGGAATGGCCAAAATCGGCGGACGGCGCGCCGATCCCACCGATTCAACAACCCACCCGGGCGCTCAGGATGAGGTCGCAATTTGGCTGGACCGGGCCTTGACCGACAAAGAAGTCGAAACCTTATGGGAATCCGCAATTACCGAAAAGACAATCCCGCTGATCATCACCGACGTCCTGACTGCCGGTGAAGGCGACGATTTTTCCGCAACGATCACCTGGCAATCCAGACCCAACCGCAACTATCTCGTTTTTTCCTCAACTGATCTCCTCGTTTGGAACGAGTTGACGGATAGTTATCCGAGTGAGGGTGAACTCACCACCTTTATTGATTCCGCCGCTCCGGCAACGGCAGCGCACTACTTTTACAAAGTAGAAGAGGCTGAGTGACGGCTGTCTGGAGCCGCTCGTAGTGAAATTGTCAAACCGGGTGGGAATGAATCCGTGTTCGCCCTTCAATCGGCAGGCGGTTTTACCCGCTCCCGAGTGGCATGGAGGCATCGATACCGTCATGGTCCAAGGCAATGCTGCTCCATGAGCGGGAATCTCCCTTTGAGAGAGTCGTCAATCTACCTTTGCCAGAGGGGTGAAAATCGGGTAAGCGCGGTGCGGATTCAAAAACTCCACCACTTTCAATTATGCTCGACATCAAAGTCATCCGGGAAAATCCCGAACTCGTCAAAGAACGTCTCGCCAATCGTCATGATGGCTCGGCCGACCTCATCGACGAAGTTCTCGCCTGCGACGAAACCCGCCGGAAAAACGAAACGGCAAAGCAGGCTCTCCAATCGGAGCGCAAAACCACTTCCAAGGAAATCGGCAAACTCCGTGCCAACGGGGAAGATTCCTCCGCCATCGAAACCGAGGTTAAAAAAATTGGAGAGCAGATCAAGGCTCTCGACGATGAAGGCGGTAAAGCCTCCAAACGACAGGACGAACTCCTGCTCAACATCCCCAATCTCCCCTACGAGGATTGCCCGGTCGGTGCCGACGAAGAGGCAAACCCCGTCATCCGCAACTGGGGCGAGAAACCCGCCCTCATGAACGCCCGTGACCACCTTGACCTCGCCGAGGCCAAAGGTTTGATCAGCTTCGACGATGGGGCCCGGCTCTCCGGCTCCGGCTTCGCCGTCTATCGCGGCAAAGGAGCCCGTCTTCAGCGCGCCTTGATCCAGTTCCTCCTCGATCTTCAAAGCCGCGAAAATGGTTATGAAGAAGTCAACGTCCCCCACGTCGTCAAGCGCGAGTGCATGTTCGGAACCACGCAACTCCCAAAGTTTGAAGATGACATGTATGGCATTGGGAACAACGAAATGTTCCTCATTCCCACCGGTGAAGTTCCCATCACCAATCTTTACCGTGAGACACTCCTCGGCGAAGAAGATCTCCCGATCAAAATGACAGGCCAAACTCCTTGCTTCCGTCGGGAAGCAGGAAGCGCCGGTCGGGACAATCGCGGCATCATCCGCATGCACCAATTTGACAAGGTGGAACTTGTCCAGATCGTCCACCCCGACACTTCGATGGACGCCCTGGAAGAGCTCACCGGCCATGCCGAATCCGCTCTTCAAAAACTCGGCCTCCACTACCAGGTCATCGAACTCTGTACCGGCGATGTCGGCTTCGGCTCGCAAAAAACCTACGACATCGAAGTTTGGGCACCCGGACAGGGCAAATACCTTGAAGTCTCCAGCTGCTCCAGCTTCGGCGACTACCAGGCCCGCCGCATGAAGCTCCGCTTCAAGGATGCCGACGGCAACAACACCTTCTGCCACACGCTCAACGGCTCCGGCACCGCCCTTCCCCGCCTCCTCGTTGCGCTCCTCGAGCAATGCCAGGACGCCGAAGGCAACATTGCCATTCCCGAGGCCCTTCAGCCCTACTACGGCGAAGATTCAATCTGATCAGGACCAATCACTGAAATTGGAAGAGTCTTTTTTTAACGGTTTTTCGACGAAACTGCCATCGGTAGTTTGCGGATGACCTTCGGAAGGTCAAAGACCGAAAAACTCTCCTTGAGGACGAAAGGCCGGGGCCATCGAAGGCCTTCTGAACACCTGGAAACAAAATCCGCCCTGCGAGGAATCACTCAAATTACTTGCTTCCCTGCCATTCGTGGCTAAAACCGCCGCCCCGCGTGTCAGACTCACTTAAAATCGCCCTCCCGAAAGGCAGCCTTCAAGAACCGACCCTCCGTCTTCTTGAAAAGGCCGGCTATAATATCTACACCTCGGATCGCGGTCTACGTCCTTCCTCCGATGACGATGGTCTGGACATCTACATGATCCGGGCCCAGGAGATTGCCCGCTACATTGATCAGGGATTCATTGATTGCGGGATCACCGGCCTCGATTGGGCATACGGACACGATGTCGATCTTGTCGACCTCGCCGAACTTCCCTACTCCCGGGCCTCGACCCGCCCCACCCGCTGGGTTCTGGTCGTTCCCGAGGATTCCCCCATCAAGACCGTCCAAGACCTCGAAGGAAAACACATTGCCACCGAGGGCATTGAAATCACCAAGCGTTACCTCGCCGAAAAAGGGGTCAACGCCAGCGTCGAATTTTCCTGGGGAGCCACCGAGGTGAAAGTTCCCGACCTTGTCGATGCCATCGTCGATGTCACCGAAACCGGTTCCTCTCTTCGCGCCAATAAACTGCGCATCGTGGACGAACTTCTCTCATCCTTTCCCCACTTTTATGCCAGCAAGGCGGCCTTCGCCGATGAATGGAAGCGTGGCAAAATGGAAAGAATGGTCATGATGCTCAAAGGTGCTCTGGAAGCCCGCGACAAAGTCGGACTCAAGCTCAACCTCCCGGAAGCCTCTCTCGATGCTGTTCTGGAGTGCCTCCCTTCCCTCCGTCGCCCCACCATTTCCAAGCTCACTGAAGAAGGCTGGCTTGCACTCGAGACCATTATCTGCGAGAAAGTCGCCCGTAACCTCATCCCGGACCTGAAAGAACTGGGAGCGGAAGGTATTATTGAATACCCTCTCAACAAGATCGTCTCCTAGACAAACAACAAATTTCACGGAATTGCGGTTTCAGAAATCCGCAGAACTCAAACCCAACCAAATTAATACTATGGGCAACCTCAAAAAGCGTCGGAAGACCAAGATCAGCAAGCATAAGCGCCGCAAGCGCATGAAGGCCAATCGCCACAAGAAGCGCCTTCGTTACAAGTCCTAGTGACTTCCCTGATCCGGTCGGGCAGACCGCCTTACTCCTGCCCATTCCCACCGCCGAAGTCCCCTTCGGCGGTTTTTTTTGCCCGGTAAAAAAACTGACTTTTTTTTCCTAATTTGTCGTAAAACCGGAAACGTGTGCCAACGTCATCCCATGAATAAGGAATCGGATAGCATTCTGCGCGTCTACATGAACGAGATCGCCAAGACAGACCTCCTCACCATTGAGGAGGAACTGGCGCTCGCGGAGCGCATCAAGGACGGCGACTCCGAAGCCCGTGACCACATGATCCGGGCCAATCTGCGGCTCGTGGTCAAGATTGCCAAGGATTACTCGAACTATGGGCTTCCCCTCGCCGACCTCATCTCAGAGGGCAACATCGGGCTCATGAAGGCCGTCGAAAAATATGATCCCGACAAGGGTGGCAAGGTTTCCACCTACGCTTCCTGGTGGATCAAGCAGTCAATCAAACGCGCCCTGTCGAACCAGAGCAAGACCGTTCGTCTTCCGGTTCACATGGTCGACAAGATCGCCCGCCTTCGTAAAATCACTGTCGCCCTCACCGAAGAACTTGGACGTGAGCCCAGCGACGACGAATTGACGGAAATCCTCGGAATTCCCCGCAAGAAGCTCGCCTTGCTCAAGCAGGCAGCCCAACGCCCCACTTCTCTTGACGCTCCGGTGGCCGAAGATGGCGCCACGACCTTTGCCGAGACCATCGGCGATTCCAATGCGGTCGACCCTTCCGAGGCTCTGACCGCCAAGGAGATGCACGGCGAGCTTGGTCCGCTTCTCAATCTTCTCGACCAAAGGGAAACTAAAATCATTGGCGCTCGTTTCGGGCTCAACGGCAAAAAGCCCCTCACCCTCGAGGAGATCAGCCGCGATTTCGGAGTCACTCGCGAGCGAATTCGCCAATTGCAAAATATCGCCCTCGACAAGATGCGCCGTGCTCTCGGCAAAAAAGAAAATCCCATTCCGTCTCTCTCGAACGAGGCGTAAGGAAAGAGTCGTTTCCCCCTATCTTTTTAAAAGGGCACTCTCGTGAGTGCCTTTTTTGCGGCTCAATGTCCCAGCCATCTCATCCGCTCTCGGTCGGGCCCATGAACCCGGTTCATCGAGCAGCTTCACTTCCCAGAGAGGCCTTTCATCACCGCTCACTCCTCCCATTGTTCGATGCGTGAAGTCAATTACGGGAGCATTTTCCATCCACCAAAAAAAAGGCGGAGCGGTCAAAGGACCACTCCGCCGGGGAAATTCCAAGCGGTATTAGGTCAAGGGAGCAAGTTGGATTGTTACCCGACGATTGGCCTGCCGTCCTTCCGCAGAGCTGTTATTTGCCACGGGAGCATCAGGTCCTTGTCCGGAGACCCGGAAACGCTGCGAATTCACCTTCTTGCTCTGAAGGAATCCGGCGACGCTATTCGCACGGGACTGGGACAGGCGGTAATTGTAGTCACGTTGTCCCACACTATCGGTGTGGCCGGTGATATCGACCAAGGTCTTATCATATTTGTTCAGGACCTTGGCCACTGACGTCAAGGTTGCATAAAACTGCCCCCTGACGGAGGAACTCCCGGAGGCAAAGGTAATGTCTCCGGGCATGATCAAATTGATCTGATTTCCGCTCCGGCTGATTCCGACGCCACTTCCCTCCAACTCCCGCCGAAGCTCGGCTTCCTGCTTGTCCATGTAGGCCCCAATTCCTCCTCCCGCAATCGCCCCGATTCCCGCTCCCAGAAGTGCCTTCTGACGGCGGTCGGTGCTATCATTTCCAGCTAATCCACCCACAACCGCTCCCAGAACACCACCGACGACTGCTCCGGTCGTTGCCTTGGCACGCTGGGCTTCCCCCGTGTAGGGGTTGGCCGTTTGGCAGGAAGTCAGAATGAGACTGCCCGAAGCAACAAAAACCATTAGGTTCGAAATCATTTTCATGTGGAATGAGACTACCTCAAAACTTGTTTAATTCACCTGAAATATTTCGGCGTTTCCGCATGGCCCATTTGGCCTACCCTCCCGACATGGCCAATGCCCTGCCCAATCCCTCCGGCGACATCTTCACCTTGGACCCGACCATTGTTTCCGCCGGAAAAAAAGCCTCCCGGGAAAGCCCGCGCAAAAGAATAATCCTCCCTGTTCAAAGGAATCAGGATGCCCTGGTCCAGCGACTCCTCAACTTCCTCCAACCGGGCACCTACATCCGCCCCCACCGCCATCCACTCCCTCACGCCACCGAATCGATCTGCCTTCTCGAGGGTCACCTCGAAATCCTCGTCTTTCACCCCGATGGATCGATCAAGGAGCGGTATCAGCTCTCCCCGCAATCTCCACTCATCGACATCGAACCGGGAGTCTGGCACGGGATGATTGTCAAATCCCCCGACACCCTCATTTTTGAAGTCAAAAAAGGCCCCTATGACCCCGGATCCGATAAAGACTTCGCCGCCTGGGCACCCGCCGAGGACGATCCGAAAGCAGGGGCCTATCTCGACTCCCTTCTTCAGTAGGGAAGGTGTTTCCTCCGGTTCGCAAGCCAGTAGGACTGGTAGGGAGAGAGCACGATTTCCATCACCTCCGGCTCCAGAGTCTCACCGGAAATCAAGTCAAACCAATCTTCCGTGACCACCAGATTGATACTGGCGACCGAGATTCGTTGTTCCTGACCCGACACATTGTGCAGACAGAACACGTTCCGCCTTCGATCCACCGATTGACGCCAGAACGCAAAGATTTGATCTCCAAGGTGCAAGGTGAACTGGGTGGCATTCGGGTGAAACGCGGGCTGATTTTTTCTCAATTCAATCAACCGAAGCAACTGCTTGAGCAGCCTTGCATGCGGAGACAAACCGTCATCGAGAATCGCACCCAACTCATCGGCATCCCACTGACGACGATTGATGTGCCGGTTGACACCAGTCTCCGAAACCCGTTCCAAATCGTTTCTCGTGCCCAATAGGCTATGAATATAGAAGGCGGGGATCCCTTCAAGGGCGAGCAGGATGGTGTGGGCACAGAGAAACTTTTCTTCCGTCTCGAGAGCATCAAACAAGCTAATATTAATCTCGTAGGGTCGTTTGCTTCCATCCGGCAGCGTCCGCTCTGAAACCAAGCCTCCATTTGCGACCATCCGGCCCACCAGAGAATCGATTTCCTCCAGGGAAAGCAATCCTTCCGCAGGCCTCAATCCAATGCCATCGTGTGATGCAATGAAGTTAAAAAACATCGTTCCTGGATGGGCCGGTGGCATTCGCATCAACCATTGAATAAGGCAGCGGCTGTTTCCGTTCGTCAAGGCATAGAGTAAGAGCGGAGGAAGCGAGAAATTGTAGATTCCATGCGCTTCGTTTCCATTCCCAAAGTAGGAGAGGTTCTCTTGATTGGGGATATTTGTCTCCGTGATAATCACCCCATCAGGTTTGACATGCTCGATCAAAGTACGGAAGAGCCGCACCAGTTCATGCGTTTCGGGCAAATTAATACACCCTGTTCCGATTTCCTTCCATACGAACGCCACCGCATCAAGTCGGAACACGCTCACCCCGTGATCAAGATGCGAACGGATGATCTTCACCAGCTCAACGAGGAGATCCTCTTCTTTAAAATTCAGATCGATCTGATCATGACCAAAGGTGCACCAGACATGCCTGGTCCCCTCCGGGGTTTCCGTCGCTCGAAGCAAATCACTCGTTCGCGGCCGCACCACTTCACTCAGATCATCGTCCGGTGAAGCCTCGAAAAAATATCGCCTGCCGGGTTCCTCGTTTTGTTCGAATTGCTTGAACCACTCGTGGGAAGCAGAACAATGATTCACCACCAAATCAGACATGATCCGGTAATCCCGGGAAAGTGTTTCCAGATCGGACCAATCTCCCAGATCCGGATTCACCTGATTGTAGTCGGAAACCGCAAATCCATCGTCCGAAGTTGAGGGAAAATAGGGCAGGACATGAACGATCGAAATCGCATCTCCAAGCCTCGTCGTCACGAAATCCTTTAATTCTGCCAGCGGAGCCCCGCTCTTTGGCTGAATCGTGTCCCCATAAGTGATCAAAGCCACATCCTTCTCCGTCCAATGATTGGAAAATGGAACAGACTCAAAAAAATGCTCACGCAAGCGCATGGCATCGACAAGACGATCGACAAGCCCGGAGTAATTTCCGTCTCCGTAGATCCCAGAAAGATGGGTCTCAATTCTGAGAATGAGTTGATCGAGCGGACTCATGATTTACGAAAATTCCTTGTGATCCTCTTCAACGGCCTCCACCAAGCGCTCATAAACATCCGGCATCGCACTGCGCACCCTTGACCAGCTTGGAATGAAAGGCTTCTCGTGAGGTGAACTCAAAAACATCTTCCCGGCCGTGATGATGTTCTCCGCAAAAAGTTCCACCGCTTCCTCCTCCTTGTGCACATCCAACTCAAGACCGTTGATGATGGCATCGTTCTTATAGCGCTCCACAAAGTCCAGGGCATTGCGAAAATAGGAAGCCTTCAAGGTCCGGAACACCTCCTTGCTGAACACCGTCCCCATCACCGCCATCTTCCGGTAGATGAGCTTGCAAATATCGATCGACATCTTCGACAAACCTTTGGCCTGATCATCCACAGAGATGTCCTGGTGTTTATGGTCATAAACCTCGGCAATATCGACCTGACAAAGTTTGTTACTGGAATAGTTCCGGAACATTTCCGAAAGCGTCCCCATTTCAAGCCCCCAATCGCTCGGCATCCGGATATCCGGAATCACGCCCTTTCGAAACGAAAATTCCCCGGCAAGCGGATAGCGAAAGCTGTCGAGATAGGTCAGGTAATCACTCTCCCCCGTCACTTGCTCGAGAGAGCGCAAGAGCGGAGTGATGAGCAAACGCGTGACCCGCCCGTTGAGACTCCCATTGGCAATCCGCGGGTAGTATCCCTTCGCAAATTGGTAACTAAATTGCGGGTTGGCCATCGGATAAATCAACCTCGCCAAAAGCGAACGATCATAGGTCACGATATCACAATCATGCAGCGCAATCGCCTCCGCCTTATCGGTGGCCAGCATGTAACCAAGACAATACCAGACATTCCTCCCCTTGCCTTCTTCCTCGGGCGAGAGCCCCTGGGCCTTGAGTTCCCCATCCAACGCTCTCAATCGCGGACCGTCATTCCAAAGGACCCGGTGATGTTGGGGAAGCTCGCCAAAAAAGCGCAAGGCTTCCCGATATTGGTTTTCATCGGCCCGGTCCAACCCGATCACGATCTGATCCAAGTACGGCACTTTCTTGACTTCTGCCAAAATCTTCGGCATCGCGTCGGTCTCCAACTCGGAGAACAAGGACGGAAGCAACAGCCCCATCGGGCGTTTTTTTGAAAACCCAACCAACTCGGCCTCAAGTTCGGCGAGCGGTCTTCGTGTCAGATTATGAAGTGTGGCGACCGAGCCGCCCTGGTGAAAATCAGCCATTGTTTGTTTGTGATTGTGGAATCTGTAATTGATCGAGAATTTGCGTCACCATTTCCGCCCATCCGCACGGGCCGGTCTCGGTGCTGCGGAGGACATCATCAGCCTCGAGGAAAAAATCATCCTTCGTCGCGATCACCACTCCGATATCCGCCGCTTTGAGCATCGCTAGGTCATTCTCCCGGTCCCCCAGAGCAATAATGGCAGCCTTACCATTCCGCAAATGCTCCAAAGGCTTCCCTTTATCCGTCTTTCCCAGTACGTGAAGAAATCTTCCTCCTTTGAGTGTCATCAATCCCCGCTCTGCGATCAGCTGGCAAAACTCCTCTTCTTTCTCCGGGGTATCCCCCCACACCAAGGGCTCACTATAATGTCGGTCGGCCGATCTCTCCGCCGACTGGCGACCCAGTCCGGTCCACGCCATGATCTCTGGCACCGAAGCATCCGAGTATCCCTTGAATTTAAAAGCTCCCCGCAATGGCTTGAGCGTTTCCAAAATCCTGGCACGAGGCGTCCCAAAAACCGTCACCTCCTCCCCGTCATAGAGAGCCGAGCCATTCTCCACGATATACGGGTCCAAATTCCCAAAATCCCCCCGCATCGCCAACCACTCCGCCCGCGTCTTGCTGGTATTCACGATCATCGGGATTCCGGCCCCGTCCATCCGGTCCAAAACCGGTAAAACCTCCTCAAACGAGTAATCATCATGGTCCAGCAGCGTCCCATCAAGGTCGCTCACCACCATTAACTGCATCGTTTGCTCTGCCATTCCCATGGTCCTAGCGCATCCCGTGCCAAATCCCGATTTCAAATTTCCGGGAACGCCCTATCATTCCGCCATGCCCGAACTCGCCGAAGTCGAACTCGCCCGCCGCCAATGGGCTGCTTTTCATGGAAACACCATCACTTCCGTCGATGTTCATCCCAAAGCCCGCATCTACCGTGACTGCCCCGCCCCCGCTCTCCGTATCCTCAAAGGCAAGACACTCCTCTCCTCAAACGCCCACGGAAAACGCATGCTCTTCACCTTTGGCCCCGGGCTTCACCTCGAAGTCCATCTTGGCATGTCCGGAAAACTCTCCACCGCTCCCGTCGACCACGACGAGCACAAACACGACCACCTCATCCTCCGCTCCACCAATGCGGCCCTCATTTTTAACGACTACCGCATGTTCGGCCGCGTCATGCTCCACGATTGCGAAGATCCCTGGGCCGACTTTCCACCCCAGCCCCAGGATTCCAAATTCTCCCTCGCCCGCGTCCGCAAACTGATCGAACGCCATCCCAAAAAGCCCCTCAAAGCCCTCCTCCTCGATCAAAAGGCCTGTCCCGGCATCGGCAACTGGATGGCCGACGAAATCTGCTGGCGCCTCGGCCTCCACCCCGGCATCTCCGCCGCCCAACTCGATCCAGCCCCCCTCCGCAAACAAATCCGCTTCGTCACCCTCGGTGCCCTCAAACACGTCGCCGAAAAAAACCAAACCGCCTCCGTCGATGGCTTCGCCCCCGGCTCCTACGTCGCCAACGTCCCCCCCCCAAACTGGCTCTTCCAGCACCGCTGGAAAAAAGGAGGAACCTGCCCGAAATGTAAAACCGACCTCGCCCGCGACACCATCGCCACCCGCACCACCGCTTGGTGTCCCACCTGCCAAAAGGCCTGAAGTTTGGCCTATAGCAGATCTCGTATGCTTCGCGACTAGGCGATGAGATCGTGGACCACGTTGCCGTGGACATCTGTTAATCGGTAGTCCCGCCCGGAGTAACGATAAGTGAGCTTCTTGTGGTCGAGGCCCATGAGATGAAGGATCGTCGCGTTCATGTCGTGCACGTGGACGCGGTTCTCGACGGCCGAAAGTCCGAACTCGTCGGTGGCGCCGTAGCTGAAGCCTTTCTTCACCCCGCCGCCGGCCATCCAGGTCGTGTAGCCGTAGTGATCATGGTCGCGGCCTTTCTTGCCTTCGGAGGTTGGGGCGCGGCCGAACTCCCCACCCCAGACGACGAGCGTCTCGTCGAGAAGACCGCGCCCTTCGAGATCTTTTAAGAGCGCGGCGATTCCCTGATCGCAGGCTTTGGCCAATTTCGCGTGGCCACCGACGATGTCGCCATGGCCGGTGTCCCAGGCAATGTCGTAGCCATCGATGGAATGTGAGAGTTGCACGACGCGCACACCCTCTTCGACCAGTCGTCGGGCAATTAGGCAGCCTTTGGCGAATTCGCCTTCGCCGTAGAGCTTTTGTGTTTCCGCGCTTTCTTTCGAAACGTCGAAGACTTCCGGCACAGAAAATTGCATTCGGAAGGCCATCTCCATCGCCTGAATGCCAGCCTCGAGGTTCTGATCCTGTTCAAGGCGCTCCAAGTGGAGTTTATTAATTTTTGTCAGGAGGTCGGCTTGCTTACGCTGTTCCTCGCGCGATAGGTTGGAGTTTTTCAAATCGCGGATAACCGCGTCTGCTTTCATGTTTTGAATATTAACGTAGGAACCGGCGTAGGCTCCGGGGAGGAATGAGTTCCCCCAGTTGGCGAGCTTTCCACGCGGTTGGGCACGCGGAGACATCGCGACAAAGCCCGGGAGATTTTCAGTTTCCGCGCCGAGCCCGTAGGTCAGCCAGGAGCCCAGGCTCGGACGGTTGGGTTGCAGTGCTCCGAGGTTCGTCATCAGGATGCCCCCGGCGTGTTCCGGGATGTCGGTGTGCATCGAGTGAATAAAGGAGATGTTATCAACGCACTTGGCAACCTCCGGGAAAATGTCGCTGACCCACTTGCCACATTCGCCGTACTGTTTGAAACCAAAGGGCGAGGGCATCAGGCCCATTTTGGTGTTGCGGAGCGATTTGCGATTGACGCTGTCCGGACGTTTGCCGGCGTGCTTTGCGATCATCGGCTTGTAGTCAAAGGTATCCACCTGCGACGGGCCGCCGGGCATGAACAACTGGATGAGTCGCTTCGCTTTCGGCGCAAAGTGCGGGGCCTTTGGCGCGAGCGGGTTCGCTGAATTTTCAGCCGCCATCGCATTGCCACCAAACATGCTCGCCAATCCGATGCTACCGATGCCGGCCCCCATTTTGGCAAGCGCCTCACGGCGGGTGATCTGGGATTGCATCGCTTGGCGGTAAGCGAGCTCGTGTTCGAGGAATTTCATAAGGGCTATTGGATTTGGATGAGTTCGTGGGCGCTCAGCAAGACCTGCGCATACTGGTGCCAGGTTTCGGGAGCCGGGTTGTCGCCGAGCCATTGCGTGCCCAGCTCGGTCTCGGCGGGATCCGGTGAGCGGGAGTAGAGTCGTTGATAGACTTTTTTGATTCGGTCGGGCAGGGGCTCCTGCAAGCCATGCAGACGGTTTCCAAGTGTCTTCGCGCGTTCGGTCATGAAGGGGCTGTTCAACATGAAGAGATACTGCTGTGGGACCGTGCTGGTTGGACGGGAGGCACTGGTCGAAACCGCGGCAGGAAAATCGAAAAGGCGCAGAAAGGAATCTGATTCAAACCGGTCGCCGGTGCGGCTGATGGTGGCGTAGAGGGTGCGGCGTTTACTCCGTAAAATTTCCCCATCGGGCTTGCCTCCGATGGTGCGATCGAGTTCGTCGGTGACTGCGAGGAGCGAGTCGCGCCAAACCTCGACCTCGAGCCGACGGGGGTTCATTCGCCAGAGAAAATTGTTATCTCCATCGGTCGCAAATTTCTCTTTGTCAAAACGACTGCTCATCTGCCAGGTGGACGAGAGCATGATCTGGCGATGCAGGCGCTTGAGCGACCAACCGTGTTCGATGAAGTCGGTCGCGAGCCAGTCCAGCAGTTTTGGGTGTGTTGGCTTTTCGCCGAGGATACCGAAGTTACTCGGGGTGCGCACAAGGGCCTTGCCGAAGTGCCAATTCCAAACCCGGTTCACGATGACGCGCGCCGTGAGGGGATTGTCGGGTGCGGTGACCGATTGCGCCAATTCACGTCGGCCGCTGCCGTGGGTGTAATTCGGTGGTGTCTCCCCGGCGAGGATTTGGATGAAACGGCGGGGAACCAGCTCCCCCTTCTTTCGTAAATCACCCCGCAGGGCGACGTGCATATCATTTTTTCCGGAATCCTGGAGGACGTGTGCGATTTCGTATTTTTTCGGAGCAACCTTTTTTAGGCGCTCCAGTTCAGCGCGCATTTCAACGACCCTCTTTTTAGACCCTTCTTCCAATGACTTCTCGACGTGCTTGCGCTCGACCTGCAAACGCTTCGTCTCATCGTTTAAGAATTGGTTGATCGCGTTGTTCTGGTTTTTGATCGCCTCCTGACCCTTCTTGAAGGCATCGACAACCGCCTGGGGAACAAGCGGGTGTTCACCATTTCGGCTGTTCTTAAAAATCCCCGCGAGAGCATAGTAATCCTGCGTCGTGATGGGGTCGAATTTGTGATCGTGACACCTTGCACAGGCTGCCGTCAGGCCGAGGAAGGCCCGGGAGAAGGTATCGACCCGGTCGGAAAGCGTCTCGGCTTCTGCTTGTGCTTTTGCTTCCGGATCACCGCCATCGGAGGTGTAGCTCGGGCCCACTACAAAGAATCCGGTCGCGATCGGATCCGGATCTTTCTCAAGGACATCGCCGGCGATCTGCCGGGCCACAAACTCGTCGTAGGGCATGTCGGCGTTCAGGGCATTGACCACCCAATCACGATATCGCCAGGCATCGGGCAGTGCTCTGTTATCGCCGAATCCACCAAGGCCATCGCTGTAGCGGGCCACGTCGAGCCAGTGTCGCGACCAGCGTTCGCCGTAGTGCCTGGAGGCTAGAAGTTCATCGACGACCTTCGCGAGCGCCTCGGATCCGGTGTCGTTAAGGAAGGCCTCGACCTGTTCCGGAGTCGGGGGCAGACCGATCAGATCGAGATAGGCGCGGCGGATGAGGGTGAGCTTCTCTGCGGCATCGTTTGGCTGTAACCCCGCCGCTTCCAGTTTCGCGAGCGTGAAGTGATCGATCGGAGAGCGCGGCCACAAAGGGTCTGTCACGCTAGGTGGTTCGGCTTTGATCATCGGCTTGAACGACCAGTGTTCACGCCTGAAGCGATCCCAGTCGTAGGCTTCCTTGGGTGAGTTCTGCGCGATCGCAGCGGTGGTGTCCGCTCCGGGCCAAGGGGCACCCATCTTCACCCAGTCGGTGAAGATTTTGATCTGCGCGTCCTTTAATTTCCCCTTTGGGGGCATCTCCATGTCTTCATTGCGATAGTTGACGGCTTCGACGAGGAAGCTTTTGGCGGGATCACCGGGGGTCAGAGCGGATCCGGAATCTCCTCCCTCGAGGAGTCCCGCAAGCGAATCGAGACGCAGGCCCGCTTTCAGTTTTCCTTTCTCCCCGGCCTTTGCCGAATGGCAGCGATAGCACTTGTCGGCCAGCAAAGGTCGCACTTTGTTCTCAAAGAACGCGACTTGCTCGTCGGTCGGTGGTGACGACTCCCCGGCAACCGCCCGGGTGGCGGCGCAGATACCGGAGAAGAGAACGATGGCGCGAAACCTTAACATCACGGAGAAGAATGATCAAATACGGACCCTTTGGAAGATTTTTTCATGATCCCAGAATCGGCCATCATTTCGCGAACCATTTCCCGGACAAATACGCCACGAGTTCCCCCGCTCCCCGCCCCACCCCGAAACGAAATTTACCAAGCAGTCAATATCCCTGCTCCGTATTCACACTCACCATCCGCGGGGCAACGCGGCCGAGTTCCCGCCCCTGCTTGTCGTGGATTACAGCCACCGCAGTGTAGCTGCCGGGCGCCGTCAGATCCGCTGGCCAGCTCGCACTCTTCCTCACGAAATTGGGGGCCGACCCGAGCGTTTCCGAGTCGCTCGCTTCAAACGCTCCTATCAACTTTCCGGATAAATCGGAGACTTGAAACACGATCTTCCCAATCGTCTCCAGGTGATTTACCGGCAGTGCGATGCGAGCCTGGACCCTGGGCTTTCCACTCTGAGCCCATGCCGTGTCAATCCGAATGGGCATCATCACTGCCGCACAGTGTGCCCAGTGGTCTGCCTCCAAGGTGTCGACAAGTTGAACGCGCGCGAGGTTGCCCGGTTGGGCGACCGACAGCGGACTGCCAAAGACAAAGCTCCGATAAGACCTCTGGGAGCCGTCGCTATAGGACAATTCCGCATCGATGCCAATCACCTCATTGATCTTCGGCGTGAAATTGGGAAAATTCACCCAAGGCAGCTTGAACTCCACCTCCAAACCGTGCTCCCACCGACGGGCGCTCACTTCGACACCGGTCTTCGCTATGGCATCAAGATAGCCGGGCCGCAGACAAAAGCGTGGGTTGAGATCAGCTTTTTCCATGGCCGTCCAAAAGCAATGGACGGCCCCCTTCCCCCATTTTTGATCGCGGAAGGTCGCATCGCGGCGCGTGTCGAAATACCATTCAACGGCATCACCTTCCCAAAGCGGGTGGACAGGTGAAAAGATCTTTTCGTCGAGAGTCCGCAGCCCCACATAAAAGGCCTCGTTGTCCCAGAGGTAGAAAAACTGAGCTGGCCGGTTCTTCTGATCCGGATGAAAATACTCGACCGGAGTGCAAACGGCGGTCGCGAATTCATCGAGTTTCCCATCAATGGTGATGGGTGTTTTGGCGCGTGTCACCGCCAAGCGCACCCCGGGTTCCAGGGGATCCGCGAAGCCCTGACCGGTCATGAAACAGAGACCGGTCGTCATACAAAATAAAGTTGTTTTCAAGAATGCCATTTCCGGGAGTGTAACGGATCCGTGGAAGGATTATCAGTATTTTATTTCTCATTCGAAGATCAGGGCCCCGACCTCAGCCCTACTTGGTTCAGGTGCATTCCGGAGGAATTCTTTTGACCGCGTGGCGCCAACGGACTCGACGATAGACCTCCTCTCCCGTCCTCTCAACAGCTTCCCGGGACTCTCCCATCCAAAAGTAAATTCCTACAGATGGTTGGGTGCAATCATTGATTCAAGCGATGCTTTCCTCACGAGAACTGATTGGACAAGAAGCTGCTATTTTTAGTTGAATACGGGAGACATGGAAAATATTGCGATCCTGCTGGCTCTGGCCATCGCGGCCTGGCTGCTGGTGAGTCCCATCCTTGTGATCAGTCTCTACGGGCGGATGCGGAGGATCGAAGAACGTTTGCGCGAGACGGAAAGGCAGATGAAGAGCCTGACCGATCGTCCAAGTGTCCATTCCGGAAATGCTTCGGGCGGGAATGCGGCAGGAAAGAAGAGTGCCATTGAGTGGGAAAAATGGAGGGCACGGAACGAAGCGGAAAAAGGAGCCGGGGACCCCGTCGTCATCAAAAAGGGGCCGCCATCCCTACCAGTCCCGGTTGGGGTCGAAACAGCTGAAGAGGATCCCGGGGCACCTCTTTTGCCAGCGGAGCGGATCTCCGCGGAACCGCAGGTGGTTAGCGTGGCGAAAGGGGTCGGGGTGGAAAAATGGCTTGAGAAAATGGGGTTGAAACCACCTCATGCCGGAGCCGAAGGAGCCAACCTCATGGCGTGGTGGAGCACGCGGGTGGGTCTTGTCCTCGGAGTCATCGCAGCGGTGTTCTTTGGGTTGTATGTCAACCAGAACACGGTGCCTTGGGTTCGACTGGCTGAGCTGATCGCGACGTCCTTACTGGTCTTCGGTTCAGGCTGGTGGATGGAGAGGAAACTTGGCGGTTTTGGCCGGGCACTTTCCGCAGGGGGGCTCGCCCTGCTCTATGTTTCCGCCTATGCGTCCTACGGGCTCCCGGCGATGAAAGTGATCGACTCGCCCTGGCTGGGGGCCGGGGTGCAGATTATTGCGGTGGCCCTGATGTCGGCCTGGGCACTGTGGCGCCGCAATGAAGGGGTCTTCGGACTCGCGCTGGCGCTTGGCTATGTCACCAGTTGGTTCACTCTGCAGGAGGGGGTGGACCCGCTGCCACTGGTTTCTCTTCTCGTTCTTGTGACCGCAGGGGCGGCTTTATTTGCGTGGCGGGGATGGTGGTCGGGACTATGGGCCGGGATCGGGGGCAGCGGTGGCGGATTGATCATTCTGACCTTATTGAAATGGGTCCCCGAGGGTGGTCCCTCACCGGTCATCGCGCTCGGTTCGGCGCTCCTCTTTACCCTTATTCTTGTCGTGGCACTCTTTCTCCGTGCGGGAAAGGAGAGTGACATGGTTGCCCGGGCTGTTCCGGTCGCTACCAGTGTCGGCCTGCTCGTGGGTGTGGTGATTGTGGGCTTACTGGAGATCGAGTGGGAATGGCTCTATGCCGGTTTTGCAATCCTGCTTCTTCTGGCCGGGTTCGCATGGCAGGGACGCGCAGGCGGAGAGAGGGTTTGGGGGGTCATGTGGATCAAAGCCAGTGTCTTGATTGCGCTTTATCTCATCGCAAGGTTTGAGGGGCCGGTGAGGGCCTTTGCCCTCCTCGGGCAGGCTGGCTCGCTGATCTGGTTGGGACAAAATCGTCGATGGTTGGCTTTTGAGGTCGGAGGACTCCTTGCAGCCTTGGTTGGGTGGTTCTATCTGACCACTCGCTGGCCGCAGGGACTCGTGGCGAACCTGGGGCGCGATGAAATTGATGGCCTGGCTTACCTTCTCATCTCGTTTTGTCTGGTAGCGTGGGCCTCTCGCGGAGCAACGAAGAGAAAAGAGCGCGAGATCACGACTTCCTTCCTGGGATTGTTGATTGCGATCGGGGTGGTGGTGGTAGGCGTTTTGCGGGTGAATCATGATTGGGCTCTCTTAACCGGTTTGGCCGGCGGGTTGGCACTTTGGAGGATCGCGGACTTTGCCAAAATGAAGTGGCATGAAGCGGCCGGGTTGGTGGGTTTTCTGGGCACGATTTCCTGGCTCGCGACGCGGGTCGGATCCGATCTTCCAGTGGGTTGGCAGTCGCTGGTGTGGCTGGTGCCGGCCTGGGGGTTCTGCGTCATCCTCGGCAGGGTCCCGGGGCAGTTTCAACGTGCGGTTTCGGCGGTGATCATGTTGGCCTCGGTGGCGGCGGTTTGGATGGCGGGTGACGAGTTTGTGACATGGGAATGGATGGCGGTGATCATGATTTCCCTGGCGATCCTCTGGCAGGGGCTGAATGGGTTTTCCTTGGTCGGGGATCTCAGAGGTCTCGCCACCGTGCCGGCCTCGGTCGGGACCGTGCTCTCCCTCGGAGCGTGGAATGACGAGCTCGGCAATGCGGTACTCGCCGGACTTTTAGGGGTGACCCTGGTGTTTTGGGTGCACGGTTGGTTCCTTGATCGTGATCGCCCCCGCGATGGAGAGCATCGTGCCTTTTCGTTCTGCCGTGGAATGGTGTTGGGAGTGGTCACGTTGCTCACCCTCCAGATGCGCCTGGAGGGAGCGATGCTGGCGCTTGCGCTGGTGGTCCTGTCTCTCGGGATGATTGCGCTGTGGAGGAAACTCCAGGAGGAGCCCTTGGCTTGGATCGGGCTCGCGGCCATGGTCTTTGCGGCCGCGATCGTCCTCGATGATGGCAGGGCGCGTGATCATTGGCATGAAGTGACCGTCGCGACAGTGTTTTTAGGTTCCGTCATCAACGGTCTTGTTCTGGGGCGATCGGGATCAGGCGGGCTCCCCGGCAATGCCCGGGTGGCATCGGTCTTGTGGGGAACCTTTGCGATGGGGAGTGTCTTGCTTGGGCTGGTCCTCACCGGGGAGTCTGCCGGATGGACGACTGCGTTTTGGGCCGTCGGTGCGGTCGCGTTGTTGGCAGCGGGATTCTGGGGGGGGCTTCGCGGGTATCGCGTGATCGCTCTTGGTGGTCTGGGCTGTGCTCTCGTGCGGCTCTTTGCGGTCGATGTGCAGGACACCTTGTGGCGAATCGTGGCCTTCGGCGTAACCAGTGGGCTGCTGATCGGAATTGGCTATGTCTACAATCGCTACCACAAACGTCTTGCCGAGGGTGATCTCGACTGGGGGACGGCTGCCAGGTCCTCAAGACCCCACCCAAAAAGAAAATCCCTGCGATAACGACTCGACCTGAATGCGTATTGCCACCATTTTCCGCCCCCTGGGGAGGAACCTGGGCTACGCCTTTATCCCTTTGATCAAAAGCTCATTAATCAGTCAACGGGAGTAAAAATAGATTTGTCAGTAAGGCCTCTTTCACTGGATTTCCTCAGTCACCTTTTTGTCATCGAGAAAAACCATGGAATCACTCGTCCTCGATGGTCGCCAAACTATCATCCTCGCCATTCTGGTACTGTTTCTCGGAAAATTGCTAACCGGCAAGATCGCGTTTCTGCGTGACTTCAATATTCCCGAACCAGTCGTCGGCGGCTTGATCGCGTCGCTTGTATTCGGCCTGCTTTACGCAATATTCGATCTGCAGTTCGAGTTTGCACTCGGCGTGCGCAATGAATTGCTGATCGCCTTCTTTACCACAATCGGCCTGTCCTCGAGATTCGAAACCCTGCTAAAAGGTGGGGCGCAGCTCGTCATCCTGCTGATGCTCGCGGCGTTCTATCTTGGCATCCAGAACGGCACCGGCGTGGCGGTGGCGACCCTCGCAGGCTTCGCTCAATTGGTCGGGGTGATTGGTGGCTCGGTGTCGCTCTCCGGCGGACACAGCACCGCGATTGCGTGGACACCCATTTTCAAGGATGACCACGGGATCGCGCTGGCGGGAGAAATCGGCATTGCCTGCGCGACCTTCGGCCTGATCCTGGGCGGCCTGTTGGGCGGCCCGCTGGCCCGATTCCTGGTGCAACGTCACAAGCTCGAGCCCGACAGCGATGCGGTTCAAACCATCGGTATCGAACACGATGGCGAACTGATCCCGATTGACTACCAGCGGATGCTACGCACTATTTTCGTGATTTTCGCGACCATCGGCATCGGCATTCACATCGATCTTGGCCTCGACAAGCTCGGATTACAGCTGCCCACGTTCGTCTCCTGCCTGTTCGCGGGCATCCTCGTGACCAATTTCGTCCCCAGGCTATTTCCAAAGGTGACTATGCCAAAGCCCGAAAAGTCGCGCAGTCTGGCGCTGATTTCCGATCTCAGCCTGGGCCTGTTCCTCGCCATCTCGCTGATGAGCCTGCAACTCTGGACCCTGGCCGATCTGGGTTTCACGATCCTGCTGATGCTGATTGCGCAGGTCGCGATGGCTCTGCTGTGGAGCGGGATCGTTGTTTTCCGAGCCATGGGCGCGAACTATGACGCTGCGGTCATGTCGTCCGGTTACGTCGGCCTGGCGCTTGGTGCCACGCCGACGGCGATCGCCAACATGACGGCCGTGACCAAGCTTTATGGACCATCACCCAAGGCTTTCATTATCGTGCCGCTAATCGGCGCGTTCTTCATCGACCTGGCAAATGCGATCGTGATCCAGCTTTACCTTGGCTGGTTTGGTTAAGGGGATCTCGATCAAGGCTGCCTCGAGGTCGGGTGATCTGATCGGCTTGGAGAGATACGCATCCATTCCGACCGCCAGACAGCGCTCGCAGTCGCCCTTCATGGAGTGAGCCGTGAGCGCAATGATATAAAGGTGCTGACCGGTCACCTTTTCGCGCCGCCGGATTTCCATAGTGGATTCGAAGCCGTCCATTTCAGTCATCTGCACATCCGTGATCAATGCGTCAAACGTTTCCTCTTCCAGCGCCTCGAGAGTTTCCCGGCCGTTGTTGGCGGCGACTACCGAATGGCCCCGCTTTTTGAGCATGCCAATAATGACGCGCCGGTTGATGCGGTTATCTTCGGCCAGCAGCAGTTTAAGCGGCCGGATGAGGCGCTTGGTTTCATTGTCATCAGCCACGGGAGCGCGCATCCCTTTGACAGGCGGTTTGGGCGTGAACGCGTTGCCGCCTTTGACCGCGTGCCGTGGCAGACGCATCGTGAAGTGGAAAATACTGCCAATGCCTGGTTCGCTCTCCATCCAGATTTTCCCACCCATCAATTGCACGAGCTCTGCTGAAATGGCCAGCCCCAGGCCGGACCCACCATACTTGCGGGTGGTGGAACTGTCCGCTTGCGAGAATCCCTCGAACAGTTTTGACTGAGCCTCCGGGGCAATGCCGATGCCGGTATCCTTGACCAGGAAATACAGCGTCGCGGCGGTTGCCTCCACCGATTCGGCCTCGATACAGACGACGATCTCGCCTCGTTCCGTAAACTTGATGGCGTTGCCGACGAGATTGAGGATGATTTGACCAATCCGCCGGGATCGCCAAAGAACTGTGCGGGCACGCTGTTTCCAATTTGCGAGGTGAGTTCGAGGCCTTTCTTTTCCGCGCGCAGGGCCAGGGTCTTGATGGCGTTGCCGATGCGATCGTGCAAATTGAACGAAATCGGCTCGATCTCCAGCTTGCCGGCCTCGATCTTCGAGAAGTCGAGGATGTCGTTGATCACCCGGAGCAGGGCGTCACCGGAGCTTGGTCCCGTCTCCATCTGTTCGCGTTGATAGGGGGAGAGTTCGGTGTCCAGGAGCAACTCGGTCAACCCCATGATGCCATTCATCGGGGTTCGGATCTCGTGGCTCATATTAGCCAGGAATCTGCTCTTGGCACGGCTGGCAGCTTCGGCCCCTTCCCGGGATTTGCGCAATTCCAGCTGGGCCATGACCTGGCGGGAAAGCGCGGCCAATGCCGAGATTTGTTGTGGGGTCAGTACACGCGGTTCGCGATCAATGACGTAGATCGTGCCCAAGGCGCAGTTGTCCGGAGTCATCAGGGGAGCTCCGGCATAGAAGCGAATGTGTGGATCGGAAGTGACCAGGGGGTTGTCAGCGAAGCGAGGGTCCTTGGTCGCGTCTTGAACTTGAAAAACATCGCTCTGCAAGATCGCATGGGCACAAAAAGCCAGATCTCGATGGGTTTCAGACGAATCGATCCCGATCTTCGATTTGAACCACTGGCGGTCGGCATCGACGAGCGAAATCAAGGCGATCGGCGCACCACAAATTTGCGCAGCGAGCAAGGTGATGTCATCGAAATCCGTTTCAGGCAGCGTGTCCAGGACTCCATAGTCATGAAGCTTCTCCAATCCGACCGTTTCCCCGGCTGGTATCGGAACCTTCATCTCTTTTCCAGAGAACCTCCGCCCGCTGGGATACGATGGCCCGGATCAATTCGAATCGAGGCTAG
>ERZ887942.833-NODE-833-length-23562-cov-8.165355_pt1 | contig 23562 bp, 16 predicted proteins | sample MGYA00521099_ERZ887942 | MGnify/ENA primary metagenome ERZ887942 (study PRJEB32303, sample SAMEA104408605) | aquatic metagenome | biome: Brackish water; feature: Pelagic; material: water | place: Baltic Sea | collected 2014-06-07T06:48:00 | depth 16,251 m ...
GTGGAAGGAGTTTACATCTACAGTGCCTGTGTCAATTGAATTTAATATAAATTTTTAATGAAATCAATATATCAGTTTATAGTAGAACCCGTAAATAAGAAAAGATATAACAACACCAAGACAATAGCAGGAATAGAGTTTATAGTTAGCACATCAGAAGAGGATGTGTCAGCCTCCAATAGAGAGGCTATAGTGATAGAAACACCACTAAACTATGACGGTCCAATTGAAACAGGTGATGTCTTATTGGTTCACCACAATGTCTTTAAGTTCTACAATGATATGAAGGGCAGGAGACAGAGCGGGAAAAGTTTTTTTAAAGAGAACATATTCTTTTTAGACCCCGACCAATTCTTTGCATATAAAAAAAATGGTGAGTGGCAGGGTTACGACCGCTACTGTTTTATAAAACCCATCCCCGCAAAAGAAAGCTATATATATAAGGCTACAACCAATGAGCCTCTAATGGGGACCATTGCTATAATTAACGAGGAACTAAAATCTCAAGGTCTCAAGGAAGGTGATGTAGTGTGCTACAAGCCATCTCAGGAGTATGAGTTTAAGGTAGACGATGAGATACTGTGGAGGATGTACGACCATTCAATAACATTACAACTATGAGAGATTTTTTAAAATCATTAGCCATACTGCTTGTAGCAAAGATTATTTTAGATATAATAATAATATTGTTTGTAATTAATGCTATTAGATAGATGGACACAAAGGATATTAAGCTAAAAATTATTGAGGCAGGTCATAGGGCTGTAGAGCAGCTAATCAAGGTTGCTAAGGAGCAGATTATAAAGCACGACCCTGAGGATGACATATCGGCAGATAGGCTGAAGAATGCGGCAGCAACTAAGAAGTTAGCAATATTCGATGCGTTTGAGATATTGAAAAGGATTGAGGAGGAGCGTGAGGCTATAGAGAGTAGTGGCGTTCCTAATAAGTTAGATACAAAACAAGGTTTTGCAGAAAGAAGGTCTAAATAATATATACCGAGTAATACACGACTACATACCTAAGAGCGTGTATACTAACAAGAACCGTAACAGGTCTTGGCTGTATGGTCATAACGAGAAGTATGACGTTGTAGTAATATCAAAGACCGGAGAGATAGGAGATATAATTGAAATATCAGGACTAAAGATAGCACTACCCAAACCCCCAAAAGAAATATACCAAAGACATAAGGATAAGAAAGAGCAGTATTGGGAGCGTTACGATATACCAAAACCTTTATCTAAAATACCATCCATCTTTCAATGGAATGAGATGCCTTCAGATTTCAAGGCAAGATGGGTGGACTATATTGAAGCAGAGTTCGATAATAGAGAGGGAGGTTTTTGGTTTATGAGTAATGGTATACCCACGTATATAACCGGGGCACACTATATGTATCTGCAATGGACCACAATAGATGTTGGATACCCTGACTTCAGAGAGGCTAATAGGTTACTATATATATATTGGGAGGCGTGTAAGGCAGACAAGAGAAGCTTTGGGATGATATACTTAAAGATTAGACGTTCAGGGTTCTCATTTATGTCATCGTCAGAGTGTGTCAATACAGGTACGCTTGTAAAAGATGCAAGGGTTGGTATACTATCCAAGACGGGTAGCGATGCTAAGAAGATGTTCACCGACAAGGTCGTACCTATAAATAGCAGGCTGCCATTTTTCTTCAAGCCTATTATGGATGGTATGGATAAACCAAAGACAGAGTTAGCATACCGTGTCCCTGCGGCTAAGATTACTAAGAAGAATATGTATGATGTCGATGCTAATGAGATGGAGGGGTTGGATACTACTATAGATTGGAAGAACACGGACGACAACAGCTATGATGGTGAGAAGCTTCTATTGTTAGTACACGATGAGAGTGGGAAGTGGTTAAAGCCAAACAACATCCTAAACAATTGGCGTGTTACAAAGACGTGTCTAAGATTAGGTAGCAGGATTATAGGTAAGTGTATGATGGGCTCAACATCAAATGCATTAAGCAAGGGTGGAGAAAACTTTAAGAGGCTGTACTACGATTCTGATGTAACTAAAAGAAATGCTAACGGTCAGACCAAGAGTGGTATGTACTCCTTGTTTATTCCTATGGAATGGAACATGGAAGGGTTTATTGATAGGTATGGTATGCCCGTGCTAAAAAATGCAGACGGTAAGGTTAGGGGTATTGATGATGAGTGGATTACACAGGGAGCTATAGAGTATTGGGACAACGAGGTGGATTCATTAAAGAATGACCCCGATGCATTAAACGAGTACTACAGACAGTTTCCACGTACAGAGTCACACGCATTTAGGGACGAGAGCACACAGTCACTGTTTAACTTGACAAAGATATATCAGCAGATAGACTACAACGATAGCATGATAACAGAGCAGTATGTTACACGTGGTGCTTTTAGTTGGAAGAATGGCATTAAGGACAGCACGGTTATGTTTAATCCTGACAAGCGAGGTAGATTCTTTATTACGTGGGTGCCAAATAGAACCTTGCAGAATAGGATGATAAAAAAGAATGGGGTTATGTATCCCGGTAATGAACACATAGGGTCATTTGGATGTGACTCCTATGATATTAGTGGGACGGTAGGAGGCATAGGCTCAAACGGTTCTCTACACGGGCTAACAAAGTTTAGTATGGAAGAGGCTCCAAGCAATGAGTTCTTCTTAGAGTATATAGCACGACCACAGACAGCCGAGATATTTTTTGAGGATGTACTAATGGCGTGTGTGTTCTATGGTATGCCCATACTTATAGAGAATAACAAGCCAAGGCTGCTATACCATTTTAAGAATAGAGGCTATAGGGGCTTCTCTACTAACAGACCCGACAAGGTGTTTACGAAGCTATCTAAGACAGAGATGGAGTTGGGGGGGATACCTAACTCAAGTGAGGCTGTTAAGCAGGCACACGCAGCAGCAATTGAGTCTTACATAGAGAATCATGTTGGCTTAAAAGACGATGGAGATATGAACTCGATGGCATTTAATAGGACACTAGAAGATTGGGCGAAGTTTGATATAACGAACAGGACTAAGTTTGATGCATCTATTAGTACGGGGTTGGCGATTATGGCGTGTCAAAAACATCTATATCAACCTGAAAGAAAAGAATCAAAAATAAAAGTTAACTTTGCAAGGTATACTAATACAGGAAAAACAAGTCAAATAATTAGATGAAGGATGTAAAAATTAATATTTCATCTGCAGGGTTTCCAAGTCAATTTGTTTCTGACGCTGAGAAAGCAACAGAAGAATACGGATTGATGATAGGGCAAGCCATTCAGTATGAATGGTTCCGTAAGGATGGGAATGGTTGTAGGTTTTATGACCAATGGAGAGAGTTTCATAGATTGAGGTTATACGCAAGAGGCGAGCAGTCAGTAAGTAAGTATAAGAATGAGTTAGCTGTTGATGGCGACCTATCTTATCTAAACTTAGATTGGGCACCTGTACCCATCATCCCTAAGTTTGTTGACATAGTTGTTAACGGAATGTCTGATAGACTGTTTAAGGTCAAGGCTTACGCTCAGGATGCAATGTCGCAAGCTAAGAGAAGTAAGTATCAGGACATGATAGAGGGGCAGATGGCTGCAAAAGACCAACTCTCTATTATAAAAGAGAAGTCGGGATACGACCCGTTTATAATGCCTGAAGATGCCCTACCTCAGGATGATTCGGAGATGGCTCTGTATATGCAGCTTAACTACAAGCCTGCTATCGAGATAGCGGAAGAGGAGGCTATCAATACTATATTCGAAGAGAACCACTACCTTGACATACGTAAAAGAGTTGACTATGATATAGCAACCGTAGGCATTGGTGTAGCTAAGCACGAGTTTTTAAAAGGTTCAGGGGTAACGGTATCGTATGTTGACCCTGCTAATATTGTATACAGCTATACAGAAGACCCACACTTTAAGGATTGTTTCTATTGGGGAGAGGTGAAGACGCTTCCTATCACGGAGCTATTAAAGATAGACCCTTCATTAACATCAGAAGATTTAGAGGAGATAAGTAAGTACAGTCAGTCGTGGTATGACTACTATAACGTAGCACAGTTCTACGAGAACGATATGTTTCACAGGGATACTGTGACATTAATGTACTTCAACTACAAGACCACAGAGAAGATGGTCTATAAGAAAAAGGTTACGGCAACAGGCGGTAATAAGGTGATTGAAAAGGATGACCAATTTGACCCACCTGTAGATGTAATGGAGGAAGGGAACTTTGAGAAGTTTGAGAAAACAATTGACGTGTGGTACGATGGTGTTATGGTTATGGGAACCAACATTGTATTGAAGTGGGAGCTTGCTAAGAATATGGTAAGACCTAAGTCATCAAGTCAGCACGCACTTCCAAACTATGTGGCAGTTGCCCCAAGGATGTATAAGGGAAGGCTAGAGTCTTTAGTGAGACGCATGATACCTTTTGCTGACTTGATACAGATAACCCACCTAAAATTACAGCAGGTTATATCAAGGGTAGTACCTGATGGCGTGTATATAGACGCAGATGGACTAAACGAGGTTGACCTTGGGACAGGTGCGGCATACAATCCTGAGGATGCACTAAGGCTATACTTCCAAACGGGTAGTGTCATAGGAAGGTCATACACTCAAGATGGAGATTATAACCAAGCAAGGGTGCCTATACAGCAGTTGACATCTAATTCAGGAGCGTCTAAGACCCAAATGCTACTCACCAACTACAATCATTACCTTGGAATGATTAGGACAGTAACAGGTCTTAACGAGGCAAGAGATGGCAGTAACCCTGACCCTAACTCGTTAGTTGGGTTACAAAAACTTGCTGCATTAAACTCTAATGTAGCCACCCGTCATATACTTGATGGAAGTCTTTATATATATAGAAGTTTAGCTGAGGCACTAACGTATCGTGTTGCTGACATATTAGAGTACGCTGACTTTAAGGATGACTTTGCAAACAAGATAGGCAAGTATAACGTGTCAATACTTAATGATATAAGTGATTTGTATATATATGACTTTGGTATATTTATCGAGATAGCACCTGACGAGGAGGATAAAGCTAAACTTGAGCAGAACATTCAGATGGCTCTTTCAAATGGTGGTATTAACCTAGAGGATGCTATAGACATCAGAGAGATTAAGAATATCAAGCTCGCTAATCAACTTCTTAAATTAAAACGTAAGCAGAAGGATGATAGAGAAGAGCAGATGGCGATGCAGAAGCAGGCTATGACAGGTCAAATAAATATGCAGTCCCAACAGATGGCAGCACAGATAGCGGCACAAAAGATAGAGTTGGAGATAAGAGGGAAGATGCAGCTTGAGCAGGCTAAGATTGCATTTGATATTGAGAAGATGAACAATGAGGCTAAGTTAAAGTCTATGTTGATGCAGGAGGAGTTTAACTACAATCAACTGCTTCGAGGTGTATCTGAGGAAGCTTTACAATCACGAGAGACTCAACGAGAGGATGCAAAGTCTTCAAGGATAAATCAGCAGAACACGCAGCAGTCACAGTTAATCAATCAACGTAAAAACAATCTACCTCCACAAAGATTTGAGTCTAACGAGGATAGCTTAGATGGGTTTGACTTAGCAGAGTTCTCTCCAAGATAATCGAATAAAATCAATAAAATTTATTTACTAACTTTGTAAAAATTTAATCAAATGGAATTTAAAGTAAAAGAAGTTACAGGGACTGAAGAAAAGTCTCAACAGGAAATAGAGGCTAAACTATTAAAAGATGCAGAAGAAAGACATAGCCCAACAAATGTAGAACAGATTGATATGCAACCATCTGAGTCTACATCTGATGATGCACAAGACACTGTAGAGATACAGGACAATGTAGAAACTCAATCCTCTGAGTTAAATGAGGATGACGTTCTTTCATTTATTAAAAACAGATATGAGAAAGACTTTACGTCTGTAGACCAACTATTCGAACAAAGAGAGAACAACGAAAAGTTGCCTGAAGATGTTAAAGGTTATTTTGATTATAAAAAAAGTACAGGGAGAGGGATTGAAGATTACGTAAAACTAAACAGAGATTTTTCTTCTATGGACGTAGACCAACTGTTATCTGAATATCTTCTTGCTTCAGGTGAAGCTACCGACTTAGAAGATGTAGATGTCCTTATGGATGACTACAGCTATGATGAGGACTTAGATGAAGAGAGAGATATTAAGAAGACTAAGTTGGCAAAGAAAAAGGCTATTGCTAAAGCTAAGAACTTTTTTGAAGAGCAAAAGGAGATGTACAAACAACCACTTGAGTCAAGTACGGTTGGAGTCTCTGACGAGCAGGTTCAAGAGATTGAAGAGTATAAGCGATATTTAGCTGAGGCTAATACAGCTCAAGAAGAGATAAAAAGAAAAAGAGAATGGTTCACTGAAAAGACAGACCAAGTTTTCGATGATTTCAAAGGTTTTGATTTCAAGGTTGGCGAAGATACTTTTACTTTTAATCCGGGTGAAGCTGCTAAAATCAAAGAGCAACAAATGGATTATCAAGGTTTCGTAAGGAAATTTATTGATAAAGACACGGGTATGCTTAGCGATGCTGCAGGTTACCACAGGGCGTTAGCTGTCGCAATGAATCCGAACAAGTTTGCTTCGTTCTTTTATGAACAAGGTAAATCGGATGCTACTGAGAATGTAACACGTAGAATGAAAAATGTCGATATGACAGAACGTAAAGCACCTCAAGTATCAAACCGTAAGGATGGATTGCAAATCAAGTCTATATCTACACCAAGTAGTAAAGGCTTAAAAATTAAGAGTAGAAAGTAAAAACATTTAAAAAACTTAAAAATTTAAAAATTAGAAAATATGGCATTAACAGGACCGGGTTTCGACCTACAGCCATCAGCACAGCAAGTGCCGTTGGCAACAAATTACATTACTAACTTTGATTTCTTGAATCAGTATCTTCCTGATACTTACGAAAAGGAATTTGAGCGTTACGGAAATAGAACGGTTAGTTCATTTTTAAGAATGGTTGGAGCAGAGATGCCTTCTAACTCAGACCTTATCAAATGGGCAGAGCAAGGAAGACTTCACGTTAAATATACATCCGTTGGTACAGCCGCATTAGTGAATGCTGATGACGCAGTATTCCAAATCAATGACTTAGCAGCACCTGCAGGTCAACAAACTACAGGACAGAGTCCTTTTTCTGCTCAAGGCGGTATCGCATTGAGAGAAGGACAGACTGTTGTTGTTCACCAAAACGATGGTTCAGGTGAGAACAAGGGTATTGTTACTGATGTTGATTTAACAGTATCTCCTATTACAGCTACAATTGCTTTTTACGAAGCAGGTGGACTTGTATCAGCAGGTACAGGAGTTGGAAACGCAGACGTTACTATATTTATCTACGGTTCTGAGTTTGGAAAAGGAACAGAGGGGATGAATGGTTCTTTAGAGTCTGACGATTTCATCTTTGAAAACTCTCCAATTATTATTAAAGATAAGTATTCTGTATCAGGTTCTGATATGGCTCAGATTGGATGGGTTGAAGTAACAACAGAAAACGGTGCAAGTGGATACCTTTGGTATATGAAGTCTGAGCACGAAACAAGATTGCGTTTTGACGACTATCTTGAGACTTCAATGATTGAAGCAGTACCTATGGATAATGCTACGAATACCGCAGCAGGAATTGCTAAGGGGTCTGAAGGTGTATTCCACACAGTAGGTAACAGAGGTAACCTATGGACAGGTGGCGTTCCTAATGCATTAGCTGACTTCGATGCTATCATCGGACGACTTGATGCACAAGGAGCAATTGAAGAGAACGTAATATTCTTAGATAGAGACTTTGGATTTGCAATTGACGATATGTTAGCTGCTCAAAACTCTTATGGTGCAGGTGGTACTTCTTACGGATTGTTTGACAATGACGAAGAGATGGCATTAAACTTAGGATTCACAGGATTCCGAAGAGGATATGACTTCTACAAGACTGATTGGAAATATTTGAATGACCCAACTATGCGTGGTGGTTTAGCCGCAGGTACAGGTTCTATCAACGGTTTATTGGTACCTGCAGGTTCAACATCTGTGTATGACCAAGTTCTTGGAAAGAATGCTAAACGTCCGTTCTTACACGTTCGTTACAGAGCTTCTGAAACTGAGGACAGAAGATATAAGACTTGGATTACAGGTTCTGCAGGTGGTGCAGCTACATCGTCTTTAGATGCGATGGAAGTACACTTCTTGTCTGAAAGATGTGTTTGTACATTAGGTGCAAATAACTTTATGTTATTCGAAGACTAATATTGCAAAAGAGGAGGGAGTGTCTACTTAGGCACTCCTACCTTTTTTTATTTTTAAAATTTAAAATTTAATCAAAATGAAATTAGAATTAAAAGACAGAGTCTATAGACTCACAAGAGACAGAGCACCATTGTCGTGCATTATTCCTTCACGAAGCTCTCGTAATTCAGCACTGCTGTACTTTGACGAGGAGCAAGGAATTAACAGACCCATAAGATATGCTATCAATCAAAGAAGTTGTTTTGAAGATGAACAGGACGGTAACGCTGTTGTTACGCCTGTAATCTTTGAAGATGGTATGCTTAGAGTTGAAAGAACAAATCCTGTGCTACAACAGTTTTTACACTATCACCCTTTAAACGGTAAACGATTTATTGAGGTTGATTATGGTAAGGATGCTGCAGAAGAGGTAGAGCAGCTTACTGCTGAGGTGGATGCGTTAATCGAAGCTAAGTCACTTAACATAGAACAGCTTGAGAATCTTGGTCGTGTTGTATTTAACAAGGATGTATCTAAGATGACATCGTCTGAGTTAAGAAGAGATGTACTCATATTTGCAAGACAAAATCCAAGTACATTTTTAAATATATTATCTGACCCTAAATTAAAACTACAGTCAACTGTTCAGTTGTTCTTTGACAACAAGCTTATTGCATTTAGAAATAAGAGAAGAGAGGTATACTTTAATTTAGAAGGAAACAAAAAAAGATTAACAACGATACCATTTGGTGTAGACCCTGTTCAGTATTTAGCTGATTGGTTTAAGTCTGACGATGGCGTAGATGTGTTAGTATTTTTAGAGAAACAATTATAGACATAAGATTATAATGGATAAGGAGGAGGGGTTCAACGACCCCTCTTTTTTTTTGTGTATCTTTGTATGAAAGTATTTACAGATGATAAACTCGGTTAGGAACACAATATTATCTATACTAAATAAAAATAACTACGGATACATATCACCATCTGACTTTAACCTATTTGCTAAGCAGGCACAGTTAGATATTTTTGAAGATTATTTTTATCAGTATAACTATCAGATAAACAAGGAGAACGCTAGAGCCTCAGGGACAGGCTATGCAGATATAACAAAAGGATATGAAGAGGTAATAAATATATTCTCAGTAGACAATTTTTTATTACACAACGTATCTAATAAATTTTTTACACCAAGTCAGATAACAACAAACGATGACTACTATCTATTAAATAAGGTATTAGTATATACAAGACTATTAGCAAGCGGAAGCAATACATCGGTGCAGGTTAATGATTTAGTAGATAATACCATTGACTTTGTGTCAGCAGGCGTTAAGGTAGGTGATATTGTAGGCAACACCACTACAAATCAGACGGCATATGTTCAGGCGTTAAGCGGAACAGATACGCTCGTGTTAACAGATGGTAATGGCAATGCGGCAGATATATTTCAAAACTTCCCTGAGGGGTATGTGGTATACGATGATAGCGTGGTAAACGAAGCAGAGAAGGTTACGCATAGCAAGATAACTATGTTGAACAACTCGTTACTAACTGCACCGTCAACAATGTTCCCTGCATACACACAACAGGAGCCTAACCTTTCATTGTTCCCACCAAGTATAAATACTATAGGTGCGGTTCAATGTCAATACATTAGGTACCCTAACGACCCTAAGTGGACATACGTTGAGTTAATTGGAGGAGAGCCTTCATTTGACCAATCACAATCTGACTTTCAAGACTTTGAGTTAAGTATATCTGACGAGCCTACATTAGTATTAAAGATACTACAGTACGCAGGGATGTCAATCCGAGAGGTTGCAGCAGTTCAGTTTGGACAAGGATTAGAAGCAAAAGAAGACCAAGACGAAAAATAATAAACTATGGCTTATATCTCACAGTATGAATATTACGAAAATAATGGTAACACTCCTGAAGATGCAAATTGGGGCTCTTATCAGTATGTGTCGTTGTATGATATAGTAAACAACTTTATGTTGATGTACGCAGGCAATCACTCATTGATAAATAATGAGGAGAGGTTTAAGGTTTTGTTTCACGCTAAGCGTGGGGTACAAGAGCTTAACTATGATGCGTTTAAAGAAATAAAAATATTACAGCTAACGGTATGCAATACCTTACGATACGTATTACCTCCTGACTATGTAAATTGGGTAAGGGTATCTATGTATAGGAATGGATTGCTATATCCTCTAACTGAAAACATTCAGACTAATTGGAGTGATGCGTATCTACAAGACAATAACTGTAGGATTCTATTTGATGAGAATGGTAATGCCTTAAGCCCTGAGCATTCTAACTTAGATATGGATAGGATTACAGGCGGCAAGAAGTCTATATACTTAAACGCTAACAGTCCCTTTAACGGATGTGAAGGGTACTCTTGTGATGGGATGTGGTATTTTGATTATGAGATAGGTGCACGATTTGGTTTAAATACAGAGACCGCTAACGCAAATCCTACGTTCAGTATAAACAAGAAGGGTGGCGTTATAAACTTTAGTTCTGACATGGCTAACCAAAGCATTGTGCTTGAGTATGTATCCGATGGAATGGAGAATGGTGACAATACAGAGATTAGTGTGAACAAGATGTTTGAAGATTATATATACGCTTACATTGAGTACTCCATACTAAGCTCAAAGCTAAACGTACAAGAGTATGTGATTGCAAGAGCAAGGAAAAGAAAGAGTTCTCTTTTAAGAAATGCAAAGATTAGAATAAGTAATATACATCCCGGTAGATTATTAATGAATCTTAGAGGACAAAATAAATGGCTAAAATAATATGGCTAACACGCAAAGAAATTTTATAAAGGGGGTAATGAATAAAAGTATCGATGAGAGACTTTTACCCAATGGTCAGTATGTTGATGCCTTAAATGTACGCTTAGGTTCTACTGAAGACTCTGAGATTGGTTCTGTGGAGAACAGTAAGGGCAACACAAAGCTAACTGAGCTGCAGTACAATGGAGACCCATTAAGTATCGATGCAAGGTGTATTGGTGCGTATGAGGACGGAGGTAATGAGACGTTGTATTGGTTCATTCACGACTCAAACTTTACGCCAAGTCCCACAGGGAAGTTAGACCTTATAGTATCTCTTAATGTACAAACAAATATATTAACCTATATCGTTACAAGTATTGACGATGGTGGTGGTGTTAACACGACACTAAACTTTAACCCTCAGTATCTTATAACAGGGGTAACCCTTGTAGACGAGAAGCTATTGTTCTTTACTGACGATATTAACCCTCCGAGGTTTATCAATGCAAAAAGAAACTATGGTACTCCTGTAGCTAACGTAGATGCGTTTAGTGCTGAGTCACTGCTTGTTATAAAGAAGCCGCCATTAACATCGCCAACCATAACACCGCAGATTACATCATCGCAGAATAACTTTATAGAGGATAGGTTTATATGTTTTGGATATAGATATAAATATGCTGATGGCGAGTACTCAGCCACATCACAATTCTCAGAGCCTGCGTTCATACCGGGAGCTTTTGACTATAGTTTTGGGACGGGGTTAAATGAGGGTATGCTAAACTCAGCACAACAGGTTCGAATAGATTATATGTCGGGTGGTCCATTGGTGGTAGGTGTAGATTTACTATGGAAGGACATGACCAACGGCATTATACGTGTAATTGAGAAGTTAGATAAACTGCAGTTAGGGCTTGTGGATAACACCTCGTATGACTACACCTTTAGTAATAGTAAGATATATACGGTACTGCCATCATCGGAGATATTAAGGCTATACGACAATGTACCTCGTCTTGCAAAGGCACAGACTATTATGGGTAACAGGTTGTTTTATGGCAACTACTTAGAGCAGTATGATTTAATTGACGCACTAGGACAAGCTACACGATTAGATTATTTTGTAAGTAAAGTATCTGAGGATGTAGGGCTAGAATTATTGACTGAAACATTCTCACAAGGAATATATTACTTTGATAGCGGGAATCCGGCATTGCCGATAGACGACAGCATTGTTAACTTTAATTTACAAGGGATTGACTTGGTTGCAGGGGCATCATTTGAGTTTACTTTACAATTTAAGCATAGCCAATTTACAGGTACATCACCATTCCCTACATCAATTACACCTCCTACAACAATAAGCTTTCAGTATATACTACCACGGGACTTTAGTAGTCCAAGTGACCTTGCAAATAGCACAGATTTTGTAGAAAGTGTGGGGTTAATTGGTGTAAGCGTGCTGCCTGTGCCTTCATCTTGCAATGGGACATCTCTTACGGATGTATTCAACTGTTCTATTCCTGACACATTACTACCTGCTTACACAAAGTTAAATAGTGGGATAGGTACATCAAGTACACAAGGTGATATAAATATATCATCTACACCAACTTCAATAGGGTTTCAGCTTGTGTCTATGTATTTTGAAGATACTACCAATGCAGCAATCCAAGCGTATGAGTTCTATAAAGTAGTTTCTGCAGAGGGTATATATCAAAAGTTTGCAGCACCTAAAAGTTTACACAGTAATAGAAGCTACGAGGTTGGTATTATATATATGGACGAGTTTAATAGGGCTACAACGGCATTGGTAAGTCAAAACAATACCATACACGTCCCGTGCTCTGATGCATCAACGGCTAACTACATATCTGTAATTATACCCCCCTCACAAGTTGCTCCTGCGTGGGCAACACGATACAAGTTTTGTATCAAGGCAGACAAGGAGGATTACTTTAATGTGTACTCAAGTTTCTTTTTTAGAGACCCTGAGACTGCTAATGATTACTTCTTACTTGAAGGACAGAACGCACAGAAGGTAGACGAGGGGGATATATTATTGGTAAAGGTGGACACAAGTGGACCATTAAGAAGATGTGCTTACGCTACCGTATTAGAAAAACAAGCACAAACAAAAAACTTTATCGAGTTTGCTGATATAACTATACCTCAAGGGGTATATATGAAGATAAAGTCAAATGATTTTAGTACTGCTTCTCAAGATAATAGCACCATAGACTATGGGATTAAATCAGAGCAGGGGACGGGATGTAAAGATATTTCATATCTAGTAAGTATTGAAGACCCTGCAATCCCGAATACGTATCTACCTTATGATATTCCTGCAGGTTCAAGGATTAGGATGTATATAGACAACCTAAGAGAAGGGAAGGGGAATACTATACGAAGAGAGTGGTTTGTAGATACGACCTTTGTCTCTCCAATAGATTACCCTGACTTCAAATCTTGGTTCGAGGGGCAGAATATACCTGCTGCATTAGCGGCTCAGGCAACGGAAGACAATTGTAACGGACCTAATTACGCCAATGCCCTTTTGCCTTGTTTGGCAGGAAGTATATCTTGCATGATATATACTGACCCGATAAGTAATAGGGTTGGTTTTGTAGTGAGAAGTTCACAGGGTAAGGTCGGAGTAAGCAAAAAGAATGTTTCACTAAGAGTGGGAATTGTTGTTGAAAGGGCTCCATCCTTAATGGTGTTTGAAACTGAGCCACAGGATGCACTTCCTGATGTGTGGCATGAGTCCTCTGAGTCATTTCCTATTGTAACAGAAAGTGGGATGTGTTCGTTTTTTTTAAGGGTTGCAGCAACTGAACCTACCCCAATACAGTTTGACTATATAGATATAAATGGCTTACCTCAGTCTGTGATAGTACCTAATGATGGTACTACTGTTCGAGATGGATTAATCCCATTTGTTGGGGTGTGTAGCAGTATAGTTACAAGCCCATCAACCCCACCTGTAGACCCTCTTGCTGCAGAAGCTATAAAAACAACATTATCCATTGGCACACATATAGGGAACCGTTTCCCTGTGTTTTCACAGGCAGAGATACGTACAGACTTCTTTAACTGCTATGCGTTTGGTAATGGCGTAGAGAGCTATGCGATTAGAGATGCTATAGGTAAAAGAGATTTATCTTTAGGTAATAGGGTTACGTCAACATCAGCGCAAGACTATCAAGAGATAAGAAGATTTGCAGACCTCACATATAGTGGTGTATTTAACGATGAGTCCAACGTAAATAAACTTAACGAGTTCAACTTAGGCTTGTTAAACTTTAAGCCATTAGAGGAGTCCTATGGACCTATATATATAATTGATGGTAGAGAGACAGATATACTTACACTACAAGAGGATAAGGTGTCATACGTGCTACAAGGCAAGAATATTCTTACCGACTCTGTAGGGGGTGGACAGGTTGCATCCATACCTGAGGTATTAGGTCAGCAGGTTGCACGTATAGAAGAGTATGGTATAAGCTTTCATCCTGAGAGCTATAGTAAGTGGGGACCAAATAAGTTCTTTACCGATGCAAAGCGTGGTGCTGTAATACAGCTACGAGGGGCAGGTACAAGCGAGTCGCTGTCAGTTATATCTGAGTTGGGGATGCGTTCGTGGTTTAGAGATTTATTCCTTGAGTCTTTCAACACACAAAAACTTGGAGGGTTCGACCCTTATATGAATGAGTACGTATTAAGCTCTAACTCAGAGCTGTTGCCATCTGTGGTAGAATGTATTGAGTGTGGCATATCTCGTTCGTTAGTGGTAGAGGACAGAGAGGCTACAATATTCTGTGTAGATGTAGGCTTCTTGGTTGGTGATGTATCTATTGAGTACAATGTCTTAGGGACAGGACAGAGCCCATTTCAAATTGAGTCAACGTACAATAGTGTTGTAGACACCACGGGTGTGACATCTGTATCAGGTACATTAACTGTGGACAAGGATAGTGTTGCTGCGAATATTTTAAATATAAGTATTACCTCTGAAGATTCTACACATTTAGAGATTACCGTAAACTGTCCTGACGCTCAGCAGATAACAATTATTCAGGTATGCCACTCTATCGATGATGATGCGGGGCTATTTATCCATAACGAATATAATTGGCAGGATGGTGTATATATATCACCTATACATAGTGAGCAGGTAGAGTTATTATCAGGCACAGCAAATCCATTAATATCTCAGTACACGCAGATAATAGGACCACAGGGCTCAGGATTTATCCCTGCTGATGGTGCAACCGTTAGGATTGTAACCAACAAGGTAGGAGCTATTGATGATTACATATTCGACCCAAGCATTGACGAGCTAAGGTATCTAAGAAGTAACACGTTGTATGTAAATACACCTGCACAGATGCAGACATTATTTAACGCATCAACAAATGCTACGCCTCTTGTTACAAGTAATGGTGGCAATACGTATACAGCAGAGTTTACGATGCCGAGCAGCACGGATGAGTATCTTTACTTAATATATAACTACAGGAGACCTACCGAGTTAGAGCTATGTTACGATGCATCATCTGATTTTGCTGTGTGTTGTGAGTGTGATTTTTCAGTAACAACGGCAAGTTTAATATTTGACGGAATAAGCGAACAAATCGAAATCCCTTCAGATGCAAGCCTTCAATTTGGCGGAGCGTTTACTATGTCTTTTTGGATATACGGGACGGGTAACTATATAAGGAATAAAACGATTGCAGAGAAACCGGGAGAGTGGGCTATAAAAGGAAATAATAGTACACAATTATATATTAGGATTTATACAGACGCAAGTAACTATTTAGAAGGAAGGCTTACATCTGCAAACCCTGAACTTCAATGGAATAATTATATCGTTAGTTATGACGGAGTAAGTACTTTTGATATTTTTAGGAATAACGATGGGCTCGGAGGCACAACAAATACCGAAGTAGGTACGTTTACAGGGATAACTCCTGACGTAAACCCTTTAACAATCGGGGATAATACAGCCGCAAATTTCTCTTATTTCAGTTTGTGGAATAGGGAATTGACAAATGCCGAAAAAATTGAATTATATAATTCGGGTGCGTTATTGGATATAGCATCCCTATCTTTTTCAGGGGACTGTATAAGTTGGTATAGATTAGACCAAACTAATGACCTAACGACTACGGATGGCGTTGCTGATGAGATAGGAAGCAATGAAGGAACAGCTTTGAATATGACTGCTGCAAATATTGACTCAACAAATTACCCGACATAATGATAGAAGGTTTAGAATATTATATTATACCACAGGACAAGATAGTTGAATACATCCCCTTAATGGAGCAGAGCTTTGGGCACGACAATATTTATGTTAGAATGTCGTTGGACCAAACAAAAGGGATAATGTTATTCCTTAAGGAGTTAGCTCCACAAGGTTATACCGCTTACTCGGAAAGCGAGATGTTAAAAATTACGGAAGGTCCTGAATGGTTACAAATTGAAGAATAAAATTTAAAAGTATGGCAGGATTTGGAAATTATTTTTTAGACGCAGCTACCCTATCAGGAGCTACAGCAGTGTTTATAGATGCCACCTTAACTACGGCTGCTTCTGATGGATACTATAGTGATAGTATCGTGGTAAGGCAGCAGGTAGGAGGTGTCTTATTGGCAGGTGTACCTGCGTGTCCAAGCTGTGCGTTCCCGTGTGGTCAAGCAGTTAATGCGAGTGGGAGCCAAGGTGTTTATGACATTACATTTAGTGCAGGCACAAGTATTGGTGCGACCATAATATACGTAGACGTAGCACTGATTCCTGATGGTATTAGGGTTACATATAACTCCGCTAACTATAACGAGTTGACGAGTGTAAACTTTGGATATTTAGCATCCACAAATATAAATAACTTTACGTATGTTGGTGCTACAGCAAGTGACTGTAATATTGGCCCTACATTAGATGGGGGCGGGTATGCAGGACTACAGCAATACACGTGGAACTCAGCGACAGCAAGCTTTGATAATGTGGGGGCAAGTGGTGTGGTTACAGGCACATCGGCTGATGTGAAGCTTACAGCAACTGCACCGGGATGGTGTACGGTATACTTCCCTAAGACGGTAGCATCTCCTGAGAATGGATTGGTTCAATTGTTTGGACCGTGCCCTTCCACAGGTTGGGATATTGAGATAAATTGCCCTATCGCCCTTACAGGGACACCGGGGAGAGTGTTTGGTGCGGTAGACTGTTTGGCAGGAGACTTACCTAATTTATATTTTAATGTACCGAATAGGGGTGGTACAGCAGGTGACCCTCAGCTTCACGAGTTTTTATGTCTTGATGCCAACGGTAGCACAAGAGCTCCTGCAGATACCTATGTGATAGAGGTTGGTGGAGTAAGAAAGAAAGTAGTTGTAGATACTAATGGTGTTATTAAATTAGTAAGTGTTTGTTAGATAATAGTCTAGTTGAATAGACAAAAAAATAAGTTATGAGTCAGAATTATACATTAACGTACAGCGAGACCTCTCAAGGGTTCCCGTCTTTTTATTCCTATGAACCTGATTGGATGATAGGGATGAATCAATTTTTCTATACGTTTAAGGGTGGCGACCTTTACAGGCACAATACCAATAATTATTATAATACATTCTATGGGATTACATCACCATCTACGATAACAAGTATATTTAACGAGTCACCATTAGAGAATAAGATATTTAAGACATTAAACTTAGAGAGTGACGAGTCGTGGGATGCAGTATTAACAAGCGATATACAGACAACGGGTAAGATTGAGGAGCAATGGTTTGAGAAGAAAGAGAATGCGTGGTTTGCCTTTGTTAGAAGCGATGCGCCAACAGGAGCTAACACGGATGAGACTCAGTTTGAGCTACGGTCATTAAATGGTATATCACGTAGCACAAGTGTGGGTGGTGTAGCTGCGGCATACGAGATTAACTTTGCCCTAACCATTAATATAGGCAGCATAGTAAGCGTGGGAGACTACCTGTATTATGCAATACCGCAGTTGCCTCCTTCACCAACTTCACCTATATTTGCAGGTCAAATTATTGGGATAAATGTGAACAAGGTCAATGGTATAAACCAATTGGTTGTTAACTCAACACAAGACCAACAGGGGGACCCATTCACTCCTCCTGCAACAAATCCTATACCTATACAGGACGCATACTTCTTGTACATAAAGAATCCTATAGCAGAGTCTCACGGTATATTGGGTCACTATTGTGAGTTCACATTGACTCTTCCTGTGGGCAAGGCAACTAATCCTACAGAATTATTTGCAGTTGAGTCGGAAGTGATGAAATCTTTCCCTTAAAATTGCTATCTTTGTAATTAAATATTTAATTCTATGCAGGATACTATTGTATTGCAGGACGAGAACCCTGAGGACATATTAAACTATGTCAACTATAATAGGGGTATGCTATGGGAGAGGATAGAGGCTTTTAGACAAGTCTTAAGTAAATATGATGAGGCTGTTATGCATACGTGTGGAACACCACAAAGTGAGGATATGGAAGCCACTTACCCCCTAACGCAGACACTAGAAGGAGGTCTTTATACAAGACAACTGTTTATGCCTAAGGGACACATAGTGGTATCAATGATACACAAGCAGCAGCATCCATCATTCTTACTTGAAGGTAAGGTATCGTATCTAACTGATAGTGGTGAGCTTGTAACAGTCGAAGCACCACACGTTATATTCACACAGATAGGTACACAAAGAGTTTTATATATTCACGAGGACACCAAGTGGTGTTGCGTGTACAAGAGCGATGCTAAGACGTTTGAGGAGGCTGAAGCAGATGTGTACACGGAGGACTATAAGACCTTACCACCATTAATAATTAAAAAAGAATTAGCGTTATGTCAGGATTAGCATTAGGATTAACAAGTTTAGCAGTAGGTGTTGCAACTACCGCAGCATCATTTGGTCAGGCAGGGGCTCAAAAAAGAAAAAGAGATGCAGCTACAGACGCTGCGAGAAAGGCTATGGCTGATGCAAGAAAGAGGCTTGATGTAAACTACATGGAAGACCTCGGTATAAATAAAGAGGTGTACGACATAGCACGTGACAGGTCTATGGTAAGTGCTGCAGGTCTTATGGAGTCAGCAAGAGAGGGGTCTGCAAGAGGCGTTGCTTCTACTGCGGGTCAGGTATACCAACAGGACTTATTAGGACAGCAACAGGTCCGAGCTGCACAGGAGGGAGAGATGAATAGAATTGAGGGATTGATTGCAAGAGAGGATGCTCGTCTAGCAGGACTGCAAGCAGACCTAAGCCTAGAGGAGGCAGCAGGTGCTCAGCAAGCAGCACGAGACGCAGAGAGTGCAAGGGTGTCGGCAATCGGAGAAGGTATAGAAGGTGCTATAAGTACTGTAGGTCAGGCGGCATCAATGGCACCACTATATAGTAAAGGAACGGCAGCTAAAAGAAAAACAGCAATGGGGGACGTAATAGCTTCAGATGTTGGAGTGCCATTAGGAAATATAGAAAATGCAAAAAGAAGAGATTTTTTAAAATTTGAAAGAAATTTAGACCCTTCCGTACTAACAAAGATTCGTGGCACAGATGAGTATACAGATAAAATGCAGTCATTAAAAGCTGCTCCTAATTTTTCGAGCTCTCCTTATATTTATAATATGGGTGGAGTAAATGCTGCACAGGGTAGTGCAACAGGTGGAGTGTCGCCTGAGATTATGCAAGTGCTTATAGCACAATATCTTGCATCACAAAATAAATAAATAAATGGCTACTTACTATAAATACGTAGAGCGTAACGCTAAGGACAGAATAAATTGGAACGAGGTTGGAAAGAGTGTATCTGATATGCTTCAAGAAGAGACGAAGGTACGTCTCGACAAAAAGGCTGAGATAGATGAGAACTCAAGACAGTTTGGTATCGAGCTTGCCAATGCACCTGTAGGAGATTACGACCACGGAAACACATTTATTAATGGGTTCGCTACTGATATGACGGAGTATAGACGTATGCAGGACAACCTATTAAAGACAGGTCAGTTAAATTTGGGCGACTATACCCGTAACCGTCAGAATAATACAGATGGTACAAAGCTAACATTTGACCTTGCCACAACATACCAAGAGGCATACACAGAGAAGATGGATAGGTGGAAAAGCGGTGAGTCGCAATACCGAGAGGTATATGAGATGGAGTCGGTAGAAGGATTAGCCAATATGAGAAGCACGGGCTCGTTTATTAATCCAACCAACGGGGTTGTTAGTCTTGCCACAAGAGATAAGAATGGGGGACTTGATAAGAACAATACGCTTACCGTAGCAGAGATGTATGGTAGTATTAAAAGAAGCTATGATGCCTATGACGTAAACGCAGCAGTACAAAGCGAGGTAGACTACTTGGGAGATTATATAACCTCCGACCTTGCCCAAGTAATGCGAGCAGGGAACTTAAGCAGTATATCACAGCTTACAGACCAAAAAGAAGCACCGGGGTATTTTAAATGGGAAAACGATACCATTAGCTCAATGATGGCTGATACAGACCACATCACATCGATACTTACTAATAATGTATTACAGACACCAACGGGAGATAAATATACGTTTACAGATAATGAGACGGATTTTATTAATGACAAGTCAGGTACATTAGTATACTTAGATAAATCTGTAGATGCTGCAGGTAAACCTGTGTTTAAGCCTGCACAAGAGACGGTTGTTGAAGATTTTTTAAGAAACAGGATACAGCAACAGATTGATGTGAAGCTTGAAACTCAATCAGCAGGCACTAAGCCATACGCCCCGCAACCGAATGCAGCTACAATAGCTGCGGGGAATAAGAAGGATGCTCAACAAGGTGTTTTAATGGCTTTTGCTAAGCTGAGATATGGTACAGTAGCAGAAAAAAAGACAGCAGCAAATTTTATCAAGGGTGTTAATACTGATATTAAAGGATTTGATTTTACAGCAGATGGTGTTACAATTAGGTATACTGAGGAATCAGGACTTGACGACCAATCAATCTCATATAATGAATCCAATGCGGCATTTGTTGAGTCAGGTATAAATTATGCATTACCAACTGATTATAAAATACTTGATGTTAATGAGGCAATACAAAGTGGGGGCGGTTTTGGAAATCAAGAGCTGTTCAAGCTTACAAATGATTTCTCAGTAGAAGGAATTGCTAAGGGCGAGGTAGAACCTATAATAAATACCTTAGAAAGAGAGTTGAAAAATACTTATAACGTAGATGCGAGTGTATTTGTTGAGGGTGATGAAGATAAAACTAAAGCTAATTTAAATGCTATATTAGCAGGGACCGCAGGATTAGAATCTTATACTGCTGACACCACAAGTAATTGGGGAGTATCTGAAGTTGAAATACAAAGAGGGAAAGAAGAACCTATAATATTTAATCTTGAAGACAATACACCTGCAGAACTTGCACAGAAATTACGGAATATAGCAATACAGAATATGTCTGAAGACCAAAAAGCATTAATTGTTCAGGATAAAAGAAAAAGAAAAACACCTACCGGAACATCGGGAGGAACAGAATCTATGAATCTTTTACTTAAAAATATTATAAATTATAATTCCGCAACCAAAAACTAAATAAAATTGTATGAACGAGCAGGCAGTTAAAGATTTATATAACATATTTATTGATGTAGGATATAACGGTTCAGAAGAACAGTTTAAAGTTTTATTAGAAACAAATCCTGATGCTTTAAATGACGGATTCAATGTTTTTAAAGAAGCAGGATATAATGGAACCTCTGATGACTTTGCTGTTTTGATTGGTGTAACACCAACTGCAGATACTTTGCCTCAAGAGGCAAATCCTTCGCCTCCATCTCCACCTACACCGCCAAAAAAAAAAGACGATATGGCATCGCCTTTGGAAGATGGTTCTTCGGAATTTGTAGATGTAGCGGGTGCTGCTAACATAGTAGCCCCCGAAGCTGATTCTAGAATTAAACCTAGTCCTACGGGACCCCCTGCCCCGCCTGCACCACCTGCACAAGAGAGTGTAGAATATTATGGGAATCGTGGTGAGGTATCACAAGAGTACCTTCAAGATGAATTTGTAGATGTAGCGGGTGCTGCTAATATAATTAGACCTGAAGGTGTAACCTCAAAAGAAGAGGGAGCACTTATACAGAAAACCTTAGAAGAAGATAAGGTATCAGACCAAGAGGCTCTATCTAAATTTAAACAAAATGAGGATATAATATTATCTGAAGAATTTCAAGCTGACCTTGCAAATATTACAACTGAGGTTATAGATTACAATGAAGATGAGGCAGTAGACTTCCTAACAGAGAAGTATGGGAAGTATGGCTTTGTGTTTAGAAAGATTGGTCTAGGTAACAATATTATACCTGAAGATGTATCATCACTAACACGTAATTCTATAGAGGTTATATCTACAGATAACGGTGCTACAGAGGTGATAGACCTAAAACCTTTAGCGGCAGGTACAACTAAAAAGATTATAACTCGTGATGCGGTAAATAAACTAAAGTCTTTTATCACAACAAACGCTACACCTGTAGATTCTCCTCCTGAGATTACTGATGATATTTCTAATGCTATCAAGATAGGTAGGATGCGTAAGAACTATATGGTATCTGATGATGGAAATTTAGAAAACATCAATCTTGTATCTGCAGAGGTAGATGGTAAAAATGTTGTATACCCTACACTATTCCCTCAAAATCCTGATTCAGATTATGGCACCGACCCATCTGAATGGATGATGTTAGATGCAGATGAGGCATTTGCTGAAGCTAAAAAAAGAGGAGAGGTACTATATGTAGGCTCCAAAGAGAAAGCAGATGAATTAGCTGAGGGGTCTTGGAAGGATGTATCTGCCGTAGACGTGGAGGCTAATATGTTCTATAAGGACAGGGGATTGGACTATAATGCATACAAGGATATGTATAATAGATATGAAGATTTAATGTCTACAATCATTGCTATTGAAAACTCACCGACATATGAATTTCAACAAGACTACAGCACAGAAGGGTTGAGTTTTGAAGAACAGCAGGAGAAGAAAGATGAGATGGGATTCTTATACATTAATGGAAAGAAGAGGGCAGATAGTGAGGAGGCATTAAAAGAGTTAAAAGATGAGGCTGCTATACTAAGAGAGTCAGTAAATCAAGATGAGTTTCAAAGGGTAAGAGAAGACTTTGATAAATACCTACAGGATTCGTGGGAGGTAAATGGAGCACTTGCAGTAGAAGAGAACCTAGTTATAAAAGAAGAATTGGATGCTATGGATGGGGTAGCTATGAAGTTCTATGGTTTAACAGCAGGAGAATTACAATCTATTGTGCCTCAATCCCCACGAGAAGCAGAAGGGCTTGACGAGTTTAATGTTAAATATAAACTTTTAGAAAAACAAAAGCAGCAGGCTGCAGATAGGTATAATATATCTAAGACGTGGCTAGATGCAAAGGTTGATAAGTCGGTAAGAGATGAGTGG
>ERZ887942.834-NODE-834-length-23531-cov-6.823820_pt1 | contig 23531 bp, 21 predicted proteins | sample MGYA00521099_ERZ887942 | MGnify/ENA primary metagenome ERZ887942 (study PRJEB32303, sample SAMEA104408605) | aquatic metagenome | biome: Brackish water; feature: Pelagic; material: water | place: Baltic Sea | collected 2014-06-07T06:48:00 | depth 16,251 m ...
ACGACGTACGGGCACCTTGGGCTGGAGCACCTCGAGCAGGTGCCAAGCGATTGCCTCACCCTCGCGGTCCTCGTCGGTGGCAAGGAGGAGTTCGTCAGAGTTTTTCAGTTTGCGCTTTAACTCCGCGATGCGCTGCTTCTTGTCCGGGTGCACAACGTAGAAGGGCTGGTAGGACTCATCCACGTTGACCGCGTACTTCGCCCACGGCTGCTTGCGCAGGTGCTCGGGCAGCTGGGAAGCCTTGGCCGCGAGGTCGCGGATATGGCCGACCGAGGCCTCCACGTCGTATTCGCGCCCGCCAGTGGCCACCCGGTTGAGGTAGCCCTTGATCGTCTTGGCCTTAGCCGGAGACTCCACGATGACTAGGACGCGGTGAGCGCCCGTATTGCCCGCCACATGATCTCCTTGATCGACGACGCCACGAGGCATCAGAAAAGAACCCCTAGCGAGTGTCTCCCACGGGGGTAGTACCCGCTAACAGCGGGTCAGGCAGGTGTGTCAACTGCGTCTGCCTCGACCGCGATGGGGCGACGCTTAGACACGATGACAGCAACGACCACAACGAGGGTGCAACCGATGGAGATCGCCCACCGCAGTGCGGTATTGGCGCCGTCACCGATAGACAGCGACACGACAGCCGGTGCCACCAGCAGCGCCACCAGGTTCATCACCTTGATCAGCGGGTTGATGGCCGGGCCGGCGGTGTCCTTGAACGGATCGCCCACCGTGTCACCGATAACGGTGGCTGAGTGAGCTTCTGAACCCTTGCCGCCGTAGTTGCCGTCCTCGACGAACTTCTTGGCGTTGTCCCAGGCCCCACCGGAGTTGGACAGGAACACAGCCATCAAGACGCCGGTAGCGATGGTGCCCGCGAGATAGGCGCCAAGGGCACCCACGCCGAGACCGAAACCCACAGCGATGGGAGCAAGCACGGCCAGCAGGCCTGGTGTGACCAGTTCGCGCAGGGAGTCGCGCGTCACGATGTCGACGACCTTGGCGTACTCGGGCTTCTCCGTGCCGGCCATGATGCCCGGACGCGTGCGGAACTGGCGTCGGACCTCGAAGATGACCGCACCGGCAGCACGAGAAACCGCATTGATAGCCAGACCAGAGAAGAGGAAAACCACCGATGCGCCGATGATGAGGCCCACCAGGTTAGAGGGGTTGGCAACGTCGAGGATGCCTTCGTACTGAAGGTCGTCCAGCGCATTGCCCAGCGCTGCCCCGGTGGTGGTCGTTGCACCCACCACCGCGTCGCGGAAGGCACCGAACAGCGCGGTTGCCGCAAGAACTGCGGTGGCAATGGCGATGCCCTTGGTGATGGCCTTGGTGGAGTTACCGACCGCGTCGAGGCGGGTGAGCACTGCGGCACCTTCACCGTGTACATCGCCGGACATCTCAGCGATGCCCTGGGCGTTGTCACTGACCGGACCGAAGGTGTCCATCGACACGATCACACCGACGGTGGTGAGCAGGCCGGTGCCGGCCAGGGCGATCGCAAACAGGCTGAGCAGCACCACGCCGCCACCCAGAAGGTAGGCACCGTAGACGGCCGTGGCAATAAGCAGTGCCGAGTACACGGCTGACTCTAGGCCCAGTGAAATACCGGACAGGATGACCGTGGCCGGGCCGGTGAGTGAGGTCTTGGCCACGTCATCGACCGGGCGACGGTTAGTTTCGGTGAAGTAGGCGGTCAACTGCTGGATCACCGCGGCCAGGATGATGCCGATGAACACAGAGCCGAGCACGAACCAGCGCGGATCGATGGGATCGCCTTCACCCAGGACGGTCGCTTCGATGCCACCGATGCTGGTGATTTCCGCCCATGAGGCCGGCACGAAGTACAGCACCGCGACGATGACCAGAAGAGCTGAGATGACCGCGGAGATGAAGAAGCCGCGGTTGATGGCACTCATGCCGGAACGGTCAGAGGCACGCGGGGAGACAGCGAAGATGCCGATGACGGCGGTGAGGACACCGATGGCGGGAATGACGAGGGGAAGAACCAGGCCGAGTTCGCCGAAGGCAGCTTTGCCCAGGATGAGTGCTGCGACGAGGGTGACGGCGTAGGACTCGAAGAGATCAGCGGCCATGCCGGCGCAGTCGCCCACGTTGTCGCCCACGTTGTCGGCGATGGTGGCCGCATTGCGGGGGTCATCTTCGGGGATGCCCTGCTCTACCTTGCCCACGAGGTCGGCGCCGACGTCGGCAGCCTTGGTGAAGATGCCACCACCCACGCGCATAAACATGGCGAGCAGTGCGGCACCAAAGCCGAAGCCCTCCAACACCTTGGGGGCCTCAGACTGGTAGACCAAAACCACGATTGCGGCACCGAAGAGGCCAAGGCCGACGGTGAACATGCCAGCGACGCCACCGGTGCGAAACGCTAAACGCATGGCCCGCTGTTCGCCGCCATCTCGGGCAGCGGCGGCTACGCGCACGTTGCCGCGCACGGCGAGCCACATGCCCATGTAGCCGGTGATTCCGGAGAACACCGCGCCCACGAGGAAGAAGATGGAGCGACCGATGCGCTCAGAGTTGGTCTCGGCCGGTAGGACGAAGAGGACGAAGAACACAACGACGGCGAAGATGGCCAGCGTCTTGAACTGTCGGCTCAGATATGCCGAGGCGCCCTCTTGGATCGCACCGGCGATCTCCTTCATTTTAGGAGTGCCCTCGTCGGCTGCGAGTACTTCGCGCACCAGAACGGCCGCGACGAGCAGCGCGAGAATTGCGACGACGGCAACGATCACCACGGTCACCAGATTGGTTCCCGAGAGATCGATGATGGTGGACTCCATGACACTCCTTGCCAGCAGGCGAGCGGGTTGCCCCGCATCCTTAGGGGTTGATAGGTCTGTTCGTTGCGCACTGGCAGCAAGATCAAACTGCCCAGACTCCGGCGCAGTTTACGCAGGGTGTTAGTTACGTCACCCTCGGGGTCTGGTCGCTCTCATGGGGTTGGTGATGCGTGAGTCCCCACCGACGGGTCCAACGTCGGAGCGAGGAGTCATAGTGGGCACGTGGAAGAAGCCTCGGCGGAGTCCGGCGATGTGCCGTGGCTGCACGGGGTTGGCGCCCAGGCCCGACATGTTGAACATATCGACGGACGTGAGGGCACCCATGCCGCCTGGCCCGATTGGGCACCGGAAACGGTCGTGGCCGCTTTCGCCGAGCTAGGCATTGGCGCACCGTGGATCCATCAGCGAGAACTCGCCGACTCGGTGTGGTCTGGTCAGCACAGCATCATTTCCACCGGCACCGCATCGGGTAAAACCCTGGGTTATTGGCTGCCCACGTTGAGTTGGCTCGTCACTGATCCCGGCGCCACCGCGTTGTATCTGGCCCCCACCAAGGCCCTCGCCCACGACCAGCTTCGGTCCATCAATGAACTCGACCTGAGTGATTTACGCGCATCCACCTACGACGGGGACACCCCGGGCGATCAGCGCCAGTGGATCCGTCGCCACAGCCGACTCGTACTCACCAATCCAGATCTGGTTCATCGCTCTGTGGTGCCTCGCCATCGAGCCTGGACCCGTTTCCTGCGCGGACTTCGCGTGATTGTGGTGGATGAGGCTCATATCTATCGCGGCGTGTTCGGTTCCCATGTGTCGTTGGTGCTGCGGCGGCTTTTGCGGATGGCGAATAAATATGGTGCACAACCTGTGGTGGTGTTGGCTTCGGCCACCGTTGCCGATCCGGGTAGCGCAGCACAACGACTCATCGGTGCCCCGGTTCATGTGGTGGATCAAGATTTTGGACCGCGAGCCGATCTCACCGCCGTGCTGTGGCAGCCCCTCGACATCGGTGCCGGACCCCGTTCGGCCATGACGGAAACCGCGCACCTCGTGGCCGACCTCGCGCTGACGAAAACGCGCACGCTGGCTTTTTTGCGCTCTCGACGGGGGGCAGAGACCACCGCCATGATGGCGCGAGAGATCGCCACCGACGCCGCCCATTCCGCAGGAGAAGCCGCTCCCACCATCGCCGCCTACCGCGGGGGCTTTTTACCGCAGGAGCGACGTGAATTAGAGAAGGATCTGCGCTCGGGCAAGTTGTTGGCGGTGGCCACCACGAACGCCTTGGAGTTGGGGATGGACATTGCCGGCATGGATGCGGTGGTCGTTACCGGTTGGCCGGGAACGCGCGCATCACTGTGGCAGCAGTGGGGTCGAGCGGGGCGCACCCACGGCCGGGCGCTCGGTATTTTCGTGGCACGCGAAGATCCGCTCGATCAATTCGTGCTCACCAATCCCGACAGCGTATTTGGTCAACCGATGGAGTCGGTGGTGCTCGACCCAGGCAACCCGTACATTTTGGGTCCGCACCTGTGCGCTGCGGCAGCTGAGATCCCCATTACCGAAGAAGATGCGCTGCGCTGGTTTGGTTCAGCCGCGTTACCGGCACTAGATGCCCTCGTTGCGGCCGGTGAACTCCGGTGCCGCCCGCAGGGTTGGTACTGGACCAAGCACGAAGATCCCACCGCCGGAATTGATCTTCGCGGTGGCAGTGGATCCGTGGTTCCTCTCGTTGAGATCGACACCGGACGACTCCTCGGCACGATCGATGCCGCACGGGCGCACAGCCAGGCACACACGGGCGCGATCTATGTGCACCAGGGCGATACCTACGTCGTGGATGAACTCGATCTGGATAGTCCGGTGGCTTTCGTGTCACCGCGCGACGTCGACTACACCACCTCGGCTCAAGTGGTGTCGAACTATCACATTGTGCAGGTGGACCAAACTCACAATTGGGGGAGCGCCACCCTCAACCGGGGCGTGGTGGAAGTGAGCACCCAGGTGACCGGGTACCTCACCCGTGCCCAGCGCAGCGGTGAAGTGTTGGGCGAGGAACCGCTGGATCTACCCGAGCGATCGTTGCGTACCCAGGCGGTGTGGTGGACCGTCACCGATGACCAACTCGTTGCGGCTGGACTCACCCAAGATTTAGCCGTCGCCGGTGCAGCTCACGCAGCCGAGCACGCCAGTATTGGCCTCCTACCGTTGTTCGCATCATGTGATCGGTGGGATATCGGTGGTGTGTCAACACCGCTGCACCCAGACACCGGTATGTGCACGGTAATGGTCTACGACGGCTACCCCGGCGGGGCTGGATTTAGTGACCGCGGCTTCGACGTTGCACAGCGTTGGCTTCAGGCAACGCGCGATCTCATTGCCCGCTGTAGGTGTGGCCATGGCTGCCCAGCGTGTGTTCAATCACCCAAGTGTGGCAACGGAAATGAGCCGCTAGATAAACAAGGCGCGGTACGTTTACTCGACGTGTTGCTGGCTGGTGCGCCGAGGTTTAACCCGGGCCAGCCCGAGCCGAACCCTGGATCGGTGGAAGCGTGACTCCCAGCCACTGAGCCATCCTTGCTCCGATGCCGCGAGAGTAGATCTCAACACCCACCACGATGTCGATGCCCTCTATTGTGCACGACACCATGGTGGCGCGGTTCTCACGCGCAATCGCGGCCGCACGGACACATGCCTGCTCCGGTTGGGTGAGCGCATAGGGGCTGCCGGCAAGAGCAGCGAGATCAGCAGCACCGGCGGCCTGCTGGCGTACCGTCGACACATCGACAAAGGCCCACACTATGGCCACCGCAATGACCAGAATTGGGAAGGTGATGAAGGCCAGCAGGGTGCCGGCGCCACGGTCGTCAACAAGGGTTGGATAGCCAACGGCGAATGGCGATTTCATTCGATGTACCCATCGTTGGTGAATTCACCGGGCAGCTCCGCCCACGGCACCCCGGCGGGTTCACGAAGCGCCGTTGAGGACGCCTCGACCGTGAACGACATACCGCTGAGCAGTGGAATTGGCGGGCTCACCTGTTGGCGCACAGTGGTTTTAACTTTTTCGCCACTGAACTGGACATCCAGTTGTGCGCCGGGCATGACTCGCTCAATTGTGTTGTCGACCAAGCCTGGGTCAACACCCCTGGCCAATGATCTAGCTGCCTGTTGAGCAAGGTCGACAGCGCGAGAATGACTAAGCCCTAGGGCCACGAGCCAGAACAGAACAAGCAGAATGAGAAAGAGGGCGGGGATAGCGAACGCGATCTCTACGATTACATACCCGTGATCCCGCTGTCTACGCCGATGATTTTTTCGCATCGCGATCGCCATCCCCATGTCGACTAACCGAAAAAGGCGTTCAAGGCATTAGAGATCAGCGCCCAAAGCAGATCTCGAACAGCGTCACTGGTGAGAAGTTTCAGTAGCAGGCCACCGAGCCCGGCAACAGCAACGGTGCCCACCGCGTACTCGGCGGTGGTGAGTCCGGCATCGTCTTTGCTCAATCGACGTGCGGTGCGGCGGAGATAGAGAACGGACAGCATGTGTACTCCCGTGTTCCGGCATACGGCCGGTACGTGCATCCCGGCGGGATGCCAGGGCAACATTTCGCCGGTTCACCCGACCCCAGCAATGCATCGTTCGCTCTTTGTGGACGCAGCCGGGGAACATGCGGTTGGGGACGAGCCTTAGGGCGCGCGGTTTAGGCTGCTGACATGGGCTTTGTCGCACCCGCGGGTGATTCCGAACACAACAACATTGATTTTCCTTTTGGCCTCAACGAATTTGCCGATCACGAGCAGGTGTGTTTGGGGCGTGACCCAGAGTCAGGTTTCACTGGGTTCGTGGCCATCCACTCCACAGCGTTAGGCCCGGCACTGGGTGGTTGCCGGATGGTTCCCTATGCCAGCGGAGCTGATGCCTACCGCGACGCACTGCGGCTTTCACAGGCCATGAGTTACAAGAATGCGCTGGCTGGATTGCCCCACGGAGGTGGGAAAGCGGTGATTTGGGCCGACCCGGCAACGCAGAAAACCCCGGCCCTGCTCACCGCGATGGGTCGGTTCATCGCAACGTTGCAGGGTCGCTACATCACCGCTGGCGATGTGGGTATTTCAGTGGCTGATCTAGACGTGATCGGTGCAGTCAACCCGTGGACGACCGGCCGTTCGCCACAGCGGGGCGGTGCCGGAGATTCGGGGATTCTCACCGCCTTTGGGGTGTGGCAGGGAATGCGTGCTGCCGCTACCTACCGTTGGGGCAGTGATGATCTGAGTGGACGACTTATCGGCATCGAAGGAGTGGGCAAGGTGGGCAGGCGGCTGTCAGTGCACCTGGTGTCAGAAGCAGGCGCGCGAGTGGTGGTTACCGACCCCAGTGCTGAGGCCATCGCGCAACTTCAAGATCAGGTGGATGTGTCAGTGGTTTCCAGCCGCGATGAACTCTTGGCTATGCCCCTTGACGTATACAGCCCTAATGCACTCGGGCGCGTTCTGACCGCAGATGTGGTGGCGACGATGAGTGCGACGATCGTGTGCGGCGGGGCCAATAACCAGGTGGCCGGGCACGACGTTCCGACAATGCTTGCCGCCCGCGAGGTGCTGTACGCGCCGGATTTTCTCGTGAACTGCGGTGGTGTGGTGCAGGTCGCTGATGAAGTGATCGGGTTCGATTTCCATCGAGCCCGTGCCCGGGTTGCCCAGGTCTATGACACGGCCCTGGCAGTTTTCGCACGGGCTGATCGCGACGGGATTTCCCCGTTAGCAGCCGCCACCCAGGAGGCGCAGGACCGAATCGCTGCCGGATCTCAACCCCGATTCGCTTCATCAACGCAGTCGGCTGTCCCGCGGGAGTAAAGCCGTCGACAGTCAACTTCGGCCCTCCGGATGCCATCCGGCGGGGTACGGGGGTAGGGTGGCCACTGCCGCTACTGGCACCGCCTCTTCGAGACGGGGTCATGTCGGCCTATGTATGAGTCCACGACGAGTTGCCGGGGCGTTGGCTTCGGTCGAGGGGGTCGAGCCATGGGGCGCGGCCGTGCCAAGGCAAAGCAAACTAAGGTTGCCCGAGCGCTGAAGTATGGCGGTCCACAGACCGACTTCGAGCGACTCCAAGAAGAGCTGGCGGGTGCAACACCGCCGCCGGCTCCTGAGGCGGTCGATGGCTCGGAGGGGTCTGGTGAGCCTGATGGCCCGTATGCGAAGTACTACGCCGATGACGGGGATGATCGCCGCATCAGTTAGTGCACGCCGGGTTCAGCGGTTGCGAAACCAGGTAGATCCCACCACCGAGACTGCACCCCCACCACCGCCTTTGGCCGAGGCATCGCCTGTTTCGCCGCTTCTGCGCGCCCGCACCTCGCCACATACCCAGGCTGGGAGTCCGCGTTCGGTGAGGAAGTTCACCGCCTCAGCGGCATCGGTGGCGGCCACGATGGCGGCCATGCCCATGCCCATATTGAACGTTCGCTCCATCTCGATGGGCGCGATACCGGTGGCGGCTAACATCGCAAAGATGGGGGAGGGTGTCCAACTGCCGCGCAAAACATCGGCGGCTAAGTCTGTCGGGATCACTCGAGCGATGTTGGCGGCGAGCCCCCCGCCGGTGATGTGACTCATGGCGTGGACGTCGACCTTGTTGATTAACGCAAGGCAGTCGCGGGCGTAGATGCGCGTGGGAGTGAGGAGTTCTTCACCGAGGGTGTGACCCAGGTCAGCGACTTGACGGTTCAATGACGCGCTGATCGACTCTTCGCTGGTGCCGAGCAAAGCCCGACGCGCAAGTGAATAGCCGTTGGAGTGCAGACCGGAGGAGGCCATAGCCACGATGACGTCGCCCTCAGCCACACGCTCAGGGCCAAGAACGCGATCGGCTTCAACTACGCCGGTGCCCGCACCAGCCACGTCGTACTCATCGGCTTCGAGCAGCCCGGGATGCTCGGCCGTTTCACCACCAAGAAGTGCACATCCGGCCAACTCGCACCCGCGTGCAATGCCGGACACGATCGCCGCGATGCGCTCGGGTACGACTTTGCCGGTTGCGATGTAGTCGGTCATGAACAGTGGCTCGGCACCGCAGACCACCAGGTCGTCTACCACCATGGCTACCAAATCAATGCCGATGGTGTCGTGCCGATTCATGTGCTGTGCAACGGCCACCTTGGTGCCGACACCATCGGTTGAGGTTGCCAGCAGAGGGCGCCTAAAACGTTGCAACGCAGAGGCATCAAACAGGCCAGCGAAACCACCGAACTCACCCATCACCTCGGGGCGATGAGTGCGAGCGATGGCGTCGCGCATGAGGGCCACAGCAATCTCGCCGGCTGCTACATCGACCCCGGATTCGGCGTAGGTGCTCATTAGGCGACGGGTGTATCCGACGTGGCGCCCGCGTGGAAATCGGTGGTGAGCGGTGAGGTGGCGGTGACCCGTTTCTCCAATCCTTCGAGCAGGTGCTTTCCGATGACTTCTGGTTCTGGTACCGCAAGCGGGTACACGCCATCGAAGCAGGCCCGACACAGCCTGTCGGCAGGCAGTGTGGTGGCTTCGGTGAGTTGATCGAGGGACACATAACCCAGAGAGTCTGCACCGATGGAACGGCAGATCTCTTCGACGCTGAGCCCGTTCGCGATGAGCTCGGCGCGAGAGGCAAAGTCGATGCCGAAGTAGCACGGCCATTTCACCGGCGGTGAAGAAATGCGCACGTGCACCTCGCGGGCGCCGGCCTCACGCAGCATGCGCACCAGTGCTCGCTGGGTATTGCCACGCACGATCGAATCGTCAACAACGACGAGACGTTGATCGGCGATGACCTCGCGCAGTGGGTTGAGCTTCAGGCGGATTCCTAGTTGGCGGATCGTTTGGGACGGCTGAATGAACGTGCGGCCCACGTAGGCATTTTTCACCAGGCCTTCAGCGAAGGGAATGCCAGATTCCTGGGCGTAACCGATAGCGGCATAGCGACCAGATTCGGGCACCGGAATCACCATGTCGGCATCGGCGGGGTACTCGCGGGCTAGGCGTCGACCTACTTCCACGCGGGTTTGCTGCACACTCCGACCGGCGATGGAGGTATCTGGCCTGGCGAGGTAGACGTACTCGAAAAGGCAGCCCTTAGGCGTGGCCTCGGCGAAACGATGCGACCGAAGACCATGCTCGTCTATCGCAATGAGCTCGCCGGGTTCAATCTCGCGAACGAACGACGCACCCACGATGTCGAGTGCGGCCGTCTCGCTGGCAATGACCCAGCCCTGTTCGAGGCGACCAAGGACCAGGGGGCGAATGCCGAGGGGATCTCGCGCTCCGTAGAGCGTTGTGTCATCCATGAATACCAGCGAATAGGCACCGCTGAGAGTGGGAAGTTCTTTGATGGCAGCGGCTTCCATGGATAGATCCGGATGCGCAGCAAGGAGGGCGCTGATGAGATCGGTATCGGAAGTGGAGCGATTAATGCGACCGCCCAGGGGTAGTTCTCCACTGGAATCCTCCAGTGCCGCTACCCGGTCGAAGAGTTCGGCGGTGTTCGTAAGATTGCCGTTGTGGCCTAGGGCGAGATGCCCGGTTGCGGTAGCACGAAAAGTAGGTTGGGCATTGTCCCAGCAGCTTGCACCCGTCGTGGAGTAGCGCGTGTGGCCAATCGCGACGAAGCCACGCAGGGCTGCCAGGCTCGCCTCGGTAAAGACCTGCGACACCAAACCCATGTCTTTGTACACCACGATGTGGTGACCATCGCTGACAGCGATCCCGGCAGATTCCTGGCCGCGATGCTGCAGGGCATAGAGCCCAAAGTAAGTGAGTTTGGCGACCTCGTCGCCGGGGGCCCACACGCCGAAGACCCCGCAAGCATCCTGCGGAGACTTCTCGTACGGATCAACATCGTGGGTCAGCCTGCCATCGCCTCGGGCCACGGGAGAAGTCTATGCCCGCTGTTTTAGCCAGGGGCAGTGCCCCGGGTCGGCTAGCGTGGGCACATGGATCTTCGCGAGGAATTGGATTTTTTTCCGTCGTCGGCTAATTCAGTTCAACGTGGGCTGCAATCAGCGGCTCAGACTAAGGCGGGCGCATGGGTCTTCCAGCGCACCCTTTACCGAATTGATCGGCCGCTGCATCGATGGAGCAAAGGTCGCTACACGATCCCGTGGGTCGTCACCGGACTACCCATCATCATGTTGACCTCCATCGGGGCTAAGTCGGGCTTGGCCCGAACGATGCCGGTGGCGGGGATTCCTCTCGAGGGTGAACACGGTGGCGATGTGGCCGTACTGGGCACCAACTACGCCCAACCCAAGAGCCCAGCCTGGGTGTTTAATTTGACCGCCCACCCGGAGTGCACCGTAGCCTGGCGCGACCGATCTGCCAGCGCGGTGGCGATCCCGATTGTGGAGCCGGAGGACCGAGAAGTGCTGTGGGGCAAAGCTACACAGATATATAGCGGTTTTGCCGCCTACCGTGAACGCATCAATCACCGTGAGGTGAAGATGTTCCGGCTCAGCGCGCATCAGTAATAGCGCAGCGCCTCGCCTTCGATACGTATTCCAACCTTGGCGTTCATCTCGGGAACGTGTGCGCCCATGACTCGAACCGGTAGTTGAAATCCATCGGGTAATTCCAGGGTGATGACACAGTCGTGCCCATGAAAGCTGCGGTGCACTACCAGGGCCGAGTCGCCAGATTCTGTTCCGTCTGCGTCGGTGACAATAAGTTGTTCGGGGCGTAGCACCGCCACATCAGAGCTATCAAGTGATCGCAGTGGTAGGTCGGACACCGGAACCCAGCCGATTGCGGTGCGCACGCCACGTTCAGCGTCTGTGGCGAGTACGGGTAGTTCTACGACGCTGCCAACGAACCGCGCCACTTCAAGATCAGCCGGATGTGCATATAGTTCCTGCGGGGCAGCCATTTGCACGAGTCGGCCATCACGCAGTACCGCAACCTGATCGGCGGTGGACAGGGCTTCTTTTTGATCATGGGTGACTAAAATTGCGGTCGTGCCCACCTGGCGCAAAACCTCGCGTACATCATCTCGTAGCCGAGAACGTAGTCCGGCGTCTAATGCGGTGAATGGCTCGTCGAGCAGGACCACTTCTGGCGCCGGCGCCAGAGCTCGGGCGAGCGCTACGCGCTGTTGCTGACCACCGGAGAGTTCCATTGGGCGAGCATTTTCAATTCCTTGCAGCCCAACAAGATCAAGCATTTCTTTAACTCGCTCAGTGGCATTGTCCTTACGGAAGAGTCCATAGCCAATGTTGCCGGCAACGCTGAGGTGCGGGAAGAGTGCGCCCTCCTGCTGCACGATTCCAACTCGGCGCTTCTCTGGCGGCACCCAGGTGTGTGGACCAACCACCTCGGTGTCGCCGAATGTCACTTCACCGGCGGTGGGACGTAAAAACCCAGCCAGGGTGCGAAGCAGCGTAGTTTTGCCAGAGCCGCTCGCGCCCAGGACGGCGGTCAGTGACCCCGATGGCACGTCCATGGATAGATCGACAAGCACCTCAACAGGCCCATAGGACGCGCACAGACCACGGATGCTTACCGATGTCATTGACTCAGACTAACCGTGGGTGGATGTCATGGTTCGGGAGAGCAGCCAGGCGGGTATGGCCGCCACAACGATGAGAGCCAGAGCGTAAGGCGCGGCCTGACCGTAAGCGGCGATCTCGGTGCGACTCCACATTTGGGTGGCCAGGGTGTCCAGGCCGGTGGGCCGCAGCATCAAGGTGGCGGGGAGTTCCTTCATTGCGGTGAGAAAAACGAGGAGACCACCCGCGGCGATGCCCGGTGCGCTGAGGCGGCCGGTGGTTGACAGCCAGGCGCGCACGGGGCCGCGGCCCAGTGATCGGGCGGTGTCCTGCAGAACCGGAGAGACGGTGGCCACGCTGGTTCTGGTGACTCCGATCGCTTTGGGTAGAAACAACACGGCATATGCCACCGCGAGGGTGAGTACCGTTTGGTAGATGCCGGGAAAGACCGACAGCGTCATGAAGACCAAGGAGAGGCCCACAACAACACCGGGAAGTGCGTGACCGGTGTAGGAAAGCGACTCGATCGTACGAACGGATCGCGTGCGGTAGCGAGCGGCCAGGATACCCACGGGCAGTGCCAGAGCTAGGGCCAGCAGCGCGCCCATCAGGGCCACCCAGGCGGTTGTTGCAGCCGCACTTAATATTTCGGCTAGATCAAGGTTAAGAGAGGTGCTACGCGTCATGAGATTGATTAACGATGCCAGCGGAACGCCGAGCGCGAGGACGGTGATGGTGGTCAACCATGCGAACGCGCCGATGCGTGCGGGACCGCGCAGCGCAACGGTGACCGCCTGTCGTTGAGTTCCCCCGGAGGTGCGCCAACGTCGTCGGACGCCACGGGTGCGTCGTTCGGCGATCACGAGAAGTGCGGCAAGGGCAACCAGGAGAAGGGCGAGGACCGCTGCGCTGACCCGGTCGAAACTGCCCCGGTAGGAGGCATAGATCACTCGAGTGAATGCGTCCACCCGAAACAGGGCCACCGCGCCAAAATCGCTGAGGGTATAGAGCGCCACAAGTAGTGCACCAGCGGCAGCAGCAGGCCACGCCTGGGGAAGAGTGGAGCCAATGAATGCGCGGATGGGGCCTTGGCCTAGTGACCGGGCGACTTCTTCCAAAGCCGGATCGGCTGCACGAAATGCTGCCGCGGTGGGTAGGACGACATAGGGAGTTGAAACTAAAACCAAGACGGTGACCGCAGCCCAGAAGCCGTTAAACCACGGGAATTGAGCCAACCAAGCGTATGCCGCCACGTAGGAAGGCACCGCGAGTGGCAGTGAAACCAACACGAGCCACGTGCGACGCAATGCAATGTTGGTGCGGGACACCAGCCATGCCGTGGGAATGCCAATCACCAGACACAGGCCGGTAACGACGAAAACAAGCGCAACGCTCGTGCCCACTGTTTCTGCGGTACGTGCGCGCCACAGCACGTCGACAATGCGACTGATGCCGGCTTCCCACACTCGGACGAATAAATAGGCCAGGGGCAGTAGTGCCACGATGGCGGTGATTGTGCCGAGAATCAGCAGCAGCGCTGGTGGTTGTTGACGTAGGCGAGCACGCAACGACATCGCCCCACCACTGCGGAGCGATGTCGTCGAAGTGGTGGCAGGTGCAGTCACAGGAGACCGACTTCCTCCAGCATGCGCAAAGTGCCGGGAAGATCAGCGAGTTCTGTCAGTGGTGCATCGGGCCCGCGCAGGGAATCTAATGGTGGAATCCCGTCTACGGAGGCAACCCCAGGCACAAGCGGGTATTCATATGTGTTGGCAACAAACCACTCTTGGGTCGCTGGTGTCAGGAGCCACTCCATGAGTTTCGCAGCAGCCGTGTTATCGGCAGATGTTGCCAACAATCCGACCCCGGCAACGTTCACCAAAGTTCCGGGATCTCCTGGAGCGGTAAACGCGATCTGAGCCTGCATAGCGTCGGCGCCCACTTCAGCGGCCTTTTCGTACCAGTAGTAGTGGTTGATCAAGCCAAGCTCCACCTGGCCGGTATCGACCGCATCAAGAATGAGACCGTTCTTTTCAAATGTTTGAACGTCGTTGGCGACCAGACCGTCTAACCATGCTCGGGTGACGTCATCACCGGCGGACACGCGCATCGCGGTGACGAAAGTCTGAAAGGAAGCATTGGTGGGTGCGATCCCCACCTGGCCACGCCACACCGGATCGGTGAGATCGAAAACGCTCGTGGGAACCTGGGTGGCCGTGAGTTGCTCAGAGTCATAGGCGATCACTCGAGCACGTCCGGTGACACCGGTCCAGGTTCCATCAATGGCGCGGTAGTTGACTGGCACGGTGGTGCTGATCGCCGCCGGGAGCGGGGCAAAGAGTCCCTCGGCGGCAACAGCGCCCAAAGCTCCGGCATCTTGGGCGAAGAAGACATTGGCCGGGGTTCGGTCGCCCTCCTCGAGTAGTTGTGCGGCCAATTCGGCGGTGTCGCCGTAACGAGCGGCCACCGTGATACCGGTTTCGGCAGTGAACTGCTCAAAGAGTGGGCCCACGAGGGCTTCGGACCGGCCGGAGTACACCGTGATGCTGGTGGCACCGTCACCGGTGGGGTCGGTGTTGGCATCAGAGTTCGAGCCGCAGGCGGTGAGAGCTAAGGCGGTGGCGATGGCGGCGGAAACGACGATGGTGCGCCGAGCAGTTCGGGTCACGAATCCTCCAGAAGTAAGGCTTACCTAAATTAGGTTTACCTAACCTATTCTGACCGCCCGTAGGATTGTCAAATCGATGGGCCAGAACTGGGCTATGTTGCCCCCGTGACCGCCGCCTTGATTGTTGTCGACGTACAGGTGGGATTCGACGATTCGGCGTGGGGACCTCGGGATAATCCGGACGCGGAAGCGAATATTGCCCGTCTTATAGCTTCCTGGCGCCGTACGGATCGGCCGCTCATCCTGGTCCGTCATGACTCGGTTACGCCGGGATCACCTCTGCTGGGTGGCACTCCCGGCAATGAACTTCGAGACTTCGTCGACGGCCCGCGGGATCTGTTCGTGACGAAGTCGGTCAACTCCGCCTTTTACGGCGATCCAGACCTACACCAATGGCTGCAAGGACGTGACATCGGTGAACTGGTCGTCTGCGGTGTGACGACGAATCACTGCGTGGAGACCACGGCGCGGATGGCGGCAAACCTCGGCTACAAGGTCTGGTTCGTGTTGGACGCGACCCATACCTTTGACCGGCTGGGTCCAGACGGACGCATAGTGCCAGCCGCAGAGCTCGCTCGAGCAACGGCTGCGAGTCTGCACGGGGAGTTTGCGATGGTCACATCCACATCGGCGCTGCTAGAAGTGTTCACGCCATAGCGGAAGCAATGAGGACAGGTCGCTTCGCTCTCCGCTGGCTTGCAGCGCACCGGAGTTGATGCCGCTGGACCAGTCCAGTTCCCCGGTGACCAGCAGCAGCCAGGTGCGGGCGTCGCATTCGACCAGGGCCGGTGGCGTACCGCGTCGATGCTTGATGCCCGCAACAACCTGAATGGCAGCGTAGGGCGGAATGCGCACCTCGACGCTGTGCCCGGGGGCAATGCTCGACAGCTGGGCTAATGCTTCTTTAACCGCTGCTTTCTCGCAGGCACGGTCAGGTTTTTCGTTGCGTCCGTAGTGGTCTAGGCACGCTTGGATCACCAACGGTGCAGTATTCACGAACGCGCCATCAACGCATGACCTGTGCAGTGATGAAACCCAAAACCTCAGCAAGTGCCTGTTCCCAACCCAAATCAAGCATCACGTCGTGCCCGATGGGTGATCCGTCGGCGCGAGTAAGCCATGCCGGTTCAACTCCGTAGGCGTCAGCCGTGCGTTCCACATCGCGTTCGCGCACGAGGGAGTCTGACCTGGTGCCGGCCACCATCACGGGACAGCGCACCGGGCCGATGTGCCTGCGTCCTAGTAGTTGGTATTGCACGAGCGGAGATTCGCGACCGAGTCGGCTCACATAGCGTCGTGCTGTACCGGGATCGAGGCCGGGAAAAAGTTGATCGGCGGTCATCGGCAAGGTGCGCCCTACAACAGCGGCCCCGGCAGACGCAGGCCGCTGCTTTGCGATGTGCCAAAGATTCGGTGTAGATCCGGTCAGGGGAGCGGGTGTGAGCAGGACAAGCCCCCGCGGGGAGTACCGGTCTGCCACAAGTTGAGCAACAAGTGCGCCCATGGAGTGGCCCACAAGCACGGGTGGTTGCGGAAGTTCGGTGATGGTTTGCATCACGTCGTGCACGTAGTCCCGCAGTAGAGTGCGTGATAGTTTGCGTGCTCCACCAGAGCCGCCATGGCCCCGAAGTGACACCGCGTACGAGGGGAATCCCTTGGCTGCTGCGGCCGGCAACCAGTTTTCCTCAAAACACCAGGCACCATGTGCCAAGCCGTGGATGAAAAGCAGGGGTGGAGTGCGCTTGGAGCGTGACTCGTTCGCCCAACCGGCAGGCATGGAAGATACCACTTCGCGGTAAACCCCAGAAGAGGGCACCGACCAATCCCACTGCCGCATAACCGTTCTCGGTTTGCGCATGGATGCGCTCACGCGGACACTTTCTCCAACACGGCGAGGTCGCCTTCCAGGGCGACAAGGTACTCCTGATGAGCAATCTCGTAGTAGTGGCGAGTGGAATCCTTGTAGTTCGCGCCGCCAGTGAAGCGTACGTGCGTTTGTTCGATGACATCCCGATAGAACTCCCGGGCCCGATCGGGGTCAAGTCGCATGAGTTCCGCATAGGAGGCAATGAGTACGCCCTGCCAGTGCGCGATCGTCCACTGTCCACTATCGGGCTGAATCAGACCGGATACGACCAGGTTGTCAAAGCGTGGGGTAAATATCTGTCGGGCCAGCACCGGGTGGTCGCCGGTCGGGTTGAGCCAGTCATCGTCAAGAAAGGGAAAGTGTGCGAGATAGCCGGTGGCAAAGATCACCAGGTCAATCTCTGCTTCGGTGCCATCGGTGAATACGACCCTGGACTCGTCGAAGTGGTCGATATCGGGCTTGGGCACGATGTCGCCGTGTCCGACGTAGTAGACCAACTGTTGGTTAATAATCGGGTGTGTCTCAAAGAAATCGTGATCTGGTTTGGGTAAGCCGAACCGGGTGAAGTCACCTACGGTGAGACGCAGTGTGGTTTTAAACATGATGCGGCGCAGTGCAAGGGGCAACTTCATGGCGAGGAGGAGGTCTGCAGTCTGATCGCTGGGCCGACCAAAAGCGTACTTCGGGTTGTAGTAGTAGCCGCGTCGAGTGGAGTGCACGGTCGACTTTGAATTTTGCGCACTTTCCACCGCGATGTCACACCCGGTATTACCCGCTCCAACAACCAATACTCGTTTACCGCGCAGCACTTCAGCACCCTTGTACTGGGCAGAGTGCCGTATCTCGCCGGTGAACGAGTCCTGGCCCGGATACTGCGGAGTCTTCGGCCACCAGTTGTGTCCGTTGGCCACCACCACACCGGCAAACCGAGAGGTCGTCTGCTCCCCGGTGATGCGGTCAGCAACCGTGACATCCCACCCGTCATCGGCGTTCCCCCCGACAGGTGTGCACTGTACAACCTCGGTGTTCAGCGACAGGTGGTCATAGAGATCGAAGTGACGTGCATAGGACTGGAAGTACTCGTGCACCTGCCAGTGCGAGGGGTAATCCGGATAGTGGTCGGGCATCGGGAAGTCGGGGAACTGAGTGAAGGGCTTGGTGGAAATGAGGTGGGTTGACTCATACACCCGGGAGTTCTCAGCGTGGTAGTTCCAGTTCCCACCAAGGTCGCTATCCCGCTCGAATCCGTGGGCATTGACGCCACGTTCGAGGAGATTCTTTAGGGCCGTCAAGCCGTGGGGGCCAGCACCGATGACGGCCCAGGGCAGGGGAGATTCACTCATGAACTGAGCATGGCCACTGAACAGCACTTGCGCAAGCGGTCAGGATAAAGAGCTGCCAAACAGCCTGGGCAGGGTGGCTTCATGGGCGAGGCGTAGTTCGGATAGCGCAATCGTGAACAGCCCGGCGAACTGCAGCACTTGATCGTCAAAGCCTTCGTCTGATCCAAGGCCAGAATCTACGACCCCGATGCGCGCAGCAGGCATGCCGCGGGCTGCGCACATCTGGCTGAAACGCATCTCCTCGGTGCGGGGGATCACCATGATCGCGCGGCCTGGGGTCTCCGACCAAAGGAAAGTTGCTGCTTCTATCCCGTCTGGCGCCCATACGCGCGCCCCGACGTCGGCGCGCAGCGCCATCTCAACCAGTGCCTGTGCCACACCGCCGTCGGAAACATCGTGGGCCGCGGTCACCATGCCATCGCGGGAAGCCGCAATCGCTATCTCACCCAGCAGTTTTTCCTGATCAAGGTTCGCCCGCGACGGATGGCCACCAAGATGGCCGTGCATCGTCCGAGCCCACTCGCTGCCGTCAAAGTCGGGGCCGGTACCACCAAGGAGATAGATCAATTCCCCATCAGGACCCCACGCCATGGGTGTGCGGCGAGCAACATCGTCAATGACGCCAAGGACACCTACGACCGGGGTGGGCAAAATAGCGGTGTCAGCGGTGGAGTTATAGAAACTGACGTTGCCCCCGGTCACCGGGATGCTCAGTTCAAGGCAGCCATCGGCGAGCCCCCGAACAGTCTCGGCGAAAGTCCACATGACCTCGGGATCCTCTGGTGAACCAAAGTTCAAGCAGTTCGTCACCGCGATAGGTCGAGCACCGCTGATCGCAACATTGCGGTATGACTCGGCCAGGGCCAACCGAGCTCCCTCGTAGGGATCTAGGTAGGCGAATCTGGCATTGCAGTCGGTTGAGATCGCCACGCCAAGCCCAGACACCTCATCGATTCGCACCATGCCGGCGTCCTCGGGCTGGGACATCACCGTATTGCCAAGGACGTAGCGGTCGAACTGGTCAGTGATCCAAGATTTGCTCGCTAGATTGGGAGTTGCAACCATCGCGAGAAGTGTGGCGCGCAGTTCTTCGACCGTTTCAGGTCGCGCCAGACGATCAGCTGAGTCTGCTTGCAGCGCATCAAGATTGGCTGGCCGCGACATGGGACGGTGATAGACGGGTCCGTCATGAGCGACGGTGCGCGGGGGCACATCAACGATTCGCTGGTCATGCCAGTCAATGGTGAGGCGACCGGTATCGGTAACTTCACCGATAACTACAGCCTCCACCTCCCATTTCGCGCAAATCTGTTGGAACGCATCAATGTCGTCTGGTTGCACAACCGCGCACATTCGTTCCTGTGACTCACTCATGAGGATCTCTTCAGGACTCAGTGTTGGGTCCCGCAGTAGCACGCGGTCGAGCCATACGTGCATGCCCCCCTCGCCGTTTGATGCGAGTTCGCTTGTGGCGCATGAGATTCCGGCCCCACCGAGGTCTTGAATTCCTTCAACGAGACCAGCCGCAAGCACTTCAAGGGTGCATTCAATGAGCAATTTCTCCATGAATGGATCACCCACCTGAACACTCGGGCGCTTTGCCGGACCGTCAGCGTCGAAAGTCTCACTGGCTAGTACAGATACACCACCGATGCCGTCCCCACCGGTTCGTGCGCCGTAGAGAACAACGAGGTTGCCCACTCCTTTTGCTGACGCAAGGTGAAGGTCTTCGTGGCGCATTGCCCCCACGCACAGTGCGTTGACCAGCGGATTACCGGCATAGCTTGGGTCAAAGAACACCTCGCCACCGATATTGGGTAGTCCCAGACAGTTTCCGTAGCCGCCGATTCCAGCGACGATGCCGGGTAAGACGCGCTGGGTGTCGGGAGCCTCAGCCGCACCAAAACGAAGCGGATCCATCACGGCCAGTGGGCGAGCACCCATCGACAAAATATCGCGCACGATGCCACCCACCCCGGTGGCTGCGCCCTGATACGGCTCAACGTAAGAGGGGTGGTTGTGGCTCTCGACCTTGAAGGTGACCGCCCAGCCATCCCCGATATCAACGACACCGGCATTTTCGCCAATACCGACCATGAGTTGGGGCCAGCCGCCATCGGGCTGTTTGTCACCAAACTGACGGAGGTGAACCTTGGAGGACTTATAGGAGCAGTGTTCGCTCCACATCACCGAATACATGGCGAGTTCACTAGAGGTTGGACGCCGGCCGAGAATATCGCGGATCTGCTGAAATTCTTCAGGCCTGAGTCCAAGTTCAGCGAAGGGCTGGGGAAGCTCAGGGGAATTGGTGGCTGACGCGACAGTGTCCAGGGTCACCGCACGATCTTCCCACGGCGAGCCCTGGACACCGACACAGTGTCAGGAGTTGGTGCTACCGAGCGCTACGACGCTCAATGCGCTGAGCAACAACGATGGCCAAGGTGGACACGAACTCACGGTTCACTCGGCTGATAGAGCCCGGGCTGGCACCATTAATATTGGCGTATTCGACCCGGATGATTGACTGGCCGGCGAGGTAGTAGTGGCCCACCTGATCACCGGCGATGTCGATGGTGAGATCACCAGCGCTGACATCAACGGTGACGTCAAGGTTGATGCCCACACCGGGACGACCGAACAGCACGGGGAGCGTTTCAACCTCGGTTTTCACCGACGCCTTGACTTCAACGCCCTCTTCTTCGATATCAAGGTCAATATTTGCAGCGCACTTGGCGACTGTGACATTCAGGCGATTCCACGCGCGCACGGCCGCCGAGCGATTGGCGTACTGATAAATGTTGGAATTGATTTCAACAGCGCTTAACTCGTCGACGTTTTCGCGCGTAATGGCCACGCTCTCCATGTACTGCTTCGGGCGCGGTCCGAGCAATTGGGCGCCATTAGCGTCTAGGCATAAATCGGCCTGGGGTGGGCGGCGGCCATCCTTGTACATCTGGGTGAGCGAGGGATCGGCGGTGTTAATCATCCATCGGGGTAGGTCGCCCAGTTTGACCGAGGAGGAAGCCAGTGCATCCTCAGACATGGCCTTGGTCTTGGCAGCCTGTGCTGGATTGGCCATCAAAAGCGACCCGGAGAGGGCAACAATCATGCCCCCCACAGCGATAGAACGTAGACCTTTGCGACTTGTCACAGACTTAATCATGTTTCTATGCAATCTGAGTGCGACCGCGATGTCAACACGAAGTGGGGAGATCCCGATGAATCGCGGCTAGGCACGGCTGAACGTGCGCAAAATCGATGTGAAGAATGCAAGTCCGTCGGTACCGGGGCCAAACATGTTTTCAACCGCATGCTCCGGATGCGGCATGAGGCCCACCACATTGCCGGCCGGATTCGCTATGCCAGCGATATCGCGCCGGCTGCCGTTGGGATTTGTCCCGACATAGCGGGCCACGATGCGCCCAGAGTTTTCCAATTCATCCAGGGTCGCCTCGTCTGCGATGTAACCGCCTTCACCATTCTTCAGCGGAATGATGATCTCTTGGCCCTGGTTGAAGTCACTCGTCCACACCGTTGACGTTGACTCGATGCGCAGCGACTGGTCGCGGCAGATGAAGTGCAGATGGTCGTTGCGCGTGAGAGCACCCGGGAGTAGCCCGGCTTCGCACAGAATTTGAAAGCCATTGCAAATGCCGAGAACAGGCAGGCCGGTGTGGGCGCGGTCGACAATGGACTCCATGACAGGAGCAAACCGTGCGATTGCACCGCAGCGTAGGTAGTCGCCATAGGAGAAGCCACCGGGAAGGATGACCGCATCCACATGTCGCAGGTCTGTATCGGCATGCCACAGGTGAACCGGCTCGCTACCTGCGATGCGAACCGCCCGGGCCGCATCCTGATCGTCTAACGAGCCGGGAAAGGTAACGATGCCGACTCTGTGTGAACTCATCAATGCACCTTCATGACTGGATGTGGAGCACGTAGTTCTCAATCACCGGATTACTGAGCAGTTCCGCTGCCATCCGATGGAGTTCGGCGAGGCGATCTTCGGTGACTTCGCCCTCGAGGGTGATTTCGAATCTTTTACCCTGACGCACATCGACCACGCCATCAACATGAAGCCGACCCAGGGCGGCCACCACTGCACGGCCCTGTGGATCCAAGATTTCTGGCTTGAGCATGACGTCCACGACGACGTGGGATTGGGCAGACATCCGGCTCCTTCACATGACACAACAGTGGTCGAGGCTTTTAGTCTAGGAGTGTCCAGGCACGGTAAATCAACGGGATCGCTCTGCGATGTAGACGCCGATCAACACGATGACCCCGCCGATTACCTGGGGTAGGGACAAGATCTCGGCGAGTGCAAGCCAAGCAAATCCTGCCGCCATGACCGGCTCAATCATTCCGATCGTTGCCGCCTGCGCCGCCCGGATGTGATGCAGCGAAGCGACGACGAGCCAGAACGGCGCAACGGTGCCGAGCAGCACCATCCAGCCGGTAAGGACCAACAGGGACACCTGTGGGCCATCTGAGCCAAGTGGAGTACCTGTACCCGCGAGTGATTCCCACGGAAAACTCCACCAGGGCTGGATAACGGCGAAGAAGGCTGCTGCCGCCCCGAAGCCCCACATGGTGAGCGAGACCGGATCACGCGGGTTAGGTCTGTGCAGTTGGTCCTCAGCGGTGATGTAGTAGACCGACAGTGCTGCGGCGGCTGCGAACGCGGCGGCAACACCGAGCGCATCGAGGGTGAACCCTTGCCATACCTGTGCGACAAACATGAGGCCGGTAAGGGCGAGCACCAAACCCAACCACACTGTTGGGCGCACAGACTGTTGTCTAACGAATCGAAAATACAGGGCGACCATGATGGGCGCGGTGAATTCGATGATGAGGGCTATCCCCACCGCGAGACGTTCCAGCGCGATGAAAAACATCCATTGCGTCATGGCGATGCCGGCGATGCCGAAGAACAAAATCAGCAGGACTTCGTCCTTGCGTATCCGTAATGCCCGCGGCCTAGTAATGGCCACGATGGTGAGCAGCACGAGGAAGGCAGCGGTTACTCGTAACTCAATAAGCCGAGAGGGTGTGATGCCTGTCAGCAGAATGGACTTACTTACTGTGCCGTTGACGGCGAAGAGGAGTGCTGCCACCACGTAGAGGCTGTAGCCGATGACCGGATTGCGATTTTTGGACAGGGGCACCCCAGGCAGGGGCTCAGCTAGATCGGTCATCTTCGGGTCATGACTGCAACACGCCTTGGTAGACCTTGAGGGTTTGTTCGGCGATGGCTGACCAGCTGAAGTCAGCCTCTGCTCGCGCACGGCCAGCGATTCCCATGCCGGTAGCTCGTGTCGGGTCTGCG
>ERZ887942.837-NODE-837-length-23514-cov-5.635620_pt1 | contig 23514 bp, 13 predicted proteins | sample MGYA00521099_ERZ887942 | MGnify/ENA primary metagenome ERZ887942 (study PRJEB32303, sample SAMEA104408605) | aquatic metagenome | biome: Brackish water; feature: Pelagic; material: water | place: Baltic Sea | collected 2014-06-07T06:48:00 | depth 16,251 m ...
AATAACGAACAGGAGATTTTATTGCGTTCGAACACGGGCCCCGACGAAATTCCATTCCCCCAAGTTGGCGAAAAAACACCCGATGATGGCCTTGTCCGAAACCGGAACGATTTTCGCGAACGGATTTACAGAACGCCCCGGGGATTTATTGCGATGGTTGGCCGAAATGCCTCCACCGAATTCGCCACGATCCGAAGCCAAACAGCAAAACTTGCCGGTGCCGGTTTAATCATTCTAATCGCAGGACTTTTGCTGAGCCACTACCTTGCAAAGCGCACTCTGAAACCCATCGCGGACATCAGTGATGCGGCAAAACGGATCGCTGACGGGGCTTTGGATGAACGAATCGAAACGCAGGGAAATCAGTCGGAACTCGGCCAACTTGGCGAGGTTTTGAATAACACATTTGATGAACTTGAGGGCGCCTACCGTCGTCAGGAACAATTTACTGCAGATGCCTCACACGAGTTACGGACTCCCGTAACGGTCATTCTCACGGAAATTCAAAGTGCCCCTCCCCTCTCCCGATCGCCTGATGAATATGAAGAGTGTTTAAAGGTTTGCGAGGAGTCCGCCATTTCAATGCAACGGCTGTTGCAACAACTGGCAACGCTGGCGCAATTCGATTCTGGAAAAGTGGAATTGAACTCACAAACTCTGAACCTCAAGGAACTTGCTGAAGCTACGATCGAACAATTCAGACCAGTGGCCAGCGACAGTGGAATTACGGTAACTTCTCAACTCGCCAACGAATCCTGCCAAGGAGATCCCGATCGCCTTTCGCAAGTCTTGACGAATTTTTTGATGAACGCAGTCGCCTACAATCAAGATGGAGGAACGATCTCCGTTTCCGTGGAGCGAGAAAATAAAGATGTGCTCTTGAAGGTTTCCGACACCGGAATTGGAATCGAAGACGAAGACCTGCCACATTTGTTTGAGAGATTTTACCGAGCTGATAAATCCCGCTTCGGCAGCGACGAAAACAGCGGCTTGGGACTGGCCATCTGTAAAGAAATCGCCGAAGCACACGGAGGGCAAATCACTGTCGAAAGCGAACTGGAAAAGGGATCGACATTTATTCTGAGAATTCCCTGCTAAAAGGAGCCAAAAAGGCCCGATTGTAATCTTGATGAAAGGTAACTTGCGCTAAGATGCGCAATGAATTTGAAAAATCGGCCCCCATTTTTTATCCTCAAGGCTCTCGGCCAATGGGGATCTAAAAAACGACTTTTCGTTTGGCTGATTTCAACATTCATCCTTAACGCCGCAAATTCATTCGCTGAAGACACGGTTGGATACGTGCGATTGAAGACAACTCCCGCCGAAGACACCTTGGCTTGGGATGATGTGAATCGGTTCTCCGACATCCCGCTCAAAGAAGAAGATGCTTTTTCCGGGCAAGTCGATTCCGCAGCAGGGAGCACGATTATCGTTAGCAACAGCCCAGCTTGGACTGTGGACAAGTTCAAATATGCGCAAGGCTCTCAGTCTCGAACCTTCTTTGTTGAAGTAATCTCCGGAGCCAGTGTCGGGGCGACATTCGACATCACGGAAAACACCTCGAATTCGATTACCGTAAATTTAGGCGTTGGGAATCTGAATTCAATTGCTCAAGGGGACGACATTCGAATTGGCTCCTACTGGACGCTCAACTTATTATTCCCGGATGGAGGAACACTGACGCCGTCTACTGCTGGATCTGATGGAACGGCAGTTTTGTTTCCGACGTCATCACTTGATGGGCCGGCGTTTTCAGGCACAACTAGTTATTACTATCGGAGTGATTTGGGCCATTGGATTGATGAATCAGCCCCTTTAACGGATGCAGGTGATCTAGTTATCCCTCATGACGCGCTACTCGTCATCCGTCAAGACCCCGCCATTCCAATCAGCACCTACTTTTTTGGATTCGAGGCACCTGTGAACCAGGGTATTTCGGCAACGATCAGCTACGATGAAGACGTTACAGCGCCTGAAATCACAGTCGAACAACCTGCGGAAAATAATCTGGTGGATGGCGTTTCGGTAAAAAATTTCGGCGAAGTTGCTGTCGGAGGAAATACCCAACTCACTTTTACAATCACTAATGACGGAGCCAGTGCGTTATCAGGACTGGCGGCATCCGTTGACGGAACGAACAGTGGTGAGTTTGTTGCGAGTGCTCTATCAACAACAAGTTTGAACGCAGGCCAAAGCACAACCCTGACCGTGACATTTACGCCAACCGCGGCCACAACACGGACTGCTGCGTTGCACATCGCAAGCGATGATGCGGATGAAAATCCGTTCGATATCGGATTAACCGGAACGGGAACCGCTCCTGAAATTGCAGTTGAGAACCCGTTGAATACGGGCCTCGGCGATGGAGTCAGCCCTATTGATTTTGGCACCCCGAACGTGGGCGGCACAACAACGCAAACTTTCACCATTCGGAATGCAGGGAATTCCGTTTTGAACAGCCTCGCAGCAAGCGTTGATGGAACCAATGGAGCGGAATTCGTAGCGGGATCCATCGGTGCAACCGCATTGAATCCCGGTGAGACAACAACGGTGACAGTCAGCTTCACACCTGCAGCTGAAGGGGGGCGTTCAGCCGCACTCCACCTTTCGAGTAACGATGCCGACGAAAACCCGTTCGACATTGCACTCACGGGGACAGGGACTGTCCCTGAAATTGTAATCGAACAGCCCGTGAATTCACCTCTCGCAGATGGCGCGGGCACAGTTGATTTCGGAGATGTGACGGCAACGGAGAATTCCGCAAAAACATTCACGATTCGCAATACGGGAGCCGGAACGCTCAGTGGGTTGGCGTTGAGTGTCGACGGAAGTAACGCCTCTGAATTTATGGCGTCCGGATTGAGTGCCACAAGTCTGGCTTCGAATGCAACGGCGACGTTCCTAGTCACTTTCACACCGGATGCAGCCGGAAACCGCTCAGCCGCAATTCACGTGACCAGCAATGATTCCGATGAATCTCCCTATGACATTGCACTGACTGGAAACGGACTGGATGCAGAAATCTCTGTCGAGGAACCGGTGAACGTTGGTTTGATCGACGGAGTCAGCATCATTGATTTCGACGAAACGAATGTCGGTGTTGCTGTCACAAAGACATTCACCATTCGAAACGTCGGAACCGAAGATTTAACGGATCTTGTCGCTACGTTTTCGGGAACCAATACCGGTGACTTCGCTACTGCCGCCTTCGGCTCCACCACCGTTGCGGCCGGAGATTCAACCACAGTTGATATCACATTCACCCCGTTAGCTGAAGGTGCCAGAACTGCAACTTTGGAAATTGCCAGCAACGACCGTGACGAAAATCCGTTTCAAATTTCTCTGACAGGAAATGGAACTGCGCCTGAAATTGCAGTCGAGCACCCGGTCAATACAGACCTTACTGATGGCGTTGCTTCGATCGATTTTGGGAACGGGAATGTGACTCAATCGATCGTGAAATCATTTACGATCCGCAACAGCGGTGATGGTCCCCTGAGCGGAATTGCACTGCAGGTTACTGGTGATCAGCAATCGGATTTTGTAGCCAATAATCTGAGTTCAAATTCAGTAGCAGTCGGTGAAACCGCAACATTTGATGTCACGTTCACGCCGACTTCATCAGGAGTTCGCAACGCTGCTATCGAAATCACAAGTAATGATGCCGACGAAAACCCGTTCGACATTGCACTCACCGGGACAGGACTCGATCCAGAAATCACAGTTGCAGAATCCAGTTCAGATCTCACTTCCGGTTCAAGCAGCCTCGCTTTTGGAAGTGCCGAACCGACTCAAACGATCGAGAAAACTTTCACGATTCGGAATACCGGAAATACTGACCTCACAGACCTCGAAGCGACTGTCACAGGAACAAATGACGCTGACTTCGTGGCCGGAGCATTGAGCACAACCAGTTTGGCTGCCGATGAAACGGCTACGGTAACAGTCACTTTCACCGCAGGAGATTTGGGAGCGCGTTCTGCGACGCTTTCAATCGCCAGCAACGATCGCGATGAAAATCCATTCACCATCACACTTTCTGGAATTGGAATCGAGGAGCTGCCAGATCGAATTGAAGTGCCGGGAGATTCTGCAAGCGAACCTGCGGCTACTACAGTCGCATTTACCGACGAAGCAGTCGGAAATTATGCCGGCCTTGTTTCCGACGCAGTTTCAGATCCAGTCGGTTGGTTCTCCGCCAGAAAAATCAAAACGTCAGGTTCATTCTCCGCGAAGTTTTCGGTGAACGGCGTTTCGCAATCAATCAAAGGTGTTTTCGATGAAACGACCGGCGCGTTCAGCACTGTTGTCACCAACAAATCCGGAAACGTTTTCACAGTCACAATGGGCTTGGAAGAAAGCGGAGCTGGCCGCCAGATCGGAGGAACAATTGATGTCGATGGAGATCTTTTCACCGTTCGAGCAACGCAATCGTCATTTCATAAAACGAAGAACCCTGCACCTTGGGCAGGTCGTTACACCTTCCTTTTCCCAAGTGATCCAAATCAGACCGATGGTTCAATCCAACCTCTCGGAGATGGGTATGCCAAAGGCACAATTTCGACTAGCGGAACTGTGAAAATTGCGGGCCGTCTCGGAGATGGCACCAAGCTGTCGCTGGCAACTGTGGCTGGAGCCGATGGATCGCTCCAGGTTTTCCGGAATCTGTATCGAACCAATCCGAAAGGAATTTTAGGCGGCACCTTGTCCCTCCGTGATGTGGACAACATCAGTGAAATCGACGGCACTCTGAAATGGGTGAAATTCGCCGATACCCGGGAATCGCGCTACCCGACTGGATTTGATATCAATCAATCCGCGATTGGCGGTTTCTACAGCGCGCCTTATCGGAACGAACAGATCCTTTCAAGCCTCGACGACTCTGATGACAATGCTCGTCTTACGATCGCTAAAGGCAATGTCGCTGCGCTTCCGGAATTGCCTTTCACCTGGACCGAATCAAACAAGGCGATCTACACCCGCCTTGGAACGGAAAAGCTGAGCCTCAAGTTCTCTGCTAAGCATGGAACCTTCTCCGGTAGCTATGTTGACAAAACGACTGGTCACAGCATTAAAATAGCAGGCGCCGTTTTGCAGCCGCAGCAAATCGCGGCAGGATATTTTATCGGTGATGAGCAGACGGGTTACGTTCACATTTCCAGCGCCACGTCTCCAACCATTGAGGTGAAAGAGCTTCTCACTGACACGACGCTGAACGACGGGTCGGCAACGCCTTCGATTGCTGAAGGAACTGATTTCGGTGATGCGGGATTTGAGGGTGGTTCAGCGGAACGTAGTTTTCTAATCACCAACGTCGGCACGGGAGATCTCGTTTTGACAAAAACACCGGTGATCACAGAAGCGACTCCAAATTTTGCGGTCGCGGCCATGAACGGCGGGTTTTTAAAGGCGGGTGAAAGCACCCTGGTGAAGCTCATTTTTCAACCGACGGCTGCTGGAACGCATTCTGCAGACATTGCGATTCATTCAAACGACCGAACCACCAATCCGTTCACGTTCGCCGTGCAAGGAACCGGAATCGCAGGTTCGCTCACTACAACCGCAGGTGGCGAAGGGGATTTCTCAGGCGATACCCCAACTGACTCCGCTGCTAATGTGGCAACGACTAATGCCCTTCCTGATGTTTTCCCGAAAGGAACCTACACCGGCATCGTCCAGGAAAATCTTCCAGGCGAGCCCACGGTTGGTTACGTTAAGCTTTCGTTGAGCAAGGGCGGACTTTCGGCATTCTCTGCCAACTTCTATCACGACGATGGAAAACGCTACGGGTTCAAAAATACCTTCGATCCTGCAAATGGCTCAACTTCAGGCGACATCACAAAAGCGACGGGAGATCTGATCAACTACGCGCTCCAACTTGGGGAAACTGATGCAACCTCTGATCTGCGAATCTCCGGCACGTTTTTCGATGGTGACCGCGAACTCACATTTACGCTTTTCCGAACCGGTTTCGACAAAACCAATCCTGTCGATGAATCGCTTCAAGGCCGCTACACAATGCTAATTCTCGGGAACGAAGATTTGGGTGAAAATTATCCACACGGGCATGGCGCAGTGCTTGTCACGGTCGGTTCGACGGGAACGGTTAAAGCCGCTGGAACGCTTGGCGATGGCAAAACATTCTCACACTCGGGCGTTTTGAGCCGCGATCTCGACTGGCAGCTTTTCAAGTTTCTCTACAGCACAAAACCAAAAGGATTCATCAGCGGAAAACTCACCTTCCGCGATCTCGCAGGTATCTCAGATTTTGATGGAAACCTTCATTGGAAGAAGCGTTCTCACAGCCGTGAGAAATATTTTGACCGCGGATTCGATCTCACCGCACAGGCGATCGGTTCGAAATTCGTTGCCCCTGTTTCCGGGGAGTTTGTGATGCCCGGTTTGGTCGACACACTCGAAAACGCGGAGTTTTCAACCAACGACGCAGGGATCGTGGCCCCGGCTCCAAACGTGCTGAATTTCACCTGGAGCACGAAACATAAATTGGCTTTCACACGCGTCGGAACTGAAACCGTCAAACTCGCAGTCTCTTCAAAAACGGGTGCGCTGTCCGGTAGCTACTCTGACAAAAACAATTCGGCCTCGGCAAAAATCAAAGGTGTCGTTTTTCAAAAACAAGGCATCACCGGCGGTGTCAGCAACAGCGGCACGACGACCGGTTCTGTCATTATCTCTCCGATAGCCCCTTAACCTTTTTCACGAACCAACCCTATTGATTCGCCAAACCAACCCTGTTGTTTCGTTTCACCTCCTCATTTGATATCATGCGCCACCTCGTAAAACTCTCCCTTGTTTTCGCACTTCTAATTTCTACCACGGCAAAATCAGAGCCGATCGTGGAATCGTGGTTTACTGAGCTCTCCGGTCGCTACGCGCGGATTTACCCCACGCTTGCTGACCAAAATTCGGGAACTTCGGCGACAACCTGGAGCCGGGGGCAAGGCACTCAATCCTTACCAACTTACGCTGGCGTCAGCGAAGTTTCCGTAACAGCGACAGACGTTTACATTCGCACGTCAGGGCTTGGCTTTCATGTGATGGGCCCCTGGTATGGCGACGAAGCCAAACAGAATCTGTTTCCAAATTACCCATCAAACCGCGCGGCGATCTACCGCTTTACCCGGACACCCGGGACTCCACCGGCAAACAAAACACCGACAGGCCTCGGTGCGATCGGTTATTTCGTCGATGGCATCGCCATGTTTGATAGTCGGGACGCATTTTCCTACTCAAATGCCAACGGCCAGGATGCGCGACCGCAGACCGCGTTCAATGGAGACGGGGTTTGGAATCGGGACGCATATGTCAACGAATCGGTCACTTTCGATCCTGCAAACGCTCACCAAGCAGGGCCGAATCATCACTATCACGCAAACCCTCCGGGGCTCCGTTTTCTGCTCGGAGGAAGCGTTGACTACAATCCGGCAACAAACACCTATACGGAAAGCCCCAACGGAAAGCACTCGCCAATTTTGGGTTGGGCACAAGATGGCATTCCCATTTACGGCCCCTATGGATTCAGTGATCCACTGGACACGAATAGCGCGCCTCGCCGAATGATCAGCGGCTATCAAAAACGAAATCTCGCAATGGATGCCGCGAGAAACAGCCTGCCACAATGGACCAACACCTTGGAAGGGCGCTCCACAACGATTGCCGCGAATGTGAACGGTCCCAACGTCAGCACTCAGTATCCGCTGGGTCACTACCTAGAGGATTATGAATACAAAGGAGACGCCGGCCTGACTCTCGGCGTTGATTTTGATCTCGATATTCACAACGTTCGTTTTTGCAAAACGCCGGAATACCCCGATGGCGTTTATGCTTATTTCACGAACATTGAAGCCGACGGCACTCCGGTTTTCCCCTACAACATTGCCCGGGTTTATTTCGGAAATCCTACGGGTGGCGCAGAAAACAGCATTCCTGCCGGTGCAGAAAAAATCTTTGAAGGCGGTCCCGAAAGACCTGCGAAGCTGAAATCGATCGACGTTGATGAGTCGGCCGAAGAAGTCACCATCACGTGGTCCTCTGCGGAAGGCGGCTACTACAAAGTCGAAAGCTCTGCGGATCGCGCAACGTGGGAAGACCTTCCTTCACGGGTCTCTGCAAACTCGGAAATGACTTCCGTCACCGATGGTCATTTCTCGACCGAAGACGACCAGTATTACCGCGTCCGACTCGATTCCATCACCCCATTCGATGACGCCGGTTTTGACTACGACACCAATTTATTGGATGACGGCTCAACCGTCAGTCTTTTGGTCAGCCTAACATTTGGAGGAGCGACCCCACCTCCTTCCGATTTATCGAAATTTCCGTTCTCTCTATTATTTGACGGTCAACCCGTGACGGTTCTTTCGAGACCTTCCCAATATGCATTGGAGATTCAAATCGACGCTTCAACGCTTTCGAACGGATCCCACACCATCTCGGCAACGTGGGCCGAATCAGGAGAATGGACAGGCACCTATTTTAAGGATGCCCCCCACAATGTACTGCTTCTCATCGTTGACGACTGGGGAACTGACTCCAGCCCGATCGACAACAACACGACACTTAATCCGGGCACAACATTCCCGACCATGGCAAATTTACAGTCATTGGCAGCCAATGGATTACGTTTCACGAACGCCTATTCTCAACCCGTTTGTTCTCCAACCCGGGCAGCTTTGTTGACCGGACGTCAAGCATTTCGCACTGGAGTTGGTGCACCTGGAGATGCCATCAACGTCGCGGAAACAACACTCCCCGATGCATTCTCAGCTGACAATTCTCCGTTCGAAATCGCAACCTATGGAAAGTGGCACCTCGGTGGAGGTGATACGGGATACAACACACTCGGCGGCTGGCAGGAATTTATTGGAATCACAGCGGGAGGAGTCACTGACTACGAAAATTGGAATCGAAATAACAACGGCACGTCAGCGAATTCCACACTCTATTCCACAACCGATCAAGTAAACGAAGCAAAGGCATTTATCGATACTCAGGAAACGGCTGGCAAAAACTGGTTCGTTTGGATGGGGTTCAACGCACCTCACACACCATTTCACGAACCTCCCGCAGCTCTTCTTCAGGGAAAAACTGGAACCAGCAACCGCGCGCTTTACGAAAAGTCGCTCGAAGCGCTCGACACGGAAATCGGTCGTTTGCTTCAGTCCGTTGACTATGCAAATACGACAGTAATTCTTGTAGGTGACAACGGCACTCCCGGCCAGGTTGTTCAAGCTCCCTATGGAAACGGCCACGCAAAAGACGATCTTTACGAAGGTGGAATTCATGTCCCCATGATCGTTCGAGGCCCCTCAGTCAAAGTCCCCGCAGGTTCCACAACCGACAAATTTGTCCACGTTACAGATCTGTTCCCAACCGTTCTTGAACTCGCCGGTGTCGCGGATCCCACAACTGGAGTCGACGGAGCCAGCATCGTTCCAATTCTAAACGGGACCGACACAACCCAACGCCTCGTCGTTGCAGAGAAAATTGGAACTGAAAGCGGACGCTCCCTTCGAAGTGAGGCCTATCCTGACTACAAGCTCATTATTATGGGTGACCCGATTTCGTCTACCGATGATCCCACTTTTGAATTCTACAACTTGGGGAATGATGAAAATGAACTTTCCCCTCTCAACATTGCCGGACTGACAGGAACTCCACTGGCCGCCTACAATTTTCTCATCAGCAAAGACGCCGAAATCGGTGGTGGATATTCCAATCCAGCGGTTGGTCCGGAGGACACGCTGTATCTTCAACTACCAACAGTCACTGGTGCCGCAGGCGTTCCTGCAAACATGAACCTGGCCCCCACGAGCATCACAGTGGACGGCGTGACCGCTACGTTCGTTGCTCGAGTCGACCAAAACGAAACCGCTGATCGCTATTGGGTGAAATGCACGCTCCCTGAAGCAGACCAGTATTCAGCTGCGACCGTAACTTTTCCGGACAATCCCAATACAGGTGACCCTCGCTCCTTCACCGCGACGCAAATTGTTGTCGCTCCGTGATTTTTATTTTTCACGAACCAATAGCAGGAAAAAACCGGCGATACCGCCTTTCAAAACCCCGCCGATTCACGACAACATTGTTTCGGATACTCAAAGACTTAGCCCTGACGTGATTTGGCAGGGTACGTTCAACAAATCAACCCTGTTCGTTCGTAATTCTATTTTACAAGCCCGGGAATTCAGGCCCGCCATCTTCGTCGCCCAATCCGGGGTCGAGCCCTTTCTCTTCCATTTTCTGGAGAACGACGGACATGTCCTCAACCTCGTCCCAGACGTGTTGCGCGATATAAATCGGCGCTTCCTGCTGAACGGCTAAAGCAATCGTATCGCTCGGCCGGCCGTCGATCTCGACTATTTTTCGATCTTCGAGTTCGTTCTCGGCCACAATGATCATCCGGGCAAAATAAACACCTTCGTTAAAATCGTTGATCACGACCCGGTCTACGTGCGCTCCGAGTGACGTCAGCACGTCGGCGAATAAATCGTGCGTTTGTGGACGCGGCTTAGGCGTACCATGAATGAACATCGTGATCGCGCTGCCGACAAACTGATCGACGTAGATCACAAAAACCTTTTCGTCATTGCCCAAAAAAACCGCAGACCCCGCACTGGTTGGCAGAACGGCGCGAACTTCGATTTCGACAACGGATTTTTGCGACATGAGAAATGAGAATGGAAAACTGACTCTCGTATCAGACGAAGTGGGACGCAAATTTTTAAGCGATTTCAGCACCGGAATTTCCGTTAGCCGCTAAAAAGGCCCGATGCTCTTTGGCCACGTGAATGTATTTCTCCGCCATTGCTCGATTCGATTGCTGCTCTTTTAAATCGAGACTGCGAACGACTTTTGCAGGAGATCCCATCACCAGTGATCCCGGTGGGATTTTCTGACCTCGCGTTATAAGTGATCCCGCACCAATAATTGAGCGCGCCCCGACTTCAGCATCGTCCATGACGATTGCCCCCATCCCGACAAGCACTTCGTCATCGATCGAACATGCGTGAAGCATCGCCCGGTGTCCGCATGTCACAAAACTTCCTACCGTTGTTCCTAGATCACTCGCGAGATGGATGACTGCTCCATCCTGAATATTACTTCCCGGGCCAACCTTGATGGACTGAATATCGCCGCGAAGAACTGCTTGATACCAGACGCTAACATTCTCCTCAAGAGTCACATCCCCAACGACAACCGCGCCTGGAGCAATAAAAACGCTCTTGTCAATCTGCTTAGGGTATGTTAAATGCTTACAAATGGGAAGTTCAAGGACCATGACACTTTGTGGCTTACAATGACCTCGAAACCACTGAAATCAGCGAAAAATGCCGTAAAAAAGCATAAAAACGCTGAAAACCCCGTGTTTTCAAGGGAAAACGCTGGACTATCCCACCTAATCCAACTAATAAAACTACGATGAATAAGGGAGAATTAATCCAAGCAGTCCAGAAAGCCCTCGGTAAAGAGACAACGAAAAAAGCAGCTGAAGACGCTGTAAAATCCGTTCTCGAATCAATTGCCAAGGGAGTTAAGAAAGACAAGTCCGTTCAGCTGATCGGTTTTGGTACCTTCGAAGTCCGCAAGCGTTCCGCCCGTATGGGTCGTAACCCGAAGACTGGTGAAGCTATCAAAATCAAAGCGTCCAAGACTGTCGGCTTTAAGCCATCTTCAGCTCTCAAGGGTTCTCTGTAAAACCACTCAACAGAAACTATTACCTAAAAACGCGGCGGAAGAAATTCTGCCGCGTTTTTTGCGCCCTGAATTCTGAGCTACGAATCAGTTCAATTCCGGATCACTCTCCGCGTCAGCTTTCCGATACAGTTTTGATTCGATCGGCTGATTAGCTGGAACGACCTCACCGGCCAAGTGGCTGACGATCGACTGGACCGTCTGAATCCCAATTTGTTTCGGGAATTGAATTGGGTCAGCATAAATCTTGCCGTCGCGGATCGCTTTCTTTCCTTCCAGCTCACCATCAAATCCAACGATGGTAATCTGATCTTGTTTACCGGCCTTTTCCAAAGCGGAAACCGCACCGAGAGCTGACGGATCATTGATCGCAAATATACCCACGATATCTGGGTGGGCCTGCAACGCGGTTTCGGTCGTATCGAAACCCTTTTCACGATTTCCATTTCCGGGAAGCTCAGCAACGATTTTGATTTTTCCTTCAGGACGACTTGCATTGAATCGGCCAATGACCTCTTTAAAGCCCTTAACTCGCTCAAGGCAGCTCTCAACTGAGCGGAAGTCTAATACCATGATTTCGCCACCGGACTCTCCCAGCGCTTCGATCATGGCTTGTCCGGCGAGTTCGCCTCCCTGAAAATTGTTGGTCCCGATGTGCGAAACGACTTCTGCATCGGGATCCTGACATTTCACGTCAAAAGTGAATACCGGAATCCCCGCCTTGTTCGCTTCTTTAATCGCCGAACCAATCGCCTTCGACTCGCAGGGGTTGATCGCGATTGCATCGACGCCCTTTGAAATGAAATCCTGAACCTGGTTGAGCTGCTTCGTCACGTCTTCATCGCCACTCAAATAAATGACGTCGTAACCGTGCTTGGCCGCTTCGGCCTTCATCGCTTCGTCGATCGTTTTGAAAAACGGATTGTTCAACGTCATGCACGTTGCTCCAATGACCCCATTCTTTTCCGGCGGAGGATCATCAGAAGTCTTGCCATCTGTTTGAAGCGCATCTCCTCCTCCGCAGGAAATGAGAGTGAGTGCAGTAAAAAGGGAAAGAAAACTGGTGAGAATAATGCGTGTGTCCATGGTTTTGAATTTCAAATCAGTCTGTTTTGTAGCATCCAATTTGTCAATCACACGTGCTTGCGAGATTGACGAATCCCGCAGGACGCCGAAAACTCAGGAATGCGTTGCCGAAATTTTCTTTTCACAGTCACGTGTTTTGCGTCGTTTTTCTCCAGTCATCCAGCAGCGGCAGATTCTCACATTCACGAAGCCGAGGTCATCATATACGGCGGAACCAGCGCCGGGATCGCCGCAGCGGTTCAACTCTCGCGACTCGATAAAACCTCAATCATTATCGAACCCTCCGCGCATTTCGGAGGTCTCACCACGGGCGGTCTTGGCATGACCGACAGCGGGCGCAAAAGTGCCATCGGCGGGATCAGTCGAGAATTTTATCAGCGCATTCACAGTTACTACTCCGATCCAAAAGCGTGGAAATTTGGAACCCAGGCAGAATTTCCCCGATTCAATCCAAAATCAGATTCACTCTGGGTTTTCGAACCTAAAGTCGCCCTGCAAGTCTATCGCGAAATGATCGCGGAATGCAGTGAAGACATCGAAATTGTGATGCAACAACGATTGGATCGCGAACGCGGCGTTACGAAAGAGAACGGTCGCATCACAGAAATCCGGATGGAATCGGGCGAGCGCTTTCGTGGAAAAATTTTCATCGATGCCACGTACGAAGGTGATCTCATGGCAACCGCAGGCGTCCCCTATCACGTTGGTCGCGAGGCAAACGCCACCTACAAAGAGACGATCAACGGTATTCACCTGAAAAACACCCACAACCACCGCTTCACCGAAAAAGTGGATCCCTACAAAATTTCAGGTGATCCAAAGAGCGGGCTGGTTCACGGGATTCAGTCCGAACCGCTCGGTAAAAATGGTGCCGGAGACACTCGGGTCCAGGCGTATTGCTTTCGCATGTGCATGAGCCGTGATCCAAAAAATCGGGTTCCTTTTCCGAAACCCAACGGTTACGACGAAACCATGTATGAATTGCTCTTCCGCAATTATGAAGCTGGTGATCTGCGACTTCCGCTTCACCCCGCAGCGATGCCAAACGGCAAAACCGATACCAACAACAACGGCGCATTTTCGACCGACAACATCGGCATGAATTTCGATTACCCTGACGGGAGCTACGCTGAACGTGAAACCATCATTCACGAGCATGAGATTTATCAAAAAGGGCTCATGTGGTCGTTGCAAAATCATCCACGCGTCCCCGAATCCATTCGCAAAGAAATGGCGCAATGGGGCCTGCCGAAAGACGAATTCATCGAAAACGGAGGCTGGCCGACCCAGCTTTATATTCGTGAAGCCCGCCGCATGATCAGCGGCTACGTCGCCACAGAAGAAGACTGTCGCCGCGTAAAAATCTGCGATGACTCCGTTGGCCTCGGCAGCTACAATATGGATTCCCACAACTGCCAGCGCTACGTCACCGCCGAGGGCACCGTGCAAAACGAAGGCGACGTCCAGGTTTCTCCCGGCGGTCCCTACGCGATCAGCTACCGCTCGATCATTCCACGTAAAAACAACGCCAAGAATCTATTCGTGCCAGTTTGCCTCAGCAGCACGCACATCGCATTTGGTTCGATCCGAATGGAGCCCGTATTCATGGCCCTCGGCCATTCCGCTGCGACAGCCGCTTCCATCGCGATCAATGAAAACATCGCCGTTCAGGACGTCGATTACGCAAAACTGAAAGCGCAGCTTTTGGCCGAAGGCCAGGTCGTGGACCTTCCCGAAGATGCGGTGCCTAAGATTATAATCACCACGGTTGGATTGGACGGAATTATCATCGACAACACCAACGCCAAATTGACCGGTTCATGGACCCAAAGCACCTCGTCCAGCACATTCGTCGGAGACGGATATCTTCACGATGGCGGGGTTGGTCAGGGCAAAAAGTCAGCGACCTACTCCGCTACGATTGAAAAAGCCGGAAAATACGAAATTCGGATGTCTTACTCAGCCAGTGGAAACCGCGCGACCAATGTGCCCGTCACGATTTCTCACGGTGACAATGCAATTCAGGTAAAAGTAAATCAGCGCACGAAACCCGAAATTGAAGGGCTGTTTTCCAAAATTGGCGAAGTCGATGCCAAAGCCGGCGAAACGCTCACCGTGACCATTTCAAACGAAGGAGCCAACGCCCACGTGATTCTCGATGCCGTGCAAATCGTGGCGAAGTAAAACAGGGGTGATAGCTGGCTTGCCCAGCAGTCTGATGATGAACGGAACGTTCACCGCAAGATGCTCTTGTTGCGAACATACAGGGTATGTTCATCGAACAGACCCTATCACTTCGAAAAGCCATTTCGAAGGTACGGGGTTGATTCATCGATCAAACAGGGTTGATTCGTGGACTCAATTTTTAATTCATGGCGAAACCTCCAAAAAACGCAGTTAGCCCCGCGCGGGCTGAAAATTTCCCCGAATGGTATCAGCAAGTCATCCGCGCGTCGGACATGGCTGAAAATGCCGAAGATGTGCGCGGTTGCATGGTCATCAAGCCTTGGGGCTATGGTCTCTGGGAAAACATTCAGAAACATCTCGATGCGATGTTTAAAGAAACGGGCCACAAAAATGCCTATTTTCCGCTTTTGATTCCGGTCAGCTATTTGGAAAAAGAAGCGTCTCACGTTGAGGGATTTGCCACCGAATGCGCCGTGGTCACCCATCACCGTTTGGAATTGAAAGATGGAAAAATGGTTCCGTCCGGCAAATTGACCGAGCCATATGTGATTCGCCCAACTTCGGAAACCATTATTGGAGCTGCGTTTGCGCGTTGGGTTCAGAGCCACCGTGATCTGCCATTGCTGATCAATCAGTGGGCCAACGTGATGCGATGGGAAATGCGTCCCCGGATGTTTTTGCGCACGGCAGAATTCCTCTGGCAGGAAGGCCACACCGCTCACGCCACGAAGGAAGAAGCGGTCGCGGAAACGAAATTGATGCACGGTGTGTATGCAAAATTCCTCCGTGATTATCTGGCGATTCCATCGATTCCCGGTGAAAAATCTGAAGCTGAGCGCTTCCCCGGCGCGCTGAATACCTACACGGTCGAAGCGATGGTTCAGGACAAGAAGGCGATTCAGGCAGGAACATCGCACTTTCTCGGACAGAATTTTTCGAAAGCCGCCGGCATTGAATTCGAAAGCAAAGAAGGAACTCGCGAGCTCGCGTGGACCACGAGTTGGGGCGTGAGCACGCGTCTCATCGGAACATTGATCATGGCTCACGGCGATGACGACGGTGTTATCATGCCGCCGCGAGTGGCTCCAACGCAAGTGATGATTATTCCGGTCGCACCGAAGCCTGAGCACGAAGCTCCCGTTTTCGAAGCATGCGACAAACTCGCTGCCGAATTAAAGGCGCAGCAATTTCACGGCGAAAACATTTCCGTCGAAGTCGACAAGCGCGATCTCGGTGGCGGTGTTAAATCCTGGGAATGGATTAAAAAAGGGGTGCCGGTTCGAATCGAAATCGGGCCACGTGATTTGGAGAAAGGAACCGTTGCGGTGACGCGTCGTGATCGCGGACCGAAGGACAAAGATTTTTTGCCAAACGCAGATGTCGTCGCCGGAATTTCGGAAACGCTCCAATCGATTCAAGATGCGCTGCTGTCTCGCGCTTTGAAATTTCGTCAGGAAAACACCGTCGAGATCGATTCGATGGATGCCTTCCAGAAATTCTTCGCTCAGGAACAAAGCGGTTTTGCGCTGGTTCATTGGGCTGGATCTGCTGAAGACGAAGACAAGCTCGGTAAAGACCTGAAAGTGACCGTTCGCTGTATTCCGAATGATCCAAAACTTCGCGGCGACGCAGGCACTTGCATTCTCACAGGGAATCCAGCCGAAGGAAGGGTTGTGTTTGCCAAGAGTTACTGATTCCATCTTTTCATGAGCGAATCCCTTGGCCCTCCACCTCTTCCGGTACAGCAATCCAAACCGATCGGCGACGATGTCGGGTATGCGAATGCTGCTTCCGGTCGGACGATCCGGCTGGGCGATTGCGGCGGGATACTGCGGGCTTTTCGCTTTCATCGGAATCGGCGCTTCCTGCGGACGTTCAGAAACGACGAGGCGCTCCGCAGGCTTCGACTTTGCAACGCCCTGGGCACTTCCGCCCTCAAACGAATTGAACATCTCAAGCGTTTCCTACACCGCATCCACAATTTGCTGAAGCTGCCGCATGTAGAGTGGCTCTTCCGCAAACGTAAAACCCCCCATTTCAGCCCCTTTGGCACTGTGCATCGGAAAACCAGACGAGCCCTCCAGCATTGGCGCCCAGTCATCAAAATGAATATTGTTCAGGAGAATATTAAAAATCCGGTGCTTGTCCCCGATTCGCAATCCACCTGGTCGATCGCCATTTGCCTCGTGAAACCACTTCAGCTCCTTCTGGCAGCAATACGATTTCACGTAGTTCCGCGAATGCAGCGCAAAAAACAAAGCGCTGTCTTCCAGCCCGTTTCAGATTGCGATTTCATAATCGGTATTGCCCTGGAGATCCTCCGTATCGCGCCAAATCGTAAGATCATCCAACCCACGACGCTTGATCAACCACGTTTCCAGAGAATTGTGAAACATCTCGGCCCAACCAGCGGAAGCTCCGATCGGTTCGTTGTCCTTCCGAGCGTAGCTAATAAAAATATCAACTTTATGTCCTTTCGCGTGGGCCATGCCTGAAAATAAAATGCTGCGTTGTTCCTTTGCTAAATTGTAGAGGTTTTCAAAAATGGGGCAAGGTCTAGTTCATCCACGATTCTTTTGCGTGACTTGTCCTTTTGAATCCCCCGACATAGCCTTCGTCATTCTTATGAAAAAAGTCCTCGTGCTACTTTATGTTGCCTCAAGCCTCGTCAGCCTGAATGCCCAAGAGCTTCCCGTTCTTTTCAAATCCGATTTTTCTGACGCGAAATCAATCGAGAACTTTGAAATTGTAAATCCCGAAGGCTGGAAAATCACCAAACTCGACGACGGCAATTCTGTTCTCGAAAACTCCGGAAAAACCAAATACAACCCGCCGCATCGCAGTCCGAAAAACATCGCGTTGCTCAAAGACATCGTGGTTGGCGATTTTGTGCTGACTGCTCGCGTCATGACGAAACAGACTTCTCGAGGCCATCGCGACATGTGTTTGTTTTTCGGGCATCAAGACGCTTCTCATTTTTACTATCAACATCTGGGTGAGAAAAAAGACGATCACGCCAATCAGATCTTCATCGTAAACGATGCTCCCCGAATCAAGATTTCAGAAAAAGCCAGCGACGGCACCCCATGGGTCGACGGAAAATGGCACAACGTGAAAGTCGTCCGAAAGATGAAGGAAGGCCTGATCGAAATCTATTTCGACGACATGAAAACACCCACTCACGTCGCTCACGACAAGAACTTCCAATGGGGCAGTGTTGGCCTCGGAACCTTCGATGATCTCGGCCTTTGGGATGATGTCGAGTTGCGCGGAGAAGTTGTCGAAGCCAAAAAATAATCTTTCACGAACCAACCCTGTTGATTCACCGAACGTACCCTATCGGTTCGAAAAAAAGCATTTTCTATCCACTCTTAATCTCGACCAACCTTATGCGATTTTTAATTATCACTCTCAGCATTGCCGCCTCTTTGCCGCTCGTTGCTCAGCAACCAAATGCTCCTTACGATGTTTTCCCCGAAGCGGAGCCGCCCCACTATCGTGTTCGCTATGAAGCCTCGAACACACCCGGCGAGCTGACTTTTCCCGTGAAATACACGGTTTGGATTCCGGAGGGCGTCAAAACTCTCCGTGGCCTGATTGTCCATCAACACGGCTGCGGGGAAGGCTCGTGTAAATCAGGACTAACGGGCGCATGGGATTTGCACTGGCAGGCTCTAGCAAAGAAACACGACTGCGCACTGATGGCTCCATCTTACGAACAACCACAAGCAGCCGATTGCCAACTGTGGTGCGACCCTCGAAACGGTTCGGGTAAAGCGTTTCAAAAATCACTCATCGATCTCGGGAAACAATCCGGTCACCCTGAGTTAGCAAAAATCCCATGGGCGTTGTGGGGACACAGCGGCGGCGGACATTGGGCTGGAGGAATGGTGTTGCTTCATCCGGAAAAGGTTGCAGCGGCATGGCTTCGCTCGGGCGTTCCGCTTTTTAAAGAAAACCCCGACCGCACCGCAATCAAACCGTATGTCATTTCTGATGCCGTCTTGAAAGTGCCGATGATGTGCAATCCCGGAACAAAAGAAGGCGTGACCGTAAAAGATGGCCGTTTTTCCGGAGTGTGGCCTGCCAACGAAACATTTCTCACGACGCTCCGGGCTAAAAATGCCCTCGTTGGTGTTTCAATTGATCCACTAACCGCTCACGAATGTGGCAACCAACGCTATCTCGCAACACTGTGGCTGGATGCTTGTTTGACCACGCGGTTGCCGGAGAGAGCCGGTGGCGCGTTGAAACCAATGCCGACGAAAAATGCGTGGTTGGCTCCTTTTCTTGGCAAAGAAGCCACACCTGAAAAGGAGTTTTCAGGCGATAAATCACAGGCCAGCTGGCTCCCGAATGAAGCCATCGCGAAGGCTTGGGCGCATTACGTTACCGATACGGAAATTCCTGATACAACTCCTCCACCAGCCCCGACTTCAGTAAAGGCCGATGGAAATCAAATCACGTGGACCGCCGACGCGGATTTAGAAAGTGGAATCGCCCGTTTCATCATCAAACGCGACGGCAAAAAAATCGGAGCGGTTCCCGAAAAAGATACGAACAAGTTTGGTCGTCCAATTTTTCAAGGGCTGCAATACAGCGACACACCGGTGCAGCCTTTGGTTCAGATGCAATTCACTGATCAAACTGCCGAAGCAGGAAAGAAATACGAATACCAAGTAATCTCTGAAAACTCGGTCGGTTTAAAGTCAAAATAGGCCCGCCCGGTTTTCGGGGCGATAAATTTGGCGCGAGCAAGCCATGTTCATCTCACGCCGGATAGCGAAAGATAGGACTATGAAATTCGCCGCCACTTTCATCACACTTCTTTTCCTGACGCTATCCAACGTGATTGCAGAGCACGACGGGAAAATTCAAATTTTGCTACTTGGAGACAGCACCACCGAAGGCAGTATTCCGCGACTGTTAAAGCCAGAGGGACCCCATTTTGAAGAAGTGATTCGTCGCTTGCTGGCGGCTGAAACGGATCTCCCGGCGTGCAACGTCATTCAATGCGGCGTGAGCGGGGAATATATACGAAGACTGCTCGACTCCGGCCGCTACGAAAAAGCGGCCTCAAAATTGCCGGGGCTCGATTACATTTTTGTCCGTTATGGAATCAATGATCGGGCAAGACGCGAAAAGTTTTCAGAGAATTTCACCAAAGATTTTCAGGAACTCATTGCATTGCTACGAAAAGATCATCCGAAGGCCCTCATCATTCCGATGACCGTGATTCCCTTTGCTGACAAAGCCACAAGCAAAGAGATCAACGACCTGATTTTCCAAGTTGGGCGCGATGAGAAGCTCGCTGTGTTCGACATCTACCCACGCTATGCGAAAGAGCTGGAGAAAGGTCATAACATGCTGAACTACCGGCGATATTCGATCGAAAACATCCCCGAAAAATACAGGGAATGGATGGCTTCACAGGTTCACGGAGGCAAAGTTGTCGTCATGGGAAACGAATTCGACGCGCTCTTTGGTCATCTCCCAGGTTGGACCAGCGATCGGCATCCCAATCTCGCTGGATACAATGTCATCGCGGATGAAACTGCGAAATATTTGGCTCCGATTTTGCGGACGCGAATGAAGAAATCCCCGGTAAAAGTTGAAGCTAATTAGCAGTTCAATTGGCCGGAACCGCTGCTTTCTTCATTTTTTCTAAAGCTCGACTTGGCACTTCACCACGCAAAAGTCGCCCTCCCTCGCCACTCAACCACAAATAATGATCGCTCGGAAGGCCTTCGTAGGTTCCAAATTTTGACGTCCCAACTGGTGGATCGTTCGTGCATTTAAACAAAACGGTCCCCTCATCGATCTCATCGAACATTGCCAAATAGGCTGACTTGCTTCCAGCAGCAGCGGTCGCCTGAAATTGCCGCCAAAGAAATTCACCGCCTTGCCGTGGGATTCCTTTTTCTTCTTCTCCGTATAGATTTCTCCAGCTGAACCCAGGAAACAATACTGGTAAATAATCGATTTTTTCTTTGTCGCACCACGCAAGATCAGCCCGCTGATGATCAATGATTTTGGTCATCGCGTCAGGTTCAATTCCGTATCGACCCACTGCCCAAGGACTGATCACATCGGCGAGTTTCAGCACCGAATGGAGTTTCGGATCATTCGTTGTATCGCGGAATTGCTCTCGCCAATAATACGGCGTGCCGAGCATAATGCTCATGCCACCCCACTCGGGATTATGTTTTAAAAGACGGATAAACCACTCTGCTTTTTCGAGACCGTATTTGCGATCATCGTTGAAACCCACACCCCAAATCGCAACGAGAGGTTTTCCGTTTACGTGGAGATACGCAGAGTCGTTCGGGTCCGTTCCCAGTTTCATTTTCGTGCGCAGATTTTTCCAATCTTCCGCCAAGCGCTCGAAGTCGTCATCCGCTAGCCCCGACAAATCATACATCAGCACCCAGCTCCGATTGTGTTTGTTCGCAGCGTCCCGACACATCATCAGTTTTTGATTCTCAGCTTTAAGCCGGCGATTATCGCGACGCTCCTTCGCCCCATGAGTTGCAAATCGCTGCACGAACGCTCCATCAATTCCGTATTCCGCCATCCATGAAAAATGCCGATCCGCTGTTTTAGGATGAATCGAACTGAAAACGTGAGCGACGCTTCCATCAGCATGACGAAATGGCGTAGCGAATTTTTCGTCGTCGCCGAATTCACTCATGTCAGGCCACAAATCAATCGTGCATGAGCCAGGTTCGAATTTCCCATTTTTTTCGTAGTGGCTGAATCGTAATCCCGTTCCATCACCTTCGGCACGGAACCAGCCCTGATAACCAGTGACCACTTTGCCAATGAGACCTTCTGGATTTCCCTGAGTATTACCGTCCTTGCTTTTCGCTGCCGGAGCCAACACGGCATACGCATTCTCTCTGGAAACGGGAGGTTCAGCGGCACTTGCAAGACCAGAAATTGAAAGTGCAAAAACAAGAGAGAGGCAGGCAGTTTTACTCATTTGAAAGGAGACGAAATCTAACGCGGTTTTCTCAATCGACAAATGAAGCTGACATCGACCCGATGAGTATTTCTATGCGATTGGAGCAAATCAAAATTCATGGTATTTGTCTGGCTCGCCTATGAAACTCTTTCTCGTTCTTGCCGTCACCTCATTGCTTTTGATCCCTTTTTCAAGTGCGCAAGATGCCTCTGAGACAGCAAAAAAAGGCCGACCCCAAATCGCTGAAGTTCACCAAGTGGACGCCTGACTTTCCAGTTCCCGATCCAGTCGCGATTTCGTTTGATGAAAAAGGCCGCGCCTACGTCACGCAAACGCAACGCCGCAAGGCCAATGACATGGACATTCGGCCGAACTCGGATTGGATTCCAAACGATCTCAGTTTCGAATCTTCGGAAGACAAACGCGCTTTTTATCGAGCCCAATTTACCGCTGAAAACAGCTCTGGGAATGCCAAGCGAGTGAAGGATTACAACGGCGACGGCGTTCATGACATCAAAGACCTTACCGCGCTGACCGAACGCATTTACCTCATCGAAGACACCGATGGCGATGGACTTGCTGACAAAAAATCCGTCTACGCTGAAAACTTTCAGGATGAGATTGCAGGTATCGCTGCCGGTGTTTTGCATCACGAAGGTGACGTTTACACCACGATCGTTCCCGATGTTTGGAAGCTCCGCGACACCGACGATGACGGAAAAGCGGACACGCGCGAATCAATCGCCCACGGCTTCGGAGTTCACCTCGCGTATGCAGGCCACGACATGCATGGCCTGACGGTTGGCCCCGATGGCCGCATTTACTGGACTGTCGGCGACAAGGGAATGAACGTGACTTCAAAAGAAGGACTTAATTTCAAATACCCAAACCACGGTGCGCTGCTCCGCTGTGATCCCGATGGAAGCAATTTTGAAGTCTACGCCCGCGGTTTACGGAATGTTCAGGAAATCGCTTTTGATCAATACGGCAACATTTTTGGAATCGACAATGACTCCGATCGCCCCGGTGAGAAAGAGCGTTTCGTCTACATCGTTCAGCACATGGATGCCGGTTGGCGCTCGAATTGGCAGTATCGAAAAGACAAGTTCAATCCGTGGATGGACGAAAACATGAGCGTTCCTTATCAGGAAAATCAGCCAAGCCACATCACTCCGCCAATCAGTCTTTACAACAACGGCCCCGCCGGACTTGCGTTCAATCCGGGCACCGCGCTCAGCCCCGAGTGGAAGGACTACTTTTTTCATACCAGCGCCCCGAACGGCCAGCAGTGGGCGTTTCAGGTCGAAGAAAACGGCGCGAGTTTTAAAATGGTCAACGACATGCAAATCGGAAACGGAGTTCCGATTGTCGGTATCAACTTTAGTCCCGACGGGGCACTTTACGGTGTGGATTGGGGCGGGGGATATCCACTGAATGAGCAGGGTGCGGTTTGGAAATGGGATGTGGAAGTGAATCCTGAACAGCAAGTATACCGAAACCTAACAGAAGAATATTTGGCTCAAGATTTTTCGGCTGATAATATCGATTACCTGAAATTGGCT
>ERZ887942.839-NODE-839-length-23389-cov-6.305391_pt1 | contig 23389 bp, 19 predicted proteins | sample MGYA00521099_ERZ887942 | MGnify/ENA primary metagenome ERZ887942 (study PRJEB32303, sample SAMEA104408605) | aquatic metagenome | biome: Brackish water; feature: Pelagic; material: water | place: Baltic Sea | collected 2014-06-07T06:48:00 | depth 16,251 m ...
AGGCGGGCGTTGAATACCTCGCGGGCGAGTTGACAGCGCTCACACTCAACCCCGCCCAGACCCGCATCGATGCCGTGACCCTCAAGGATGGCACGAGGTTGAGCGCGGGTCAGGTGGTCAATGCGGCAGGCCCGCGCGCCGCACGCATCGCAGGCATGGCGGGGATCGAGATGCCGGTGGAGCCACGCAAACGCTTCACATGGATGTTCAAGGCCGAGCGCCCGCTGGATCGCCCCCTCCCGCTCACGGTTGATCCGTCCGGCGTGCATGTGCGCGAAATCGGTGGCGGCACCTATCAGGCGGGCGGGCACGCGGATCATGATGCGGCGGTAGAGCCTGATGATTTTGCCATGGATCACGCGCTTTGGCAGGACAAGATCTGGCCCGCTATCGCCACCCGCATTCCGCAGTTCGAGGCGATCCGCGTCACGTCGGAGTGGGCCGGGCATTACGCCTATAATACCCTTGATCAAAACGCGATCACCGGCCCGCATGACCGGGTGGAGAACCTCATTTTCCTCAACGGGTTTTCCGGCCACGGTCTTCAGCAAGCTCCGGCCATGGGGCGCGGCACCGCCGAATGGCTCGCGCATGGCGGGTATCAGACGCTCGACCTCAGCCCGTTTCACTGGGACCGGATCGCGGCGGATCAGCCCATTCTGGAGCGCGCGATCATATAGGCCGCAACGTCGCGGCTGTGAATGCGGCGCTTTGGGCTTATATCAGGCGCAAAGGAGCCGCCCATGAAACTTACAGTCAATGGAACAGCCCACGCGGTCGACGTGGAACCCGACATGCCGCTTTTGTGGGTGCTGCGCGATGTGCTGGGCCTGACTGGCACGAAATACGGTTGCGGGATCGCGCAATGCGGGGCCTGTACCGTGCATCTCGGGGGAGAGGCTGTGCGCTCGTGTCAGGTTCTGGCCTCCGATGCCGAGGGCGCGGAGATCACCACCTTTGAGGGGTTGGGCCGGCCTGATGCGCTTCATGCTGTGCAGGCCGCCTGGATCGCGCATCAAGTCGCGCAATGTGGCTACTGCCAGTCGGGACAGATAATGCAGGCCGCACATTTGTTGGCGGAAATCCCCAATCCGACCGATGCCGAGATAGACGATTGGATGGGCGGCAACCTTTGCCGTTGCGGCACCTATCCACGGATCAGGGCGGCAATCCATACGGCGGCGGAGGGTAAGGGGTGATGCGGCGGCGGAGTTTTCTCATTGGCGCCGCGGCCATCACTGGCGGTGTGGCGTTTGGCGCCTACAAACTGGCGCGGCCCCATGACAATCCGCTCCTCGCGGAGCTTAAACCCGGCGAGGTGGCCTTCACGCCATACATCAAAATCACCGGTCAGGGCATCACCCTCATCACCCCGCACGCCGAAACGGGGCAGGGCGCGCAGACGATGCAGGCGGCACTTATCGCCGAGGAGCTGGACGTCGAGCTTGATCAGGTCACGCTCAGCTTTGGCGCGCCCGATCCGGCCTGTTACAACACCGCACTGGCCAGCGATGCCGCGCCTTTTGCGCCTTTTGACACCGGGCTGGTGGCCGAGGCTGCACGCGGCGTGATGGGCACCGCGTTCAAGGCGCTAGGTGTGATGGTCACAGGCGGCTCCAGCTCCGCGCCCGACAGTTATGTAAAGCTGCGCCATGCGGGCGCTGTGGCGCGAGAAACGCTCAAACGCGCGGTGGCAGACGAGGTGGGTGTGGACATCGCCACGCTTCGCACCGAGGGCGGCGCGGTGATCCTTCCGGACGGCACGCGGCTGCCCTACACCGCGCTGGCCGGGCGCGCCGCCAGCACCCCTCTGGCCGATCCGCCGCTGCGCGATCCCAGCGATTGGCGCATCCTTGGCAAACCATTCCCGCGCCACGATACCGTGCCCAAATCCACCGGTACTCAGGTCTATGGCATCGATCAGACCCTGCCCGGCATGCTCCATGCGGCGATCCGGCTCAGCCCTCGCCGCTCGGTGCTGGAAGGCTATGACGCGACCGCCGCTCGTGCCATGCGCGGTGTTGAGGATGTGCTGGAAATCCCCGGCGGCCTTGCCGTTTTGGCCGACAACACATGGCGTGCGTTCAAGGCGGCGGAGGCTCTGGAGGTCAGTTGGGCCCCCGCCCCCTATCCGCCCGAGATGGACGCCCATTGGCAGGCGGTGTCCGAGAGCTTCACCGACGAGCGCCTCGACCGTAGATGGCGCAGCGATGGCACTCTGCCCGAAATGGACGAAGCTCTTGAATACCGCGCGCCCTATCTGGCCCATGCGCCGCTGGAGCCGCTGAGTGCCATGATCCGCGTGGACCATGGCCGCGCCGAGGTCTGGGCTGGCCATCAGATGCCGCGCTTTGCCCAGGATAAAATCGCCGAGATTGCCGGTTGTGCGCCTGAGGATGTGACCTTCCACAACCAGATGACCGGCGGCAGCTTTGGCCACCGGCTTGAGCTGGATTTCCTGAAACACGCCGCCGAGATCGCGGTCCAGCGCCCGGGCACACCCATCAAGCTGACCTATCGGCGCGAGGAGGATTTTCGCACGGACTACCTGCGCCCCCTCGGCATGGCCCGCGCCCAAGGTGCAGTGGAGAATGGCCGCGTCACGGCCCTCAGCCTCGATATCGCGATGCCCTCTACCACGGCCAGCCAGATGGGCCGCCTCGGTCAACCTGCCCCCGGCCCTGATCCGCAGATCGTTGCGGGTGCCTGGGTCATGCCCTACGCGATCCCTGCGCTGCATGTGCGGGCGTTTCGCGTGCCGGAACTGGCCCCGGTCAGCTCGTGGCGTGCGGTAGGCGCCTCGTCAGCCGGGTTCTTTGCCGAAAGCGCGCTTGATGAGCTTATCCACCGCGCCGGGGCCGACCCGATGGAGGAACGCCTGCGCCTTTGCCAGAGCCCGGTGCACCGCAAGACGCTGGAGGCCGTGGCCGAGATGTCGGACTGGGGCACGCGCGCCAAGGGCATGGGCTTGGGCGTGGCGTTGGTCGAATCCTTCGGTGTGCCTTGCGCGCAGGTGGTGGAGGTGATGCAGACGCCCGAGGGTCTCAAAATCACCCGCATCTGGGCCGCGGCGGATGTGGGCCGCGTCCTCGATCCGGTGAATTTCGAGGCGCAGGTTTCGGGCGGGATCATCTGGGGCCTTGGCCACGCGATGAGCGCGGAAGTGACCTTTACGGACGGCGCGACCGAGCAGGAGAATTACGACACCCATCCGGGCATGCGCCTCTGGCAATGCCCCGAGATTGAGGTGCGGGGGCTTCATAATGGCCCAACCCTGCGCGGCATTGGCGAGCCCGGTGTGCCGCCCGCCCCCCCCGCGCTGGCCAATGCGATTTTCGCCGCCACAGGCCAGCGCCTGCGCGAGATGCCGTTCTCACACCACGTGGATTTTGCCTGAGACCTAGTGCAGAACCCGCTCCGGCTCGGGCGCGTGGGCACCCATCTCATGCGGTGCGCTCAACTGCATCCGTTTGAGCGCGAGGCCGAATTGTGCGGCCATCGCCGTCAGCAAAGGGGCCACGTCGGGCCGCACGATCAGCATTGCCATCATCAACGCATCCTCGCGCGGACCACATGCCGCCGACGCGATGAAGTTGGCAAAACACGCCTCATCCGCGCCAAGACACGTGCAGGTCAGCCCGTGCCGCATCAGGGGCCTGCGCCCGTGGCGCGCGCAAAGCTCCAGCATATCACCAAGCGCTGTCAGAGCGTTTTGGCCATGAGCCGGGCCGAGAAGGGCGCAGAAATCATCTTTGACCTGACCCCGCGACGGCGCTCCATCGCACCAGAGCCGGAAATAGATCACCGCCGCTGCCTCAACCGCATCCAGATCGGCGACCCGCCCCACCGGCGCGGCTCCACGTGCCTTCTCTTCTGCACTCATTTGGTCAGGATCAGTTTGCCCGCGCGGGTTATGCGCAGCGTGTAGATCTTGTCTTCGAGCACGAACTGCGCCTGATCCGCCGCACCGCAAAGCGCTCGGGCATCATAGGTCGGCAGCTTGAGGTCTGGTGCGGCATCCAGCGGTTTGGGGTGCATCGTCATCGCGCGCGCTCCTGCAAATCGCTTGGCGCTGGGGCGTAGCGGTCCAGCATCCATTCAGGGCTCAGCCCTTCGGCTTCACCGCCCTCTTGTGTCAGTCGGTGCAGATCGAACACATGGTCATACAGAGCCGGGCAGCTGCGGCTTTTTTGGGCGGGTGTCGGGCGTATTTGGCTCATGCCGGAATTCCTCATATCGCTTCGGGGGACTCGGGCTGACCGTCTGTCGGCTGGCTAGATTTTCTAATTCTGAGTAAAATACTCTGAAATGTCAAGCGGGTTGGAAACACCCTTTTTTTGTGCGGCCTTTACCCGGCATATGTTTGTCACGATGCCTGCGCTATGGTGATGCTGTGTGGTGGGAGGCGCCCTGCCAAAGGTCAAAAGGAATCACCCAAATGTCCCCTACCTATCTCGTTGTTGGTGCAAGCTCAGGCCTTGGGGCCGCCGCTGCCGCGCATCTCGCGCCGCGTGCCACGCTCTTCACGGCCTCGCGCCGCCCTGCCGCCCAAGGCACATGGATCGCGGCGGATATCAGCGTGGATGCGGGGATCGATGCCTGTGCGGTGGCGCTGAGGGACGCGCCGCTCGATGGCTTGCTCTACATGGGCGGCGTGTGGGAGGAGGGGGCCTTCACCGACGCCTATGACTTCCACAAAAGCCCCCGCGCCGAGACGCGCAATGTCATCGCCGTGAACCTCACAGCACCAATCCTTCTGGCGCAGGCGCTTGCCCCCAACCTTGCCCGCGCCACCGATCCGCGCATCGTGCTCATTGGCTCCACCTCGGGGCTGGATCAGTTCGCGCCTTACGAGGTTGCCAACACCGCCTCAAAATTTGGCCTGCGCGGGGCGGCTCTGTCGCTGCACCATGCGATGCGGCCCCAGAAGGTCGGCGTGACCCTGATCAACCCGTGCAATATCGACACGCCGGAGGTGCAGGAGGATATCGCGCAGGGGGACTTCGCGCCGCAAGTGCCGATCCCCATGGCTGATATCCTGCACACGCTGGACTATGTGCTTGGTTGCTCGGCCGCCACCGTCCCGCAGGAGATCAACCTGATGCAGCGCAATCCCGGCACTTGAGCCTACTTTCCGAACAATCGCGCCGCGTCAAAAATCTCGTCCAGCCGCTCAAACCTCGCGCGCGTTTCGGGCCAGTCACCCTCCTGCGTGGCGGCGATCAGCGCCTCCAGAAGCATCATGGTCGAGATATTGCTGTCCCATGCCGAGGGGATTTCCGTGCGGCAGAGAAACGTATGGCGTGCATGGGCAGCCACCGGACTCGCCCATTGATCGGTGATCAGGATCACGGCCACGCCGCGCGTCGTCGCAAGCTCTGCCAGCCGCAGAAGGTTCTTCTCATAGCGCCGCACGTCGAACATCAAAAGCGTGTCGCCCACCTCCATGTCCAGCACGTAATGCGGCCATGTGGCCGAGGATGAGGTCATATGCGTGACCCTTGGCCGGATCGCCTGAAAATGCGTGAAGGCGTAATCGGCAAGCGCCCGTGTAATGCGCCCGCCCGCCACGTAAAGCCGCCCCGTTGTGTCGGCCAGACGGGCGGCAGCCGTGTCGAACGCACCGCTATCCATATTGGCCAGCGTCTGCTCCAGATTGGCGGTAATCGCCTTGGAAAACCGGTTGAGAAGGTGCGATTCGGGCGCCTCGCGCACCCAGTTTTCGCGCCGCCGCAGCGGGCCGGAGGCTTTGGCCTCAAGCTCGGCCAGAAGCGCCTGATGGAACTGCGGAAATCCGGTGAAGCCCAGCTTTTGCACCAGCCGCGCGACGGTGGGTGTGGACACGCCCGCATTGGCCGCCACCACGGTGATCGACGCCAGCCCCGCGCCGGGGTAATTCTCCAGAAGCATGGCCGCAAACTTGCGCTCGGACGCGGTCAGCGTGCCATAGCTTCCCAACAGCGTCTCACGGACGGTTGGCGCGGGTTTAGGCACAGGCGGGCTCCTTTCGCTTGGATCACAGCGGGACAAACTGAAAAGATATTGACGTAAATTGACGACCGTGAAAACATCTTTTCAGATAGCGGTATCAGGGGGATGGCATTGACCGAGTCGCAAACAGCGCGCGCGGAAATGGTGGGGGACGCAGTGTCCGGCCCGGCGCTCGTGCTGTGCGAGCATGCCTCGAATCATATTCCGCCCGAATATCATGGCCTTGGACTTGATGCGGGGGCGGCGCAAAGCCATGCTGCGTGGGACCCCGGCGCGCGGGCGCTGTCGTTGCACATTGCAAAGGCGCTGCGGGCGCCGATGATCGCGGGCACGGTCTCGCGCCTCGTCTATGATTGCAACCGCCCGCCTGAGGCCCCATCTGCCATGCCCGCCCGGTCCGAGGTGATCGACATCCCCGGCAACGCGGACCTCACCGAGGCCGAGCGCGCCGCGCGGGCTGACGCCATATATCGCCCCTTCCTCGACGCGGTGGGCGCGCTTTTGGATCGCCGCCGCGCCAATGCCATTCCTACGGCTCTGATCACGGTCCACAGTTTCACCCCCATCTACCATGGCGCGCCGCGCAGCACCGAAATTGGTCTGCTGCACGACACTGATACCGCGCTGGCAGACGCGATGCTGCGCTGTGCCACGAAGCTGCCGCATCGACAGGTTGACCGGAACCAACCCTACGGGCCCGAGGATGGCGTCACCCATTCCTTGAAACTGCATGGCATCGCGCGCGGCTTGCCCAATGTGATGATCGAGGTGCGCAACGATCTTTTGCAAACCGAGGATCAGATCGCGCAAATGAGCGATGAGCTTATGCAGCTCCTAAGGCCCGCCCTGATCCATCTGGGTCTGATGACGCAGGGCCGCGCCCATGGCTGATGCGCTCCCGCTGGCCATCCCGGCCGGGCTGCCTCGTCCGATCCGTGGCTACATCCGCAGCATTGATGCGATGAACCGCTTCATTGGGCGGGTCGCGATGTATATGATCTTCGTGCTGATCGGCATCCTTTTGTGGTCATCCTTCTCCAAGACGTTCCTCACGCCCACCCTCTGGACGCTGGAAATGGCGCAATTCGTGATGGTCGCCTATTACATCCTAGGTGGCCCCTACTCGATTCAGCTAGGCTCAAACGTGCGGATGGATCTCTTCTACGGCGGCTGGTCCGTGCGCCAAAAGGCGTGGTTCGACAGTATCACGGTGTTTTTCCTGATGTTCTACCTCGGCGTGCTGTTTTATGGCGGGCTTGGCTCGCTCAGCTATTCGCTGGGCTATTTCGGGCTGGAGCCGCTGGAGTTCTTCTGGCAACTGGCCGTGGCCTTCTTCACTGGTGGCCCTGAGGCGGCGGGCGAGATCCTGGGCTTTCTGGAACGCAGCTCGACCGCCTGGCGGCCTTACCTCTGGCCCATCAAGACCCTTCTGGTGCTGGGCGTTCTGCTGATGCTTCTCCAAGCACTGGCCGAGCTCTTCCGCGACATTGGCCGCATCCGCGGGGGCGAGGTCTGATGCCCTATGAGATGATCGCCCTTTTGATGTTCAGCTCCATGATGCTGATGCTTCTGACGGGGCAGCGCGTGTTTGGCGCGATCGGTTTTGTGGGGGCTGCGGCTGGGATGCTGCTGTGGGGTGTGGGCGGTGTCGATGTGCCGTTTTCAGCGGCTATGAAGCTGATGAAATGGTATCCGCTTCTGACCCTGCCGATGTTCATCTTCATGGGCTATGTCCTGTCGGAATCCCGCATCGCGGATGATCTCTACAAGATGTTCCACGTCTGGATGGGCAACGTGAAAGGCGGGCTGGCCATCGGCACAATCGGGCTGATGGTGCTGATCTCGGCGATGAACGGGCTGAGCGTGGCGGGCATGGCCATCGGGGCCACCATCGCGCTGCCCGAGCTTTTGCGCAGGGGCTATGACAAGATCATGGTCACGGGCGTGGTCCAGGCGGGCTCGTCCTTGGGCATCCTTGTGCCGCCCTCGGTGGTTCTCGTGCTCTACGCGATGATCGCGCGACAGCCGGTGGGGCAGCTTTGGCTGGCGGGCGTGATCCCGGGGCTGATGATGGCCACGATGTTCATCATCTACATCTATGTGCGCTGCCGGATGCAGCCCCATCTTGGCCCGCCCCTTTCGGAAGAAGAGCGTAACGTGCCCATGGCCGAGAAGCTCCGCCTTCTGCGCGCGGGCCTTTTGCCGATCTTCATCTTTGCCTCGATGATGGTGCCTTTCGTGAACGGCTGGACCTCGCTCGTCGAAAGCTCGGCCATTGGGGCGATGACCGCCTTCCTCGCCGCCATCCTGAAGGGCCGCATGACCAAGGAGGTCTTTGAGAACTCCGTGCGCAACACGCTGGCCATCTCATGCATGTTCATGTGGATCATCCTCGCCGCCCTTGGCTTTGGCGCGATCTTCGATGGGCTGGGCGCGGTTAAGGCGATTGAGACCCTCTTCACCACGCAGCTGGGCCTCAACCCTTGGATGATCCTGATCCTGATGCAGCTCAGTTTCATCCTCATGGGAACATTCCTTGATGATACGGCGATGCTGGTCATCGTGGCGCCGCTCTATGTGCCGCTTGTGGGGATGCTGGGCTTTGATCTGATATGGTATGGTATCCTCTACACGATCACGACTCAGATCGCCTATATGACGCCGCCCTTTGGCTATAACCTGTTCCTCATGCGGGCCATGGCCCCGCCCGAAATTGGTCTGATGGATATCTACCGCTCGATCATTCCGTTTGTGGGGATCATGATCGTGGCGCTGGGGCTGGTGATGATCTTCCCTCAGATCGCCCTGTGGCTGCCGGAGTATGTCTACGGAAAGTAGCTAAGAAATTAACCCGAAGAAGAGCCCCGCAAGGGGGCCGCAATTCAACAACAAGGAGAGACGACGATGACAACAAGACGCCAGTTTCTGACCGTAGCCGGCGCGGGGGCGATTGCCGCTCCGCTGGCCACGCCTGCACTCTCGCAGAGCACGATCACGTGGCGCATGCAGACCTATGCCGGCACAGCACTGGCCGAGCATGTGGTCAAACCCGCCATCGACATGTTCAACAAGATCGCGGGCGACCGGATGCAGATCGAGCTTTTCTACGCCGATCAACTGGTCCCCACGGGCGAGCTTTTCCGCGCTATGCAGAGCGGCACGATCGACGCGGTGCAGTCAGATGACGACAGCATGGCCTCGCCCACCGAAGTGACCGTGTTCGGCGGCTACTTCCCCTTCGCCTCGCGCTACTCGCTCGATGTGCCGGTGCTCTTCAATCAATACGGCCTGAACGAGATTTGGGATGAGGAGTATTCCAAGGTCGGCGTGAAGCATATCTCCGCAGGCGCATGGGACCCCTGCCACTTCGCCACGAAGGACCCAATCCGCAGCCTTGAAGACCTCAAGGGCAAGCGCGTCTTTACCTTCCCTACGGCGGGCCGCTTCATGGCGCAGTTCGGCGTCATTCCCGTCACCCTCCCATGGGAGGACATCGAGGTTGCTGTGCAAACCGGAGAGCTGGACGGCATCGCATGGTCGGGCATCACCGAGGACTACACCGTCGGCTGGGCGGATGTGACCAACTACTTCCTGACGAACAACATCTCGGGCGCTTGGGCCGGGTCCTTCTTCGCCAATATGGATCGTTGGAACGAACTGCCGGAAGATCTGCAAACCCTCTTCCGCGTCTGCTGTGATCAGTCGCATTATTATCGCCAGTGGTGGTATTGGGGCGGTGAGGCCGATCTGCGCGTGAACGGCCCGAAGTTGGAGCTGACCTCCATTCCTGACGCCGAGTGGGCGCAAGTCGAGAACGCGGCCCTCGATTTCTGGGAAGAGATCGCGGCCGAATCCGAGACCAAGCGGCGCGTCGTGGACATCTTCAAGAAGTATAACGAGACGATGGCCAAGGCCGGACGGCCCTACCGCTACAGCTAAATCACGACGGGAGGCCCCGGGTCACGGCCCGGGGCGCGTCCCACATCGCAACATTCCTAACGCCAAGAGGCCCCCATGCCCGCCATGATATTCGACGATCTCAAAGCCCAAACCGCCAGCGGTGCGGTCGATACCGTTCTGGCCTGCATTGTGGACATGCAGGGGCGGCTCATGGGCAAACGCTTTGTTGCGCAGCATTTCATCGACAGCGCATGGGAAGAGACACATTGCTGCAACTACCTGCTGGCCACCGACCTTGAGATGGCCACCCCCGATGGCTATGCCAGCACGTCCTGGCAATCGGGCTATGGCGACTATGTGATGAAACCAGACCTCACCACGATCCGCCCTATGCCGTGGCTTGACGGGACGGTGATGGTGCTCTGCGATGTTCTGGATCACGACACCCACGCGGACGTGCCGCACTCGCCCCGCGCGATGCTGAAGGCGCAGCTTGCCCGGCTGGAGACGATGGGCCTCACGCCGATGATGGCGACGGAGCTTGAGTTTTTCCTCTTCGAGAAGAGCTTTGACGAGATCCGCAAATCCGGCTTCCGCGATCTGGCTCCGATTTCGGGCTATAACGAGGATTACTCGATCCTGCAGACCACCCGCGAAGAGCATGTGATGCGCCCCTTGCGCAACCATCTCTACGCCGCAGGTATACCGATTGAATGCACCAAGGGTGAGGCTGAGACGGGGCAGGAGGAGCTGAACATCAAATACGGCGCGGCCCTTGATTGCGCCGATTTCCACACGATTGCCAAACACGCGGTCAAGGAGATCGCGTGGCAGCAGGGCCATGCTGCGAGCTTTCTGCCCAAGTGGAGCCACGAGAAGGTCGGCAGTTCCAGCCATGTGCACCAATCGCTCTGGAAAGATGGCGAAAACGTATTTTTCGAAATTGGCGACGCCTTGGGCATGTCCGATTTGATGAAAAACTACATGGCTGGTCTTTTGAAATACGCGCCCGATTTCACCTATTTCCTCGCACCTTATATCAACAGCTACAAGCGCTTCCAAAAAGGCACATTTGCGCCCACGCGCACCATCTGGTCGGTGGACAACCGCACGGCGGGCTTCCGGCTCTGCGGGGCTGGCACCAAGGGCGTTAGGGTGGAATGCCGGGTGGGTGGGTCAGACCTGAACCCTTACCTCGCCATGGCCGCACAGCTTGCCGCCGGGATCGCGGGGATCGAGGAGGGGCTGAAGCTCAGCCCGCCCTACAAGGGCGATGCCTATGAGGGCAACGAGGGAATGATCCCGCAAACGCTGCGCGATGCGAAAGATGCGCTCTCTGGCTCAACCATGCTGCGCGCAACGATGGGCGAGGATGTGATCGATCACTACACCCGCGCGGCGGAGGTGGAGATCGAAGATTTCGACCGGGTGGTGACAGATTACGAGATTGCGCGCGGGTTTGAGCGGTCCTGATCGCTGGCGCATGTGGCCGCGGGCAGGCGCCTCCGGCGGGAGTATTTGGCTAAGAAGAAAACCGAGGCCTTGGCAAATAAAGTGAGACGGAAATGAGCAAGATGTTGCAATGTATATCGCCGATTGACGGCTCAGTTTTTGCCGAACGCCCGGTGTTGAGCCTCAAGGCGGCGCAGGAACTGGCAGCGCGGGCGCGCGGGGCGCAAGCGGAGTGGGCGGCGCGGCCATTGGCCGAGCGCACGGCGCTTGTGATGGCCGGGGTGGCCGCCGTGGGTGCGATGAATGATGAGGTCGTGCCGGAACTGGCGCAGATGATGGGGCGGCCCGTGCGCTATGGTGGTGAGTTCGGCGGCTTTAACGAGCGAGCCAGCCATATGGCGGCAATTGCCGCAGAGGCGCTGGCCGATATCGAGGTGGGTGAGGACGCGACGTTCAAACGCTATATCCGCCGGGTGCCGCAGGGCGTTGTCTTTGTCGTGGCCCCTTGGAACTATCCCTATATGACGGCGGTGAACACGGTGGCACCCGCGCTGATTGCGGGGAATGCGGTGGTGTTGAAACACGCCACGCAGACGCTTTTGGTGGGCGAGCGGATGGTGAGCGCCTTTGTGTCCGCCGGGGTGCCGGAGGATGTGTTTCAGAACATCTTCCTCGACCACGACACGACCTCGGCCCTCATCGCGGGGCGCGCCTTTGATATGGTGAATTTCACCGGATCGGTCGGCGGGGGGCGTGCGATGGAGCGGGCGGCGGCGGGCACGTTTACCGCCGTGGCGACCGAGCTTGGCGGCAAGGATCCGGGCTATGTTATGGAGGACGCCGATCTGGATGCAGCCGTTGATACGCTGATTGACGGCGCAATGTTCAACGCGGGGCAATGTTGTTGCGGGATCGAGCGGATTTACGTGCACGCAAGCCTCTATGACGCGTTTGTCGAGAAGGCCGTGACCATCGTGCGCGGCTACACGCTGGGTGATCCGATGGACCCCGAGATCACGATGGGACCGATGGCCAATGTGCGCTTTGCCGAGGAGGTGCGTGCGCAGATAGACGAGGCCGTGGCCGCCGGGGCCACCGCGCATATCGCACGGATGGAGGCCGATGACGGGGGCGCTTACCTCACGCCGCAGATCCTCACGGACGTTACCCACGACATGCGCGTGATGCGCGACGAAAGCTTCGGCCCCGTGGTGGGCATCATGAAGGTCAGCAGCGATGACGAGGCTGTCGCGTTGATGAATGACAGCCATTTCGGCCTCACCGCCAGCCTCTGGACCGCCGATCTGGACCGCGCCGCCTCCATTGGGGACCGTATCGAGACGGGCACCGTTTTCATGAACCGCGCAGACTATCTTGACCCCGGCCTATGCTGGACCGGGTGCAAGGATACCGGCCGGGGCGGGGGTCTCTCGATCATCGGCTTTCACAATCTCACACGTCCCAAATCATACCATCTGAAGAAAGTTACATCATGAGCCTGACAGGAAACTGGTCCTATCCCACAATCGTCAAATTCGGCGCAGGACGCATCGCTGAGTTGCCCGCTGCCTGCGCGCAGGCCGGCATCACCCGGCCGCTTCTGGTCACTGATCGGGGGCTGGCCGATCTGCCCGTGACCCAGAGTGTTCTGGACATCATGGAGACCGCAGGCTTTGGCCGCGCGATCTTTGCCGATGTGGATCCAAACCCCAATGAGACCAATCTGATCGCCGGGGTGAAGGCCTATAACGAGGGTGGCCATGATGGTGTGATCGCCTTCGGTGGCGGCTCTGGTCTGGATCTGGGCAAGATGGTCGCCTTCATGTGCGGCCAGACGCGGCCCGTCTGGGATTTTGAGGATGTGGGCGATTGGTGGACCCGCGCCGATGCGGATGCTATCGCCCCCATCGTCGCCGTGCCCACGACCGCAGGGACGGGCTCGGAAGTGGGGCGCGCGAGCGTGATCACGAATGCGGAAACGCATGAGAAGAAGATCATCTTCCATCCCAAAGTGCTGCCCGCGGTGGTGATCTGTGATCCCGAACTGACCGTCGGCATGCCCAAATTCATAACCGCAGGCACGGGCCTCGATGCTTTCGCCCATTGCGTCGAGGCATTCAGCAGCCCGCATTACCACCCGATGAGCCAGGGGATTGCGCTGGAGGGGATGCGCCTCGTGAAGGATTACCTGCCCCGTGCCTATGCCGATGGTACCGATATCGAGGCCCGCGCCCAAATGATGAGCGCCGCAATGATGGGCGCCACCGCATTCCAGAAGGGCCTCGGCGCGATCCACGCGATGAGCCACCCTGTCGGCGCGCATTACCATACGCATCACGGCACCACGAACGCCGTCTGCATGCCTGCGGTGTTACAACTCAACGCACCGGTGATTGCTGACCGCTTCCGCCTCGCCGCCGCCTATCTTGATATCGAAAACGGCTTTGACGGATTTTGCAGCTTTGTGCAGGAGTTCAACGATGCGCTTGGTATCCCCAAAGGCCTCAAAGCCCTCGGCGTGGACCCTGCGAAGATCGACGCTCTGATTCCCTCGGCCCTGTCGGACCCAAGCTGCGGCGGCAACCCGGTGACGCTCACGGCAGAAAACCTCGGTGAGCTTTACCGCGCCAGCCTTTAGGCTTTCTTCTTAGCAAAAATACTCAAAACCACTGCTTGAACAAACATCAGGGCCGCAGGATTTCTCCTGCGGCCCTCCGTGTTACTCTGCAGGCACCGCGATATCGCCAAAGCCCAAAGGTGCTGGCAGTTTATCGAGCATCTCGGTCGGGCAGACCTGCACGAAATGCACGCGCTCCCGGTCCCAGTTTTGCAAGATATCCTTGGCCTTGGAACTTCCTGTCTCCACCGCATGCCGCTCGATCAGGCCGCGCAGCTGCGCCTCCCAATGCGGATCGGCGACGGGGCCGGTCACGATCCCTTCGCGGTTCATCAGCTTGGGTGTCACCCCGTCGGGATCATAGAGATAGGCCATCCCGCCCGTCATCCCCGCGCCGAAATTGGCTCCGATCCGTCCAAGGATCACAGCCACACCGCCGGTCATGTATTCGCATCCGTTCGACCCACAGCCCTCGATCACCACATGCGCGCCCGAATTGCGCACGGCAAACCGCTCGCCTGCGCGCCCGGCGGCAAAGAGATGCCCAGCGGTCGCGCCGTAAAGCACCGTATTGCCGATGATGGTGTTCTCGGAGGCCTCAAGCGCGCTGGACATGGGCGGGCGCACGACGATCATCCCGCCCGACAGGCCTTTGCCGACGTAATCATTGGCATCGCCCGACACTTCCAGCTTAAGCCCCGGTGCTGCAAACGCGCCCAGAGATTGCCCGGCGGAGCCGCTCAGCTTCACGGTCAGGTGGTCCTCCTGCAGCGCATTATGCATCCCGAATTTTTGCACGATATGGCTCGACAGACGCGTCCCCACGGTGCGGTCAGTGTTTTGCACCTCGTAGTGAAGCTGCATCTTCTCGCCATCGTTGAGGAACCGCGCTGCATCGCGTACGATCTCGGCATCCAGCGTATCGGGCACCTCGTTGCGTGGCCGGTGGCGGTCATAGCGGGTCTCCTTGGAGCCATCGACCATGATCAGCATCGGGTTGAGATCCAGATCATCCAGATGCGCGGACCCACGGCTTACCTGCGTCAGCAGATCGGCCCGCCCGATCACATCGTCAAGGCTGCGCGCGCCGATGGACGCGAGTACTTCGCGCACCTCTTGGGCGTAGAAGGTGATGAGGTTCACGACCTTCTCCGCATTGCCGGTAAACTTGGTGCGCAACGCCTCGTCTTGGGTGCACACGCCCACGGGGCAGGTGTTGCTCTGGCACTGGCGCACCATGATGCAGCCCATGGCGATGAGGGCCGCTGTCCCAATGCCATATTCCTCGGCCCCCATCATCGCGGCCATGACAATGTCGCGACCAGTGCGCAATCCGCCATCCGTGCGTAGCGTCACCCGCTGCCGCAGGTTGTTCATGCTCAGGACCTGATGCGCCTCGGTGAGGCCCATCTCCCATGGCAGCCCGGCATATTTGATCGACGTGGCGGGCGACGCGCCCGTGCCACCATTATGGCCCGAAATGAGGATCACATCGGCCTTGGCCTTGGCCACACCGGCGGCAATCGTGCCAACGCCTGATTGCGCCACCAGCTTCACGGTCACCTTGGCGCGCGGGTTGATCTGCTTGAGGTCGTAGATCAACTGCGCCAGATCTTCGATGGAATAGATATCGTGGTGTGGTGGCGGCGAAATGAGTGTGACGCCCTTGGTGGAATGGCGTAGCCGCGCGATGAGGTCTGTGACTTTCATCCCTGGAAGCTGCCCGCCCTCACCGGGCTTGGCCCCTTGAGCGACCTTGATCTCAAGCTCTTCGCAGTGATTGAGATACTCTGCTGTCACGCCAAAGCGACCCGACGCCACCTGTTTGATCTTGGCGGAGGGATTGTCGCCATTTGGCTCCGGTACGAAATGCGCGGGATCTTCTCCGCCCTCGCCACTGTCCGAGCGCGCGCCGATCCGGTTCATCGCCACGTTGAGCGTTTTATGCGCCTCGGGGCTGAGCGCCCCCAAAGACATGCCCGGCGTCACGAAGCGTTTGCGGATCGCGGTGACGCTTTCAACCTCCTCAATGGGGATTGCGGCGCCCATTGGTTTGATCGCCATCAGATCGCGCAGATGGATGGGCGGGTTCGATTGCATCGCGTGGCTGTAGCGTTTCCACAACTCAAAGCTTGCCGTGTTGCACGCGGTTTGCAGCATATGCATGGTCTGCGCGCCCCATGCGTGGCTCTCGCCTGATTTGCGCGCCTTGTAGAAACCGCCGATGGGCAGGATATTCTCGGCCCCCGTGTAGGCAAGGGCGTGGACCGCCTCCAGCTTCGTCTGGATACCGGTCACGCCGATCCCGCTGATCCGGCTGGTGAGGCCCGGAAAGAACTCCGCGCACATCGCGCGGGAAAGGCCGATCGCCTCGAAATTCAGACCCCCGCGATAGGACGAGATGACGGAAATGCCCATCTTGGACATGATCTTCAGGAGGCCGGAATCAATCGCCGCGCGATACCGCGCCACCGCCTCGGTCAGGTTGCCCTCCAGCAGGCCGCGCTCGATCCGGTCGGCAAGGCTGTCCTCAGCCAGATAGGCGTTGACCACCGTAGCCCCCGCGCCGATCAGTACCGCAAAGTAATGCGGATCGATACATTCGGCCGAGCGCACATTGAGCGATGTGAACGTCCGCAGCCCTTTGCGCGTGAGGTGGCTGTGCACCGCACTCGTGGCAAGGATCATGGGCATGCCCACGCGCTCCTCGCTCACCCCTTGATCGGTCAGCACGATATGCCCCATGCCCGAGCGCACGGCATCCTCCGCCTCGGCACGGATGCGCGCAAGGCCCTCCTGAAGCGCGCCTTTTCCGGGGGCGAATGTACAATCGATCGTCGCCGTTTCCGCATTGAACTGCGTAAGCAGAACGTCCCATTGCGCATTGCCCACAAAGGGGCTCTCGAGAACGAGGATTTCTGTCTGCGCGCTGCTTTCGTCCAGCACGTTCTTGAGGTTGCCGAACCGTGTCTTGAGGCTCATTACCCGATATTCGCGCAAGCTATCGATTGGCGGGTTCGTCACCTGGCTGAAATTCTGGCGGAAATAGTGGCTGAGCGGGCGGTATGTCTTGCTCAGCACCGCACTGGGTGTGTCGTCACCCATGCTCGCCACGGCCTCTTTCGCATCCTCGGCCATGGGGGCGAGGATCTGCTCCAACTCTTCGATGGAATAGCCCGCGGCGATCTGCCGGCGGCGCAGGTCCGCGCCGGTATGTATCGGCGTCTCGCTCACCACGGCGAGCTTGGCATCGAGGTCTGTGATCTTGCCGACCCACTCACCAAAAGGCAGGGCGGCGGCCAGCTTGTTCTTGATCTCGGTGTCGTGGAACATCAGCCCCTTCTTCATATCCACGGCCAGCATCTGTCCGGGGCCAAGCGCGCCCTTCTCGATCACAGTGCCTTCGTCGATAGGGACCATCCCGGCCTCCGAGCCCGCAATCACGAGGCCATCGCCTGTCACGACATAGCGCATCGGGCGCAACCCATTGCGGTCAAGCCCCGCGCAGACCCAGCGGCCATCGGTCATGGCAAGTGCTGCGGGACCGTCCCACGGCTCCATCACCGAGTTGCAATAGGAATACATATCGCGCCACGCCTGAGGCAGTTCCTCGGCCTGCTTGGACCACGATTCCGGCACCAGCATCGTCTTGGCCATGGGTGCTGAGCGGCCCGCGCGCACCAGCACCTCGAACACCGCATCAAGGGCCGCACTGTCCGACGCACCACCCGGAATGATCGGCTTGATATCCTCGGCCATGTCGCCAAACGTGCCGGAGGCCATGCGGATCTCATGGCTTTTCATCCAGTTGATGTTGCCCTTGAGCGTATTCACCTCGCCATTATGCGCCAGCATCCGGAAGGGCTGTGCCAGCCACCATTGCGGGAAAGTATTCGTGGAGTAACGCTGGTGATAGATCGCAAACGCGCTTTTGAACCGTGCATCCATCAGATCGGGGTAGAACACTGCGACCTGCTCGGCCAACATCATGCCCTTGTAGATGATCGACCGACAGCTGAGCGAGGCGATATAGAGCCCCGAAATCCCAGCCGCCGCTGCCGCTTTCTCAATCCGGCGGCGAATGACGTAAAGCTCGCGTTCAAACTCTTCCTCATCCGCACCGCGCGTGTTTGAGATGATGATCTGCTCAATTTCGGGGCGGGTCGCGTTGGCCTTCTCGCCAAGGCAGGTCACATCGACGGGCACATGACGCCAGCCATAAATGTTGTGCCCCATGCGCAGCACTTCGGTTTCCACAATCGTGCGGCATGTCTCTTGTGCGCCAAAATCTGTGCGCGGCAAAAACACCTGACCAACCGCGATCAGTTGATCTTCGCGCGGCTCGTGCCCGGTGCGGCGGATTTGGTCGTAGAAAAACGGCACTGGGATTTGCACATGGATGCCCGCGCCGTCGCCGGTCTTGCCATCGGCGTCCACAGCGCCCCGGTGCCAGATCGCTTTGAGCGCGTCGATGCCCGCCTCGACCACGCGGCGCGATGGCTTGCCGTTGATCGACACAACGAGGCCAACCCCGCAGGAGGAATGCTCCTCGGCTTCCGAATACATGCCGTTCTGGGCCAACCATGCGCGTTTGGCTTCTTCGACTTTCGCCCAGCTTTCGTCATAACGGGTCATGCTGTCATCCTATCTTTGCGCTTTGTGGCCGGTGGACGCGCTAGGGCGCTCCGGGCTCGTCTGTTGTCTCGTTTCGCGGTGCGTCACGCGCCATCGCTTCCAATTTGCGTCGCTAGCCCGGTCTCGGTCATCGGGCTTTTGAATTGCGATCCGGTCAGGTGGCGGCGCATGTCGCAGGCACATGCGTAGAACGCGGCAGGCTCTGACCGGACGGTCAGGCTGATGGCCCCACACATGCATTTCCCGGTTCTCATTTCTTTGTGCGTCCTTCATTCATTGCGCCCGCGCCCTATTCCGCCGCGACCGCTGATGCGGCTTCCAGATCCTCCAAAACCGCCAGAGCCGCTTCGCGCCCGTCACGGATCGCCCAGACCACGAGGCTCGCACCGCGCACAATATCGCCCACCGCATAGACGCGGGGCAGGGCGGTGCGTCCGGTGCCGAACTCGGCCCGGATCGTGCCCCAGCGGGTCACGCCCAACTCAGGCTGATCCCAGAGCGTTGGCAGGTCCTCAGGCTCGAACCCGAGCGCCTTGATCACCAGATCGGCGGGCGCGTCGAACACATCCCCGTCGATGGCCTCGGGGCTTTGGCGGCCCGTCGCGTCCGGCTGGCCGAGGCGCATGCGCTGCACGCGGACGGCACTTGCGGGTTCTCCGATGAAAGCAAGAGGCGCGCTCAGCCATTCAAAGACCACGCCCTCTTCCTCGGCATTTGCCACCTCACGTTGGCTACCGGGCATGTTGGCGCGGTCGCGTCGGTAAAGGCAGGTGACGGATTTGGCGCCTTGGCGCACGGCCGTGCGCACACAGTCCATTGCCGTATCGCCACCGCCGATCACCACGACACGCTTGGCCACGGCACTCAACGTGCCATCGTCGAACTCGGGCACAGTGTCGCCAAACGACAAGCGATTCGATGCGGTCAGAAAATCCAGTGCGGGCACAATGCCCTGCGCGCCGCTGCCCGGCGCTTCGATATCGCGCGATTTGTATACGCCTGTGCCGATGATCACCGCATCATGGCGCGCGCGCAGCTCGTCAAAGGTCACATCCTCACCGATGGTGCAGTTCAGCTCCATCTTCACCCCGCCTTGGACCAATTGATCGATCCGGCGCATGACCACGTCTTTCTCCAGCTTGAAGCCCGGAATCCCGTAGGTCATCAGCCCGCCACCACGGTCATAGCGATCATAGACCGTCACCTGAACACCTGCCCGGCGCAGCACATCCGCCGCCGACAACCCGCCAGGGCCCGCGCCGATGATGGCCACGCTCTCGGACCGCTCCTCGCGGGGTGCGATGGGTTGAACCCAGCCTTCGTCCCACGCGGTGTCAGTGATGTATTTCTCTACCGAGCCGATGGTTACGGTGCCATGGCCCGATGTCTCGATCACGCAGTTTCCCTCGCAGAGACGGTCCTGAGGGCAGATCCGTCCGCAAATCTCGGGGAATGTGTTGGTCGCCTGCGCCACCTCATAGGCCTCGCGAAGGCGCCCCGACGCTGTCAGGCGCAGCCAGTCGGGGATGTTGTTGTGCAAGGGGCAATGGCTCTGACAATAGGGCACGCCGCACTGGCTGCACCGGCTGGCCTGCTCGGCGGCTTTCTCGGTCGCGTATTCGGCGTAAATCTCGCGGAAATCCTGATTGCGCAGGTTAGGCGGGCGCTTCTCGGGCATATCGCGCGCCACATCCACGAATTTCAGCATAGGGTCTTTGGCCACAGGTCACCTCATTTCCAACCTGCCTCTTTTAATACGGCCGGATCGGAATTAAAAGTCAGTAATTATGACTTATATCTGACGTGTGTCTGTAGATTTATTGAGATTTCTGCGGGACCGTGGAAAAACCGGTAAACAAGTGTGACCTAATTTCTAAAAACCAACCCAAAGCAGGACCATAGCGACGCTGCCCACAATGATTCGCCACCAGCCAAATGGCGCGTATCCGTGCCGGCTCACAAAATCGAGCAACCACCGCACCACGAAGATCGCGCTGAGAAAGGCCATGGCGAAGCCCACGGCAATATCGCCAATCGCCGAGACATCCAGAATGTCGCGGTTTTTGAAGAGGTCAAAGGCGAAGGCCCCGGCCATGGTCGGGATCGACAGAAAGAAGGAAAACTCCGCCGCGGCCCGTTTGCTTACCCCCATCAGCAGCGCGCCCACGATGGTCGAGCCCGAGCGCGATGTGCCCGGTATCATCGCAAGACACTGAAACAGCCCGATGCGCAGCGCCAGACCCACGGGAAGGCGCATCGCGTCGCTGTGGCGCGGTGTGGGTGCGAAACGGTCCACGAAAATCAGGACGATCCCCCCGAGGATCAGCATCACCGCGATCAACATAGGTGTCTCGAAAAGCACCGTCTTGATGAATCCATGCGCCATCACGCCGATCATCGCCGAGGGAAGAAACGCCAGCAGAACCGCGATCAGAAACCGCCGTGCCGCCGGATCATGCGGGGCCTGCCGGATGACCGTGCTGAGCCGAGCGAAATAGACCATGACGATGGCGAGAACTGCACCGAGCTGGATCACCACCTCGAACGTGTTGCCCTTGCTGTCGAATCCCAGAAAATGCCCGCCAAGGATCAGGTGGCCCGTGGACGATACCGGAATAAACTCGGTCAGCCCCTCCACAAGCCCCAGAAAGGCCGCGACCAGTGTGGTGTCTGACATCCCCGCCGCGCCCCGGATCAGTCGCGCAGGTCGCTTGCGGATTCCTTGATCGCCGAATACTGCCCCGAGGGCCGAAAGCGCCACAGATAGTCAGGCAGAACCGCGCCCATCGCCTGTGGCGAGATCTCCAAATCCGCAAAGCCGCGCGCGCCCTCGGGCACCACATTATCGGATTTGAGCGAGCGGACCTGATCGCGGGTGATCTGCGCCGGGATGATCCCGAAGCTGAGCGTCTGCGCAAGTTCCATCGCGATGGCCAGAGGGGTGGCCACAAAATAGGGGATGTTCATCACCAGTCTACGCCGCCGGATCACTTTCAGCATCCGCCGCATGAGACCCGCAAACGTATCGACATCGGGCCCGCCAAGCTCATAGACGCCGGGCTTGGCCGTGCCTTCTGCGCCCATCACAGCGGCGCGGGCGACATCATCCACATAAACGGGCTGAAACTTTGTTCCTGCGCCGACGACGGGCAAAAACGGCCCCAGCCGCGCCATACTGGCGAAGCGGTTGAAAAACTGATCTTCGGCACCGAAGACAACGGATGGGCGCAGGATCATGGCGGTTGGGAAATGCTTGAGGATTGCCTCTTCGCCCCGGCCCTTGGATTGCGCATAAAGGCTGGCCCCGTCGACATCCGCGCCGATAGCCGACAGATGCACCATGCGCGCGACGCCTTCGTCGGCGGCGATGCGCGCGATGCGTGCCGCGCCCTCGTCCTGCACGGCGGTAAAATTGTTCTTGCCCTTGCGATCGAACGTGCCCACGCAGTTGATCACCACATCGGCCCCCTGCATCACACGGCGCACGCTTGCGTCGTCGCGGATATTGCACAGCACCGGCTCCACCTGCCCGACCGAGCCATAGGGCTTCACGAACATCGCCTCATTGGGTCGCCGCACTGCCACCCGGATCCGCCAGCCCGCCTGCGCCAGACGCCGAGCGATATACCGGCCTACAAAGCCCGATCCGCCGTAAATGGTGACGAGTTTCGACATGATCTGGCCCTCCGCGGCGCTGGCGCATCTTTGCGCCCCCTGATTAGCGCCAAGCCCCCTCTGCCGCAAGGCGCAAGGGCAGGGCGGCCCGGCGGCAAATTGGCGTTGACACTGATTGGTGCGGGGTCTAAACGCTGCGCTCACGACAAGGCCCAGGTGGCGGAATGGTAGACGCGCTAGCTTCAGGTGCTAGTACTCGCAAGGGTGTGGAGGTTCGAGTCCTCTCCTGGGCACCACTACATCCCAAAAACCCTTATTTATATAGCCATTTTGAGCGGCCCCTTCAAAGTTTCGTACCAAATTTACCCAAAGTTTCGTACCAAATTGGTGAGCATGACTGAGGGGTTTTCAACACTCTCGACCAAATGATCAGCCCAACATGCTCAACCGATTCACGTAGGCAGAGTAGAACCTGTGTTTGCCCAGCGCACAGAGCGGCTAACGACCATAATGTTGTTGCTGTAGAAGCATCCTGTCGTTGTGAAATCTTGTCTCCTAGCTCACAGATTTTCACAAACGTGCTGACCCTCGCTAAGCGGTCTGTATGGTGCTGTTGGGGGTTCATCTGCTAAGAAGTGGTACGGGTTCAGGCTGAGTTGGCCCCCACAGGTCAACACAGCGTGGCTCAGGGGGCATTCAATGGGTAAAGTTGGGCAGCATCTAAACATTCAGCTTATGTGGTTCGTGTCAGACCCGGTGAAAGCTAGATCAAGTTACCCTGTAGGTGTTGTTACCAACCTCAAGGCACTTTGGGCAGGTAGCTCTGGTACGAATCTCATGTGTCGTGGTGTCACCATCGACTACCAGCAGTAGGTTTGCCACCTCATGTACAACGGTGTGCTGACATACGGCACAAGTGATGCTGATCTTCTTGTTTGATATTGCTTCTAGTCTGTTAACCATAAGGTCCGACAACTCCCTCAAATGCTTACGAGGCTAAAATGACGTATGCTTTGGCGATCAATGCAAACGCAATTACAGCGACAAATATTTTGTTGATATGCTTGTCCATGGTGCAGATTAGTCCTTGCTTACGGCCAATAATAAGGTTGTCATCGCTTCCGCTAGTGTTCGCCGCCTGACAGAAGATTCCCAACTGCGACACGCTGTGCGATATTC
>ERZ887942.840-NODE-840-length-23364-cov-7.555536_pt1 | contig 23364 bp, 19 predicted proteins | sample MGYA00521099_ERZ887942 | MGnify/ENA primary metagenome ERZ887942 (study PRJEB32303, sample SAMEA104408605) | aquatic metagenome | biome: Brackish water; feature: Pelagic; material: water | place: Baltic Sea | collected 2014-06-07T06:48:00 | depth 16,251 m ...
GCTTTAGCAAAGCTATTTTTAAAGTGTCCGGCGACGAAGTGTTTCGATATTTGAAATACGAAAGCGGCGTTCATCGCGTTCAGCGAGTCCCGCAAACCGAGACTCAGGGCCGGATTCATACGTCCGCTGCGACGGTGGCAGTCATGCCTGAAGCAGACGAGGTCGATGTGGTTTTGCGCCCTGATGACCTTCACATTCAGTTCACCCGTTCCGGTGGACCTGGTGGTCAGCACGTCAATACGACGGACTCCGCTGCTCAAATCACCCACTTGCCGACCGGCATCATGGTGAAATGCCAAGACGGCCGGAGCCAGACGAAGAATAAAGAAAAAGCCCTGCAAATTCTGCGAGCGAAGTTGTTGGAAGCGAAAATTCAGAAAGAAGCCGAACAATATTCGACCCAGCGGAAATTGCTGATTGGGTCCGGTGGACGCGAAGAGAAAATTCGGACCTACAACTTTCCGCAAAACCGAGTGACGGATCATCGCGTGAATTTGACCCTGCACAATTTGGATCAGGTGATGGATGGAAAAATCAATGAGTTGACCGAGCACCTGCAGACTGCGGAGATGGAGGATCGCCTTTCCGAGCTTGAGTCCGATGCGTGATCGGATCATCCGCGAAAGCGCAGGGAGAAAAAGTTGAACTCGACCTGAGAAAATGGAAGGTTGAGTAAGTAACGACTAATCCCCGCGACCAATTAATCATGAAGAAAACCACCATTTTTGCTAATCTGATCGCCGTTTGCCTCAGTGCTGTCGCGATGACCGCCTGCGCACAGGAGAAAAAAGGCTCAGGTCCTTTGAAAAAAGAAGGCGACGTCGATACCTCGCGAACCGTTGAGGAGAAGAAGAAATTAAAGAAAGAGCTGACCGATATCCAGTATGAGGTAGCGGTCGAAAATGGCACCGAGCGCGCGTTTACCGGCGAATACTGGGACAATAAAAAAGAAGGTATCTATGTGGATGTGATTTCCGGAAAGCCGCTTTTTTCATCGCTGACGAAATTTAAGTCAGGCACGGGCTGGCCGAGTTTTTATGACGCCCTCGACAAAGAAGAGGTTCTCAATATCGAAGATAAAAAATACGGCATGGTCCGCGTGGAGGTTCGCTCCAAAACCGGCAACACTCATCTCGGTCACGTGTTTCCAGATGGCCCCCAGCCAACTGGACTTCGCTACTGCATGAATTCCGCGTCGCTCCGTTTCGTTCCCAAGGAAGACTTGAAAAAAGAAGGTCTTGAAAAATACGCCGAACTTTTTGTGGAAACGAAAAAGGACGACTCCAAGAAAAAAGCGGCGAAAGAGTGATTTTTCACAGCTGAGGCGAAAGATTGCTGAACGCTTTTAGTAACGTCTCTATGCTGAAAAGATTGATCGTTGTCTTGATAATCGGCGCCCTGATGATTTCGGGCGCCGTTTTTGCGTGGTATTCATTTAAAGCGCAGAAGAATAACGCACCGGGCACGATTTTGCCCAGCGGCGGAACTTCGATGAAGGTGTTGCTTCCAAAAGCAGCGACGCATTTTCGTCAACGAGATCCGAAATGGGGCAAAGAAACGATCGGCGGTAGCAGTGAAACGATTCGGGCTGTCGGCTGCACCCTTTGCAGTGTGGCGATGGCCGTTTCGGATTTGGGACATCCGATCACGCCTTCGGAGCTGAATGCGAACATGATCGCTAACAACGGCTACACCGAGCAAGGCTGGATGATTTGGGGCGCGGTGACGCCTGCGACGGACAATTTTGCCGAAGTCGTGGTGCGGTCCAAGCCCGATCACAAAACGCTCGATGAGTGTTTAAAACGTGGCGAGATTCCCATCGTTAAATTTTATCTTCCCGGCGGAATCCCGCATTGGGTGGCCGTGATCGGCAAAGACGGGCACGAGTTTTTGATCAAAGATCCCGCCGTGAAAAATCCCAAGCCCGTCAAGCTCTCGAGCCGCGCGAAATGGATTCACTCGCTGCGGTATGTGCGGAAGCGGTGAGATAAGGAGCGGCGTTTCTTAGGCATTTACTGTCCAAGTGCAATATGTGAAATCGTTCTTGCAGAACGAAGTGTGCTCGAATTCGACAATAAGTCCGCAGTCTCGATTTTCGCCAACCCAAGCGAATTCAAACTTATTCTCTTTCGATGGGAAGCCTGCGATCAAATCGAGCCATTCATGAAATTCGACGGCCCCTACTTTGAAATAGGGGCCGTCGGAAGCAAAGAACAACCATCCGTAACAATCTGTAAGAAACGACAATGTGGTTAAATCTGCTGTCAAATCTGACCATGTGAGAAAGTCAAACTTCTCCCAGTTTTGCACAAGCCCCCGAGTAGTGGTCCAATCATCTCTATCCGTGCTCCAAGTGGAGAATGCTGCATTCGCGATAACAGTTACGTCTGAGGTAAATTTCAAACTATCTAAAAACTGGGAAAGCACAGTTGGCGCTTTCGAAAGCAACTCATCGCGCATTCTACGATGTTGGTTTTCTCTGAGCTTGTTAGGGAGGCTATTCATTTGCCCGAACGGTCTTTTTTCGGGCGCTTGGGAAATCTGCCCTCCTTGAGGTTTCACGATCCAATAGGGTATGTTCGTCGAACGTACCCTGTTGCTTCGTGAAATCGAAAAATTACAATTTCTCAGGCTCTTGCAGCAACGCACCGATGCGGTTGAGCAAGCGGCCTGCGGCGCCGCCGTCGAGGATACGATGATCAAAGCTGAGAATGAATTTGGATTCCAATTTCGGGAGGAATGATTGCGATTCTTCGTCCCAGAATGGCATCACCCGCCCGGCCATGACGCCGAGAACGAGGTTCTGCTCGGGAAGGGGAATGGGCGTCGCGTCGGTGATACCAAACGGGCCGACGTTGGTGACCGTGGCGATTCCGGTACCGATGGCTTCTTTGGGAAGTTTCCGTGCCTGACCGCGACGAACGAGTTCTTCGTATGGCCCCTGCATTTCGGCGAGGGTCTTTTTGTCGGCGTCACGAATGATTGGAACAAGCACGCCGTCTTCAACTTCGACGGCAAATCCCATGTCGATCGCACGCGGATGAACGATCCGCGAACCGATGAGACGGCCGGCGACGGCGGTGTTTTCTGAAATAGCGATGGAAAGGGCGCGAATGGCGTAAAGGGTGATGCCGGGCTTGGGATTCTGGGCTTTTCGATGGGCCAACAATGCGTCCATCACGATCGGGACGGTTACGGTCGCAAGTGGACGGGTCCAGCTGCGGCGCATGGAATCTGCCACGGCAATTCGCATCGGCGAGGCCTCGGTCATCTTGTTCTTTTCAAGATCGAGGATGAATTTTTCGAAGTCTTCCACGGTAACTCGACCGCCGGCTCCGCTTCCGGGGATTCCGGCCAAGTCGGCTGAATTGAGACCAAGCTCTTCCATGCGGGCTCGCATCCGTGGGCTTAAATAAACGGTCGAGCGAACGGGAACGGGCAATCCGCCATCGACGGTTGGGGTGACCGATTCCTGAACTTCGCTGCCGTCGATGACTTCTTTTTCATCGATCGCAAAATGGACGTTGTCGTTTTCTTCCTTCGGCTCGGGAGGTGCGACGGGCTTGGTGTCGCTTGGTTTGGTCAGGCCGGCACGATGAATTTCATATTCGGTCGCTTCCAGAAATCCGAGCGTGGCACCGACGACATAGCTCTGCCCAACGGTCGCGGTGACTTCGAGAACGGTTCCGGTACAGGGAGTGGTGACTTCCATCGATGCCTTGTCGGTATCGACTTCGAAGATCTCCTGATCCGCTGTGATTTCGTCGCCGGGCGCGATTTTGATATCCACGACGGTTGCTTCCGCCATGGATTCTCCCAGCTGTGGCATATGGATGGGCACACGAGGCATTGCCTGATTAAAGGGGATTTTCAGGAAAAGTAAAAAACAGAATTCACCGATTCTGGAAACTGTTGTGTCAGCGACGGTGAATCAGTGAAAACATAAAGATTATAAAATTTTCTGATAAATTTTAATAATTATGTTAAACTTTCACAAGTTATTAAGGATTCTTAATGAAAATTCACTTCTCTTTTTTACTCATAGGGCTGCTTTCGAGCGCGGGTTTGGCGCAAGACATCGCTCAGGATGAACGATCAACGCAATTGGAAGACGTGCGGATGACGGCGTATACGCACACAGAGTCGGATCACATCGTCTACGGCCGTAAGAATGCGATCGGGACGCGGTTGCGTTTGGACAAGAATTATTCGTCGGCGGCGGCGGATTGGTCGCGTTTTCCGTTGGGGACGAAATTTAAGATGGATGGCAAAGAAACGACCTATGTGATCGATGATTACGGCAGTGCTTTGGTCGGAAAAGATACGATCGATATTTATCATCCCAGCAAGCGGGCAATGAATAAGTGGGGCGTGCGCCACGTGGACATTGAAATTATTGAGTTCGGTGATTACGAAAAGAGCCGTGAAATTTTGGAGGAACGTAAAGGGTGGCGTCATTGCCGGAAGATGTTGGCCTCAATCAATAAGATGCCGGATCCGCTTCCCCAACCGGGAGTCCCGATGACACCGGCTGAGATTGAGCCGAAAATGATGCTCGCGAATGTTGAGCCGACTCCTGCTCCGATTGTTCCTCAGCCAGAGCCAGCGAAAAAGGCGGCTGCACCTGCGCTAGTGCCGCAACCAGAGCCTTTAAGAGGAATGGCACCTACTCCTGATCCGGAGATTTTCCTCGCGAGTTTAGATGCAGCCGTTGTGCCGGAACCTGAGCCGGCAATTGCTCCTGAGCCTGAGGTTCAGGTCGAACCAACCATTGAACTCGCCAGTTATACTCCGGCGCCACGTTCGGTGACGTTTCGGGAAGTGCGCCCGTTGAGCCGTGATGAAGTTCGTGAGCGCGTAGTTTACCGCAAGCGTAGTTTCACTCCGATCTCGACGCTTTAAGAGGTGCGTGGCAGTTCGGATTACTCCGACTGTGATTCTTTGAACTGCTTCTTTAGCTTGAAGAATTCGACCATGTTTTCGCCGGAGAAAAGTCGCTTCGACAAATCCTGTCGGTGAAGACTTTCGTAGTCGTAGGATAATATCTGGTTGTCGTCGGTCACGGGCTCAACGCCGTCGATGTAGGCGGCGAATTCTTCGAATGTTAGAAACACGTTTCCGTTCACGGTGTCAAAATCGAGGGGGCGCTCGCCCTCCGCGTTGCGGCTGAATCCGGGGAACAGCTCCCATTCGGTGTCGCCTTTTCTTCCGAGAAGAATGCCCTGCTGCGGGATGTCATTCATATCGACGTTGGATGGATCGAACCACAAAATTGCGTTCGGGAAAACTTGGGAAAAAGCCGCTGCGATTGCTTTTGAATGGCTCGGAGTCATCAAATGAATCGGAAACCACTGGGCAATAAAGCCGTCATCCTTCATGCAGTTTTCCAGTTCTTCGTAAAATTCGACGGAGTAATTCGAATTGGTTCTGGCAATAAACGGCGGCATGGGAACAACGGTAACGACGTCGTATGCTTCAGAGGTTCGTCGAAGCCAGTTGCGGCTATCCGTTGTCCGGTAGCGGACATGATCGCTCTTCAACACGTCGCGATTGGTTTTAAAATGTTCCGCAGCATCGAAAACGGCTGCATTGGAATCGATAACGGTAAGTCGTTCCGGCCGCTCATCGAGAATTGCTCGAGCGGTTTGACCCGCGCCGAAACCGATGACGAGAGCGTCGCGGGGATCGGTGTGAAGCAACATGGGCAGGCGGCCCATCGCATCAAGGTAGTTAGAATTGACGCCAAACTCACCGCCTGCGGCATAACCGTCGATGTAGAGAACGTTCATCCCGTCTTTCGTTTTTACGACGGAAGTTGTGGAAGTTGGAGCTTGTTTGTGAGTGATGACTCGGTGCGGATCGCGGAGAGTTTTTGTCGGCCCTTGGGTTCGGCTTTCACCGATCCCGGAATCCGCCCACCAGGCGACGATCAAAATCATGAGCGAAGGGACAAGCAATTCGAAGCGGCCCCGCCACGCTCGAATTTGCGGGATTGCGACGATGACGATGACGATTCCTGCGATCCAACTGGTTTTAACAGGCCCCAGCTTTTCCATTAAAAGCCAGCCTGCCGAAAGGCTGCCGATCAGCGCGCCGATGGTGTGGATGCCAAAGATTTTTGCCCATTCGCGGGGTGATTTTGTTTCGTCTAACAGCCAAGGAAGCGCCATTCCGAGAACGGCGACGCCCGGTCCCATGAAGAGAAGGGCGATGAGAAGTTTCATCAAGACGCGCCCGAAATAACTTCCGCCCGCCGATCCCCAGAGGTCGAATCGTTCAACAAACGGAGTTCCGATCCAGATTGCCATTGCACTGAGTGCAAGCAAGACCGAGAGCGCCAAGCCGAGATTGCGCAGTCGGCTGCTCAGCCATACTCCGACGCCGAGGGCGACGAGAAATACGAAGATCATGAGCGAGGTGGAATCGACCGTATTAAGCCAAGCCGAGCGCAGTAGACGAAACCAGGAGATCTGCAGGGCGAAGGTCGCAAATCCCGCGAGGGCAGCAAACCAAACGGCGACGCGAGGACTGATTATCGAAATTTCGCGGCGTTGCTTTTTTGAATCTCCCTTCGACTTGGGCTTGGTTGCACCCGCATTCTTTCCTAAAAACCAGGTCAGCCCGAGAATACCAAGCTGGATTCCGAACAGGATGATACCGGATTGGATTCGGCCAAAACCGGGCATGAAAACGAAGGCAACGCAGAGTGTGCCCACAGCGGCACCGAAAATTTTGGCTGCCAATAATCGGGAGAGTCGAAAGCCTGTGTTTTTTGCCAAAACACCCATGAGAGTAAAGACGGCGCCTACCGCAAAACTCGGTAATCCGACGACAACAGCGAGCATCAGGGCAGAGAACAGAGTATTCAAAAACGGAGCCGCCTGATAAATTGCTGCATCACCTGATTTGATAACCGAGGTTAAAATCAATGGAAGCCAGGCGAGCAGCCCCATGATGACGGTGAGAACTCCGTAAAAAAACCACGGGTTTTTGGGTGGTTTGGATTCCAGCCGTCTGCCTGACCATAATGCGCCCAAAGTAATGGCAGCCATGATCACTGTGATCATTAGCGCCGTTCCGCGTGCCGAAACCCCGAGCGCGATTGATAAATCGAGCTGCCATAGATTCAGCCAAGAAAGCGTGGTGAGGCCGCCAAGGAAAAAGAGAAACGGAACGAGGATTTTTCGAAACATAACGGGGGGCGAAATTTCTAAATTCTAAGAAGTAAGATCCAACAGGGTCTAATCGATGAACATACCCTGTTGATTCGTTACAGGCGAAAATCTTCCAATTTTTTTACAAGTGACTGACAAAAGCTTGCGGAAGACCGCGTAATTCTCAGCAGGGCTACCCGTTCGAAACAAGCGTTTGAATTGTAATCGCGGAGGAAGGGCGAGTGAGGAATAATAAAAAAATGGAAAAAACGAACGTCATGAGAAGAAATGAAACGGGGTATATGAATGTAGCCGCGCGATTGGCTAACTCGGAAGTCGGGTATGGGTTTGAGTCGATGGACGCTCCGGTGGAAACGGTGATTGAGATCGAAGACAAGTCGATTCGACTGATCAATGGAGCGGAGTTGCCGACGAGCATCTGCGCTAAATCGGGGAAACCGGCGGTGAGAGTGGTTTCAAAACGAATGCGTGATTCCTTGAATCCACTGACGTGGTTTGGGAAACGCCCGGAAGTTAAAATTGGGTTGTGCAGAAAAGAATACGAAAACCGGTTGGTCGCGATTTCGTTGACCTGGGCTCTGTTCGGTCTCGGGATTTTTCTGTTAGCGATGGGAATTCTAAATGTTGAAGTATCGTTCATTGCGATTGGTTCGATTTTGGTTTTGATCTCTGGAGTTTTCCGAGCTCGGGTTCCAATTTAGGCTGATTTGATTACGGACGATGAAATTTCGGTGCTGGGGACGGGGAAAGCATTCAGAGATCTGCTTGAAAGCGAGATGTTTGCGACGAAAATCGAGAGAGAATGACTTCCACGAATTTTTGCCGACTCGCCGGCTTGATTGTTTCTTTGTTTTCAATCGTGGCGAAAGGGGACAGCAAAAAGAATGTGGTTCTGATGATTTCAGACAACCAGTCGTGGTTTGATGTTGGTTGTTATGGAAACGAGGTGGTAAAAACCCCGAGTTTGGATGAATTCGCCAAAACGGGTGTTCGATTTGAGCAGGCATTTGCGACGACCGCTTCGTGCGGACCAAGCAGGGCCGTGATGTACACCGGATTGTTGACGCATTCGAACGGCCAATACGCGCATCCCCATCGTGAGCACAATCAGGAAATCCGCCCGGATGTGACGACGGTTTTCGAAATGGTGAAGGGCAATGGTTATCGCACGGGATTGATCGGGAAAGATCATATTCGGCCGATGGAGAAGTATCCGATCGATTTCAAACCGCGGGGGAGTTCCCGCGATGTGGTGAAGATGTCGAAGCTGGCGGATCTGTTTATTTTAGACAAAGACTCGTCTCCGTTTTTTCTGGTCGTTTCGTTTTCGGATCCTCATCCAACCAGCATTCTCGGAGTAGCCTGGGGCGTTCCCGAAGCGAAAGATGGCTACGAGCCCGTGGCCTACGATACCAAATCAATCAAGGTACCTTCCTTTTTGCCGGACAACGAGCACGTCCGCGAAGGGATCGCAGGGTATTATCAGCAGATTTCACGGATGGATTTTGGAGTGGGCGAAGTCATGAAATCGTTGGGAAAAAGCGGTCATATGGAAGACACGCTGGTGATTTTTATTGCCGATCACGGAACATCCGAGCCGGGAGCAATGGGAACCCATTACGAACCGGGTGTCAGAGTACCTTTTTTGGTGAAAAAGCCGGGGCTGAAAACTCCCGGCATGGTTAATAAAGCGCTGGTGGCGTTTACGGATCTGACGCCAACAATTCTCGATTGGACAGGAACGAAATTTGACGGCTACCCGCTGCATGGCCGCAGTATTTTACCAATTCTAGAGAATCCGAATCCTGAAGGCTGGGACGGCGCATTGCTCAGTCATATCGGTCATGATGTCTTCGCGCATTACCCGATGCGGACGTTGCGAGGACGGCGTTACAAGCTGATTTGGAATATTTTATGGAGGGCGGAGTATCCGCTGCCAATTGACACCGTTCAGCGTCGGACGTGGGTCGAAAACCGGGAAAGTGGTTCGAAAATGCTGGGGCTGCGGACGATTGATCAGTTTTTGCATCGCCCTCAGCTGGAGTTTTACGATTTGGAATCGGATCCCTGGGAATCCAAAAACTTGGCAGATTCTGACGATCCATCACTTCAGAAAATAAAGGCGGAGATGGTTGAAGAAATGGTTTCGCGGCTGGAGAAGCAGGGCGATTCCTGGTTGCGGAAGTACCATCCGCTGCGTGCGGGACAGTAAATCGTTGATCACTATTCTTCGTGTGAAGCCACGATCCTGCGGCTTGAAAAGGAGATTGGGTTCGGCAATGATTTCAGGGTGATGTTATTCAGATATATTTGTGTGAAGGTGCTGATGTCGCTTTTTGCAATAGGCTTCGCGGCGGAAATCAAGCCGGTGAAAAAGGACGGGCTCCAGCTGAGGTTGGTGTCGGACCAAAACGCGGTGATTCCGGGGGAAACTATCACCGTGGGGCTTTTCCTCGAGCACGAGCCGACGTATCACACCTACTGGAAAGCGCCCGGAATTGTGGGAGTTCCCACTCAGCTTAAATGGGAATTGCCGACCGAATTTTCTGCCGCTGAGATTCAATGGCCTGCGCCGCAGCGAACGAAGATGGCTCAACTGACAGCCTATGGCTACGAAACGGACACGTGTTTGCTCACAGAAATTACCGTTCCAAAAACGATCGAAGGGGAGTCAGTGACGTTGAAAGTCCGTGCGGGTTGGATGTGTTGCGCATCCGCTTGTCATCCGGATTGGCAGGATTTTGAATTTACGCTTCCCGTTTCGAAAAAGGATTCGCCAACTGCTGCGGAAGTGGACGCAAAATGGGCAGCGGAGTTCGAAAAAAGCAGGGCCCTTTTCCCGAAAGCGTCTCCGGAGGAATGGAAATTTACCGCCAAAAAAGCGGGAATTGAGCGTGAAGCGCCGATTGATGTGTTTTTTACGATGAAAGGCGACGGAGACTTGCCGGATGGCTTCGATCTGACAGAGGTGTATTTTTTTTGCGATGACAACCAAGTGAATTCCGACGAGGAGCAGGTTATGAAAATTGATCCCGACCGACCACGAACCGTTTCGATTCGATTGGCGGGGACAGATTTTGGCCCGGAAGATGCAAAATCGTTGAGCGGCGTATTGTTTCACCCAAAAGGGTGGCCGGGGCTGGACAGCAATTGGATTGAAGTGTCAACTTTGTGGCCAGAAAAATGAGTAAAAAGACGAAGATTGAACGGAACGCGATTTTACCGGGTGAAAAGTGCGATTCCGAATGGTGTGATATTCGCCGGTCACCGATTCATGGCCGGGGTCTTTACGCCTCCAAAGACATCATAAGCGAGACCTACATCATTGAGTATGTGGGGGATAAGATCGACAAAACGGAGTCGAACGAACGCGGCTGGGCTCAGATGGATCGGGCGAAGGAGACCGGTGAGGCGGCGGTTTATATTTTTACTTTGGATGACGACTGGGATATCGACGGTTCCGTTGCCATAAACGCCGCTCGGTTGATCAATCACGCCTGCGCCCCGAATTGCGAGGCTTACATCGTGGACGGTGGAATCTGGATTTGTGCGATTCGAGACATCAAAGAGGACGAAGAACTTTTCTTCAACTACGGCTTTGATTTGGAGTGCTACGAAGAACATCCCTGCCGTTGCGGTGCAAAAAAATGCGTCGGCTATATCGCTGGTGAAGATTTCTGGGATGACTTGAAGAAAAAGCTCCAGAAAAAGGCCGCAAAGAAGAAAAAGAAGGCCTCAAAAGCTACAAAAAAATAGAGGGCAAGCGGCTCGATCAGAGCGAGTTGAAGGGGCTTGATTGTAGTTTTCCCGAATGGATGACGAATTGCTTCAGTTTGGACTGGCAAAAAATGTAAATTTTTAGTAGAAACTCGTCACAATTCTCCTGAATTTTACCAATGATTGTTGCAGCGCGACGATTTCGGCTGTTTCAAAATTCCCTCGACCCTTCCTTTAAAACAAAAACTGCAAAACCTCATGGCAGACACGATCGAAGAATACCAGGCCGCTTTGGCTGAAAACCCAGCAGATTGGGAAGCAAGGAGCACGATTGCTCAGGCTCAATATGAAGCTGAAGATTACGATGCTGCGGCCGAGACCATTCTCGGCGCACCGGAATTGCCAGCGGATGAGGACAGTATTGTTTTTGCCGGAACGATTATTGGAGCTGTGGATGTGGATCAGGCGCATGCGGTTCTCGATTCATTCCTTGCAACTGAACACAGCGCTGCAGTTCATACACTCAAAGCAGAACTTTACGAAGCCGCTGGTGATGAAGCCAGTGCAGCAGTTCATAACGAAGCGGCCGCAGGCGATGGCGGCGTTGCCGTGGTCGTTCCCGAGCCTGAGGTGGAAGCCGTCGCGGCACCACGAAAACTGGCACCTCCGGGACAGGGCGTAGCGGGAGCAACTCCAGCAATTGCAGCTCAGATCGGACTTTCAGCTGCTCCAGCGCCGTCTCTCGAGGCCATTCCTCATGAGGAACAGGAAGGTGATTTACTCGTTGATGTCGGAGATGGTGAGCGTCAATTGATTGTTGGTGAAGGAGAGGCCATTCACGCTGCTGACAAAGAGAAAGATTCGAAAGAGAAAGTGTTGGCGATTGCAGCGGCGATAGCGGTTCACCTCGTTATTGGCCTTATTTTGTATCAGGTTATTTCTGCAGGCCCCCGTCCGAACCCACCGCAAATTTCAGTTTCATCATTGGCCAATACCGATGAGTCGAGCATGGAAGATGTTACGGTTACTAAAATGCAGCAACGCACGGCTTCTGCGGTGGCTTCTGCTCAGCCAGTGATCAGTTCGACCGCATTTTCGAATATCGCGATGCCTGAAGTGACAGAGTTTAGCACCGAGCTTGCAATGCCGGCGGTCGGATCGGATACCGGTTTCGGGATGTCGATGAGTGGCTTTGGCGATGTTTCAAACATGGGCGCAATTCCAGCTTCGATGCGTTCACGTTGTTCGATGTCACAGCGCATGGAGCGCCTACGCAAGAGTGGTGGTCAGGACCGTGCTGAGAAAGCAGTTCGTAGTGCTCTTGAATGGCTCACGAAAACTCAAAATGCAGACGGTTCTTTTGGAGCGAAGTATAAGACCGCGATGACTGGTTTGACATTGCTTGCTTATCTCGGCCACTGCGAAACTCCGGAGTCACCTAAATTCGGTGAGTCAGTCGTTAAAGCTGCGCTTTACCTGATGGAGAGTGGAAAGAAAAACGACGGCATGATGATTGCTGAAAAAGGCGGCAACTCTCCAGCGTATGAGCATGGAATCGCGACCTACGCCCTTGCAGAGCTTTTCACGATGACCAAGGAAAGTGGGAAAGAGATACCACGCTTGGAGTCCGTTTTGAAAAAATCCGTCGCCATCATCGTCAAGGGACAGACTGATATGGGTGGTTGGGCATATGGTTATCGCTTGACCGGTCGCGAAGATATGTCTGTTGTCGGATGGCAGGTTCAGGCGTTGAAAGCGGCTTACAATACGGGCCGTGATTTTCGCGGCGTCGAAGACGCGCTCGATAACGCAATGGCTTACGAAGAAAAAATTCAGGATGCGGAAGGTGCATTCAAATATGGTCCTGAAGATGCTCGCGGGAAGCAGTCGCTCACCGGTGCAGCCCTCCTCGGCATGCAAGTGTGGGGCCACATGGATTCCGCTGCTTACAAAAAAGGAATGGATTATCTGACCAAAAAAGTTTCTAAAAATCCGCCGCTTGGAAACAACTTCTACCAGCCGTATTACAACACTCAGGCATTTTTCCTTCACGAGGGACAACCTTGGGAAGACTATAACAAGAATTTTCAGAGCAAGTTGCTCGATGCTCAGAATGCAGATGGTTCATGGACCGGCCCGAATGTGGGTGGACATGGAGGAGAAGATTCCCACACGATGAATACTGCGTGGGGATGCCTGATGCTTGAGGTTTACTACCGTTACCTTCCTACGACCGAGAAAGTCAAAGACTTGAAAGCGCGCTGATTTATTGGCTGAATTTCCACTATTTTGGAAAGCGTACGTGGCTTTAAGCTGTGGGCGCTTTTTTTATCGCTGAACCTTAGTTTGAAACTTCAGGAGCCATTGACGAAAGTCACGGGGTGTGTTGGAAGCCACGCTGAAATGATTCGATTCCTCACTTTCCTTCTCCTCAGTCTCACCGTTCTATCTCACGGAGAAGAGCGCCCGAATATTATCCTCATCATGGCGGATGATCTCGGAATTGAAGGCCTTAGTTGTTACGGAAGCGATTCCTATCAAACTCCCAATCTCGATAAATTGGCAGCTCAGGGAATGCGCTTCACGCATGCTTTTTCCCAACCCCTCTGCACCCCAACCCGAGTGCAAATCATGACCGGAAAATACAATCACCGGAACTGGCTCTACTTCGGGTGCCTCGACCCGCGCGAGAAAACCTTTGGCCATATCTTTCAGGAAGCCGGCTACAAAACCTGCATTTCGGGCAAGTGGCAGCTCACCAGTTATGATCCGCCTGAATACCCCGGTTCGGAGCAGCGCCGCAACACCGGTATGCACCCTAGCAAGGCTGGATTCGATCGCTGGAGTCTCTTTCACTCCGAGCACACCGAAGACAAAGGCTCTCGCTACGCGAATCCAACCGTTCTCGAGAACACTGGAATGCGGGCCAATATGGAAGGGAAATACGGCGAAGACATCGCAGTTGATGTCATCACTGATTTTTTGAAAGAGAATCGCGAAGACCCATTTTTCCTCTATTACCCGATGGCGCTTCCGCATTGGCCATTCAACCCCACGCCGGATTCCGAAGACTGGACGGATCCTGCAAAACGCCTCGACGAAGAACTGAAGTATTTTCCCGACATGGTTCATTACATGGACAAAGTGATCGGCCAGATCTTAAAAAGTGTTGATGATCTCGGCCTCGCTGAAAACACGATGGTCATCTTTTTCTCCGATAATGGAACCGACGGGAAAATCATGTCGAAGATGAATGGCGAAGATTATCTCGGCGGAAAAAATAGAACCACTCAAAATGGAATTCATGTTCCCCTGATCGTTCGGTGGCCGGGGAAAATCGCTGCGAAATCCATCTGCGAAGACATCATCGACTGCTCCGATTTCATTCCCACGATGTGTGAAATCGCCAAGATCGAGACGAAGCCAGAGTGGAAACTTGATGGTCGCAGCTTTGCACCTCAGCTGTTGGGTGCAGAAGAAACTAACCCACGGGATTCAGCTTTTTTCTGGTACGATCCGACTCCGGGCTGGGACAAAGACAAATTCTCGCGCCACATTTTTGCGATCGATAAGCAGTTCAAACTCTATTCCGACGGACGGTTTTACGATTACCTCGCGGACCCGTTCGAAAAGAAATCGCTCCCGTTTCACGCCCTCGATGAACGCGGAATTGCGGCATTCAGCATGCTTCGCTCCACGATCGAAGAAATGATGGAGCCTCGCTGAGTTATTTACGCATTCCACGCAGAAGCTCCACATGAACCTTGATCAAATTCTGAGCATCCCGACGCACCAAATCATTTGCACTGTGGCGTTTTTGCCACTGCTTTCGAATTAGGTTTTGAATCGTCTCTGCCATCGTCGTAGGTGTGTGTAAATAAGAGACGAAGTGAATCGTCTTTTAGTCACATAAACTTGCTGTGGACGACCTTTTTCAAAACGACGACGAAACCGAGGCTGATGCTGAAAACGATTCAACCGAATCGGACGGACCAACTGCCTCGGCTGGTTCCTATGAGCACATCCCGCTGGCAGCGCGGATGCGACCTCGCGCGCTCGATGAATACGTGGGCCAGCAACATATTTTGGGTGAAGGAAAATTGCTGCGTCGCGCAGTGGAAGCGGATCGGTTCACCTCGCTGATTTTTTATGGTCCACCGGGAGTAGGCAAAACCAGCCTCGCGGAATTGATCGCTCAGCGGACTGATTCGCGATTTGTGAATTTGAGCGGCGTTGAAAGCAACGTTGCCGAAATTCGTGCAGCCGTCCAAGCAGCGAAGGGTTATCAGCGCACCCGAAAACAAATCACGACGCTGTTTGTTGACGAAATTCATCGCTTCAACAAATCGCAGCAGGATGTGTTGCTGCCGCACATCGAACGCGGGACGGTTCGATTTATTGGTGCGACGACTCACAATCCGTTCTTTTACATCAACAGCCCACTCGTTTCCCGCAGTCAGGTTTTTCAGCTGGAACCGCTTTCGGAGGAAGATCTCGCGAAGCTCATTCAATGGGCGGTTTCTGATAAAGAGCGCGGGTTTGGGCGGAAGCCGATCCGGCTCGATGACGATGCGGCCGCGCACTACGTTCGGATGTGCGACGGCGACGCGCGGAAATTACTCACTTCATTTGAGCTGGCCGTTTTGACGACGGAAGGTGATGAAGAAACCGGTGAAATCGTGATCGATCTCGAAGCAGCCGAAGATTCGATTCAGAAGAAAACGGTCGTTTATGATGCTGATGGCGATGCGCATTACGACACCATTAGTGCGTTCATCAAATCGATGCGTGGCAGTGATCCCGACGCTGCCCTGTATTGGCTCGCAAAAATGCTCTACGCCGGAGAAGACATCCGCTTTATTTCCCGCCGAATTGTGATTGCTGCGAGCGAAGACATCGGCATGGCGGATTCAAATGCACTTCGCGTCGCAGTCGCCGCCCATCAAGCCGTGGAGCTTTTAGGAATGCCGGAAGCGAGAATCCCCTTGGCTCATGCTACTGTTTATCTCGCGACCGCTCCAAAGAGCAACCGCGCTTATGCCGGAATCAATGCCGCGATGAAAGACGTGCAGGAAGGCCGAACCCTCGCCGTTCCCCCGCATTTGCGAACAAAGTCGCGTAAAAAACTTGGCGTCGAAGGTGGGGCGATCGATGCCGCTGACACCGCTTACAAATACGGACACGAATACGAGGGCGGTTATGTTCCTCAAGCCTATCTGCCGGAGGGCCGCCGCTACTACGAGCCGTCAGAAAATGGGCTCGAGCTTCGCGTTAAAGAGCGGTTGGAATATTGGCGACAGCAGTTTGAGGCCGAAAACGCGAAGCTGTAAATCCGTGTTTTACGAAGCAACAGGGTTACTTCATCGAACAGACCCTATTGGTTCGTCTTTTTGTCTTCGACGAGTTTTTTATTCATCGCCTCGGACTGAGATTTGTTTTCGGGCTCGGGAACGGCTTTTGCCTCCTTCACTTCGCCGTGAAAAACCTGGGCTTTGATGACGATGGCATTGGTTCCTTCCTGCTCATCATCACCACCGAGGAAGTTGCGGTTGAACTCGCCGGTCGCACCTTTGAAACCGTTTAGCTTTCCGAGGCCGTTGTTCCGAACATCCACTGACGTGCGGAATTGCTTTAACGTGACGACTTCCGGCTCAACGTCTTTTTCGCCATTGTCGAGCGTCAGCTGGGGAAACATATCCACTTTTACCATACCGCCATTCACGGTTGGCCGGACAAGAATCTGAGTCGTAATCCGCGTTGTGCTGAAAATCGGAACGGGAATGCTCGTTTGATTGAGGAAAGGATTGAAAAAACGTGGATTGCGAATGTTCCCATTCACGGGAATCACGCCTGAAGTGCCTGATGGAAAGATACCGGAACCGCAATTGATGAAGCCTTCGAACTCGGTGTGCTCGAAATTGATGTCGACAGAAATGCTGCCGTCAGGATTGATATGATTCTGCGTGTCCAACGTCGTGCCGACATTTCGCTTCGTGAATTCGGTAGGATGCGGCGGAATGATGATCACGTTGTTCGGACCCGCCGGGATGATTCGAGCAGGAAGAAACCGTGTTGGAAATGGAAAATTGCTGAATTCGACGGGACGACTTTTTCCCATGCTACCACCAGCGATTCCGGTTTTGAAAGCGAAATTCAAACCCACCTTGGGAGTGGGAACTTCGAGTTTCGCCAGTTTCGCTTCGACGAGTTTGATGGCCTCAGGCGTATCGATCACCATCATCGAGCCTTTGTTTGGAAGCATCACAAATCTTCCCTGCGGCGATAGCGCTTCGGCGACTGCCGGTTTTACTAATTCGAGCGGCGCGTGGCCAACCGGAATTTCTTTACGAATTGTTTTTTGCGCTTGGAGCCCGCCTGCTGCAAAAATGAAAACCACCACCGCCATCGTTGCATTCATAAGATTACCATGCCGCAGAATTGCCGAAGAATCAATGATTTGTGCTGCATTGGTTCTCTCTTACGAACTCGGGCCGGGCAGTCGATTTCATTTCTGAATCGCCTTTTTAAGCCAAAAAGTTTATGCTTATTTAAATAACATTTTCCGTTTGAAATCGTGTCTGAAAACACTCGTTTTATTGTTTTAAAAGTCATCCGGTGTTTCGTCGCCATTGTGATTATTGGATATGTGGTGCGATTGCTTCCGGAGATTTATCGACTGTTGCCTGAGCCTGAATCAAGGGTGGTAAAACTGATTTTTCTTACTCTGGGACTGATCGTTGTTTGTATCCTTTTAGTGGGTCAGGATATCTTTCACGTTGCCTCGCGTCCGGTGGCGATGTTGATCGAGTCGTTTTATTTCCCGCGTTACCGCGATGCGGTCCCCCCGGCAAACTACAAACTGCCTGAGTATTATCTTGAGAAGGAGCGGTTTGATGAAGCGATAAATGAATATCTCATTATTATTCGGTATCATCCCCATGAAGCGAAGGCCTATATTGGAGCATTTGAGTTGGCGATCACGGAATTCAACGATGATGAGATGGCCAAAAAAATCTATGCGAAGGGGCGAAAAAAACTGAAGAAATATCCTGAAGATCTTATGTGGTTGGAGGCTAGGTGGGCACGTTTGGCGAACGAATGGATCATCAGTATGTGACGCGAGTTTTCAAAAATGGGATTGACTCAAATCTCCGGCGGTCTAGAAAGACAGGTCATGTTTGGAAAGAAGAAAAAGTCGCGGGCCACCGCCACATTCAAAGACCGGGTCGATCATTTTTGGAAATGGTACTCGGCGGTTGCCGGTGATTACTACGATGCGATTGAAGCGGGAAATTGCGGAGATTTGCTGACGGAGATTTCCATCAAGGTGAACGAAATGTGGTCCGATTTTGCGTGGGTTTTTGGACCAGGTCCTGAGGAAAAAGGTGGGCATTCCTTTACCATATCGGGTGAGGGCCTTCTTTCCCGCCAGTTGCTGGCGGAATATTGTGTTTCTCGAGCTCCTGAACTGCCGGGCTGGACGTTTTATTCCTCGCGCCAGCCGGGGGCTGTTTCGGCCGATGTCTCGATTGGAATGGGGGAAGTGTCATTCGATTTCGGCGGATTGTGGGTGACCCCGAAACTGGATGAGGAAAATGAATTCATTCACTTAACGGCGTGGCATCCGGCTTTTGAAACGGCTGAAGAAGGTCAGGGGAATACCGCGCTCTTCATCATGCTGGATGAGGTTTTGGGGGAACACGGCACGGATCAGTGGCTGGGTGAAATCAATACGAGCGACAAAGAACTGGCCGGAGCCATCCCGGTTTTAGAGCTGCGGGACTACTTGCATGATTTGGAAGTTGAACGTGGTTGGAAAAAATACCCGCCGTCTGAAACCTATTCCGTTTATCAGATGGATGGCCCCGATGACCGATTTTTGCGATCGGATACGATGACCGGTTCGAGCTGCTATCTCGATCTGATTGGCAATTATCTGGACGAAGAAGGGCCGCTTCAAACCGATCCGATTGCGGAATCGGGTGCGGAATTCGTCTTTATTTCGTATCCCGAAGCGACAGCGCCAGCGGGTTCTGAGGCAAACTTTCGGGGAGAAATCGAAGATGCCCTCGAAATTGAATTTGATAATTCCAGCACGGGAAGATTGATCGGTGGTGCTCTCGGGATTGATAACAGCTACATCGACGCCGTGATTTTTGACGGAGAAAACAGCATGGCAGCCATCACAAAAGTGCTGCGCGACCGTCAGCTTCCATCAGGAACATGCGTTAACTTTTTCGTCGCCGGAAATGACGGGCGGCGGGTGGTGTTGTGAAATTCGATCTTTATTTCACCCCGCCAAAGTGGTGGCCGAAGGGGAAATAAACCCCCAGAGCTCGCCCCACGACATTCTCCTTGGGGACCAATCCCCACATTCGTGAATCGCCGCTGTTTTTACTGTTGTCGCCAAAAGCAACGTAGTGGCTAGGCGGGACACGGCTGTAGTTGTCGCTCGATCCTTGCAGCTGATAACCCGGGTATCCGTTTTCCGCTGAAGCCACGCGGCTGATCCCAAATTCGGTCGCCGGTTCACCGTTGATCAGTAACGTTGGCGGTTCGATTGTTAATTTATCGCCGCCTACGCCAACGAGTCGTTTGATGTAATGCTGAGGCCCGCCATCCGGACCGCGAGATGTGCCGGAAATCCCCCGTGTCGTGAAAACAAAAATGTCATCGCGAGCGGGCAGTCGCCAATGAAAAGTAAATCGGTCAACGATCACCCAATCGCCCGTGTCGATGTAGCCTCGGGCGATCACGTCGCCGGATTCCAGTTTTGCTGCCTTACCGCCTTTGAATATCTGATAATTCAACAACAACTCCACTCTCGATTTCGTCCCGGGAACGGAGAATTTTTGCCCTCCTTTGGTTTTCAAGGTCGTTCGCGGAAAGAGTTTGAATTCGGGGCGTTCCGAAAAATTTTGCCCAAAGAAACTCGCGAAGTCTTCTTGATCTGAAATCATTTCAACATGAGTGCGTCCATACCAAATTTTGTCGAAAACCCGTTTCGCAATGCCCGGCCGTCCGTAGTTTTCGGGAGCTGTGAATTCAGCGCCGGGAGCTGCGGTTTCGGGATCTGGATACGCAATAATCCCGTTCAAGGTTGGTTGCATTGAACCCGTGGGAATGCGCGATGGTTGGAAAAAGTAGGCGCGAATTGCCATTGCCAGAACGATCGCGACAAAGAACACTTCAACATTTTCCCGCAATGCCGAGTAGCGATAATTGGGAACGGAAGCCTCACATTTTTTCGTCAAATCGTTCGCTGCTTTTTCCAAATCTGCCCGTGTAGCGTTTTCGACTTTCAGGGCTTCATCGAGCACTTCGTGTTTTTCAGCGATGGCTTCGGAATCTTCATCTGAAATTAAGTCGCGGTGATTTCGAAGAAATTTTGCGATGCCTTTTTTCAGATGAACCACTTCCTTGAAATCCTTTTTACGAAGCGGCCGGAGCATTTTTGGATCGATCACTTCCAATTCTTCGGGAGTCGTCGTTTCGGGGGCTTCGTCAATCATACAAAATTCGTGGAACCGTGAAATCTACCTCAAATTCGAATAAAAACCCGATTTCGATACATCCACCACAAAATCAGCCAGAAAAACAGCGCTATCATCAGCCCGCTCACAAATGGCCCCCAGGTTCCTGCGAAAAGAATATCCGGCAGGTGCGTTTTAAAAATTCCCAGTGTCCACGCCTTCATCTGCATGCCCATGAAATACATTGCCAGCGGATTCAGGCCCACCACGACAAAGAAAAACGTCCATCGTTTCCAGCCTTTCAGATCAATAACCCAATACATAATCGCCAGCAGCCAGATCACATAAGCTCCGCTAAAAAGCGTCCACGATGGCGTCCAGAGCTTCTTCACAATCGGGCAGACCGTCGCAAAGAGAAGCCCGGCAACGAGACAAACCGCCCCGGCGCTGGCGAGTCGCCGCAGTTTTTCCATCGCTGAGAAATTATCATTTTTTAAGAGCTGACCGCACATCAAGCCCATCAGCATTGTCACAAAAGCCGGCACAAAATTCAGTGTTGCGTAACTGTGGCCTTCAAAAACTTTGGCCCGGGGAAACAGATTCAAAAACCACAAATCAAACAATTGGGGCATACTATATCCATTTTCAAAACCTCGTGGCAGCATGAGTAAAAAGTAGCCAACGAGAATCACCAATCCTACGATGACTTGCGTGCGAACGGCTTTTCCCACCAGAAAAAACAGGAACCCATATCCCAGGCCAATTTGGCTGAGTACGTTCGTGAAAATCCAAAACGTTTCCGATTTTCCCCGCGATTGCAGAAAAACGCCCAACAAAATCAGCAAAATCGCTCGAATCCACGCGTGCGAGAGCTGTTTTCCGAATGAATGGCCCAGCTTTTGCCGTTTTTCGTAGGAATACGGCATTGAAACCCCCACCATGAACATGAATGCGGGCTGAATCATGTCCCACAGCGCAAACCCAACCATTTTGAACTGGCTGTTCCATTCCGGATGGGAGACATGAAATTTTAGAAATTGGAGGAACTCGTTGTCCGGCAACCTCCCGGCGACCTTCGCAAGTCCGAGCCCACCCGTCGCGAGGGCGAACATGACCAAACCGCGATAAGCGTCGAGCGAGAGTAGGCGAGGGGATTTTTCAGTTTCCACTAGTCAATAGAGTTGGTTCGATGAATCAACAGGGTGCGATCGTGGAGGCATTAAAGTCAATCCTCATCGCCCTACGCATTCGTAACCAAAAGTGGGAATTGCATCATTTGCAAAAAAGCCGCCACCTCCTACGTTTCCGGCCCTCGCCTCGCTACGATCCTCATGGACGACAAACTCCTACTTTCCATTTCAACCCTGTGCTTTCTCGGTGGCTTTATTTACGCCGTCATGGCGCTGCGGTCTGGCTCGCACAATCCGAGCCGGTGGAATATGACGATCATCGGGCTGGGGTTTGTTTTTCAGTGCTGGTTTCTGCAAGTCCGCGGCCAGCTTCACGGGCGGTGCCCCATCACGAGCGGAGCGGAAATTCTTGTGTTCATCAGCTGGGCGATCGTGCTGATGTATTTTGTACTTGGAAAAGCATTCCGGCTGTCACTGTTGGGAACCTTCACCGCGCCCATGGTTTTTGTTTTCCAAACGACAGCGTTGATTTTTCTAAAAATGGGCGACACCGGGGCGCAGCGGAAGCCCGAGGTGGATCATTGGTTGGAAATGCACGCTGCCCTGTCGCTCTTGGCCTACGGAGCTTTCGCGCTCGCGGCTGTTGCCGGAATCATGTATTTTGTGCAGGATCGACAGTTGAAAAGCCACACGCCGGGCAAATTGTTCTACAAAATGCCGCCGATTCGTTACTCGGTCGATGCGCTCATCCGTTTGCTGGGAATTGGGTTGCTGTTGCTTACAATCGGAATCGTTTCCGCCTTTTTCATGAAAGAATTTCCGTCGGCTGGACACCTCATTGTGTCCGGGGCCGTGTGGGTCATTTATGGCCTGCTCATCGCGATCTACGTGATGAAAAAACTGACACCCAAGCGACTCGCAATCGCTGCGGTGGGAGCCTTTCTTGTCGCCCTGGCGACACTTGTCGTCCTGCCTGATACCACTTCGCCGCTGTGAACCTTCTTTGTTTAGGTGTGAATCACAACACCGCTCCCGTGGAGATCCGAGAGCGTTTGGCGTTTGCTGAAATGCATTTGCCGGAGAATTTGCGTGAAATGCTAAAGCTGGATTCCGTTCGTGAGGTAACGGTCCTTTCGACATGCAATCGTGTCGAAATCTATGCGTCTGTGGATGAGCTCGATTCGGCGATCAACAACCTGACTGATTTCTTAATCAAACATTTCGAAATCGAAGACCCGGCCGCGATTGAATTTTATCAGAAGCGAGACGAAGGCGCAGCGAGACATCTCTTTCACGTTGCCAGCGGATTAGACTCGATGGTTCTCGGTGAGACTGAAATTTTCGGCCAGATCAAAAAAGCCTACGCGACGGCCCAATCTGCAGGCACCACCGCGCAGCAGATGAATAAACTTTTTCAGCAGTCTTTTCGCATCGGAAAACTGGTCCGTTCGTCGACGAAAATTCAGCAGGGATCAACGTCGATTGGCGCTGTTGCCGTTGATCTGGCCGAGGGCATTTTTGGAGCGTTGGACGGCTGCAAGGTCATGATCATCGGTGCCGGTGAAATGAGTCGGACCACCGCGCAAAGCCTGGTATCACGAGGAGCCAGCAGCATCTTTGTTTCCAATCGGAGCTACGACAAAGCCGAAGAACTTGCCGCCGAATTGAACGGACAAGCCGTGCGATTTGATGATTGGGAAGAGAGTTTGAACGACGTCGACATTATTGTCAGCGCGACCGGCGCGCCGCATGCGATTTTGACTCACGAAACGATCGACGAAGCGATGGACAAACGGCGCGGACGTTCACTTTTTATTATCGATATAGCGGTTCCCCGTGATGTCGAAAACGAGGTCAACGAAATCGAAA
>ERZ887942.844-NODE-844-length-23218-cov-20.016967_pt1 | contig 23218 bp, 12 predicted proteins | sample MGYA00521099_ERZ887942 | MGnify/ENA primary metagenome ERZ887942 (study PRJEB32303, sample SAMEA104408605) | aquatic metagenome | biome: Brackish water; feature: Pelagic; material: water | place: Baltic Sea | collected 2014-06-07T06:48:00 | depth 16,251 m ...
GCAATGGACTCAAACCGCATTTGCACAAAACCTTCAAGATTTCCAACGACCCAAAATTCGAAGAAAAACTCTGCGATATTGTGGGGCTTTATCTTTCCCCTCCAGAGAAAGCGATCGTGTTCAGTTGTGACGAGAAAAGCCAGATCCAAGCCCTTGATCGCACCTAACCCGGACTGCCGCTCAAGCGGGGACGTGCCCAAACAATGACCTATGATTACAAGCGCAATGGCACCTCCTCACTTTTCTCCGCTTTTGAAGTGGCGACCGGGAAAGTGATCGCGACTTGTCTCGAAAAGCACCGACACCTTGAATGGCTCAAATTTTTAAAGCTCATTGAAAAGAGCGTTGAGCCCGGGAAGAACATCCACATCATCTGCGATAATTGCGCGACCCACAAACACGCCAGGGTGAAAGAGTGGCTTGCGAAAAATCCGCGTATCCACGTCCATTTTACACCTACGAGTGCCTCATGGCTCAACATGGTGGAGCGTTTTTTCCGGGACATTACCGAGAGATGCATTCGGCGTGGGGTGTTCCACAGTGTCGCGGATCTGGAAGAAGCCATTCTTGAATACATCGAGATTCATAATGAAAACCCGAAGCCTTTTATCTGGACCGCCAAAGCCTCCGATATCCTCGAAAAAGTCAAACGGGCGAAATCCTCACTGCTTAATTCACAATCTGCTTAGCGGACTACACTAGAGTTATCGGTTTGGGCAACACCGACGTCGGTGTTGCCATTGTCATTGGCAGTCGGCTGAATTGTATCGCTGCCCAGATACTGAGATTATTTGCGGAGATGATCCCGTTTTGATCTCCGAAGGTCGCGTTGATTTCAACCAGTGTTCCTTCCATCGTCACATTGGCGGAACCATTGCCCACAATTTCTCCGGGGACCGATCCCGCAATTGTCGGCACCCCGTTCCCCACAGATGCGGTCACCGTGAGATTGCCGGTAGCCGACTTCGGGGGCACCCAGTGAAACACCAGTGATCGAAGAGGAGATCTCGCTGACCACATCAAAGGACGCTGAGACTATAGCGAACGAGGGTGCCTGTTTCGGGGCGAGTGGTTCTAAAATCGTCAATTCCTCAAGGTCGATTAAATCCCCATTGAAGTTATTGTTGCCGCTTGCGGCGTTTCCAGCCACGTAGAATTTGACGTCACCGACGCCCGCATCGGAGGCTTCACAAGTCCTCCATTTTTTCAAAGTGTGATAGCTTGAAGAATCGGGATATCGATAGGGGGAGTTCTCTTCCCGTCAGGAAATAATTGCTGAACTGCCAAACGATCATCACCATCAGCGAAGCCGCCGAATGGCTCGGATAAGGCCGACGCACTCTCGACTAAATGATCTCGGATCGATGGATTCCGGCGCACCTGATCGGGGGGGAGCTAGCCGACAGGGATTCGCGCTTTTCCAGCAGCTTGAGCAGATGTCCCGCAAGCGGCGAATGCTCTGCCATTGGAGCGGGTGGATTCACCGAAACCGAAGGGACCCGCCAAACGTCTCGCAGCTGTTCGGTCTGGGATCTCAGAGGACGGAGGAAGAAGAGGATCAATGGTGCCCGGTCGGAGACACTTTTTAAAGCACTTGGGCGAGGCGTTTCAATCGACCCAGGGACGAGCCTGTTTGATGACGATTTCGCCAGCCGCGGTGATTTTGAACTCAATTTCCATGGCGAAGGTGGAATTGCCTCGATACAACGTTTTGAACCGGTTGTGGAGTGAGGCCATATAGCCTCTGAGTTTCAGTGTCTGATCGCGGGACATCACCGTTTCTCCCGCTGGGATCAGGTTCGAATGGCGAATGTATTGGATCTCGAATGCGTTGTCGAAGGTGAGGTTGGCAATAGTGAACTCGTCAGGGAGTGAGCCGGGTTCGGGATTGGTGATGAGGTTCTCTCCGACCTGCACGTTCATGTAATGTCCATCCCATCCTGGTCCCGGTAGATACGGGTTCTTCGTGACCCCAACGCCGTTGGCAACCTCGGCCGAGTAATTCGGGTGGATGAGGATGCCCATCGCTGCCGAGGCGTGGTCGACTCGCCAAAATTCGCGCTCCTCGAAGGCGCGGTAGGTCCAGAGGCCGGCCCAGACCTGCTTGGCCGATTTTGCAAAATGCCCCTCGTCAGGATGATGGGTATAAGACTCGTAGAGGCCGGCGCCATTGAAGCCCTCGAGGTCTTCGTTGTTGGTGCTCGAACGGAAGCGGATCGAGAGGCTGGCGGGAAAGGTCTCCTGGATATCGCTGAGAGCGGTGCTCATCCAGTAGGGGAGAACGCCGTATTTCGTGATGCGTTTGCGGAATGCTTTGAGCGCGGTCTCCCGGGTGGCTGGATCGGTCTGGAAACCGGGATCGGCCATCATGGCTTCAGACTCGGAGTAGAAGCCATTAAACTTCATGAACTCGTCGTAGAAATAGAATGGAACGGCGAAGCCCTCCGGGGTGACCGCAGGCAAAAAACTTTGCAGTTCGCCGAGGTTGGCGGCTTTCGAGCCGAAGGCGGTGCCATCTTCGAAGCCGATTGCCGAAAGTGGCTCGATCGTGGTGCGGGTGAGGTCGGGAATTGGCGTCTGGGTGACATCGGGTCGTTTGGCCTCGAGATAGTTATCAACGTCGGCTTGGCTGGCGGCCTCCATGACGAATCCGTCAGAGGTGACCTCAAGTCGGACGTTCTTGCCGAGCAGCGGCGCGATATCGGGGTGGGTCGATGCCCCGAGCACAAAGGCGTTCGGGGTGTCATTTTGCTTGGCCTTAAGGTTGATGTGGGAGAGCGGGGTCTGCGGGGATTCGGTGATGATACCAGCGACATGGGTGATGTCGTTGGGGATGGTCTGCAGGATGACGATGTCGCGCACCGAGAGGGTCTCCGTTCCGGTGAACAAGCGGAGCCGTCCGTAAGATTCACCGGGGTTCAACGCGGAGTAGGTGACGTTGCCAAAGAGCTCTTCGGCGAAGATCGTCCTGATATTGGTCTGCGCATATTCCGATTCTTCCGACTTGAGGACAGCTCGTTGGGTTTCGCTGGCCGGATGGTAGGCGATGTTGCCATCGAGGAACGGCATTCCCGCGGTAATGAGGGAGAACGCTTTTTCGACAAAGCGGAACGCGACCGGATCGGTCGGCCAAAACTCGAAGGTGTAGATACCCTGGCGCCCTTCGGGATCGAGGTAGTTGTCGTGGGCGACAATGCTGCCGGCGAGGTTCTTGCGGTTGGTATTGGTGAAATAGGTGTCGTTGGAAAAAGCCGAGTTGCTGCTGTATCTGCCCACGCCCATCGCAAAGGCCGAGTGATAGATGTGGGTCTTGCTATTGACGAAGTAGAGCTCAGGCGAATCGGTATGGACTCCGAAGATCACAAATTTCACCTCGCGGATGTTCTGGGCACCGGGGAAGTTGTCCCGGTGGGAGAGCAACTCGTAGTCGGCCCGGTCTTGAAGCTGCGTGGCTCCGTTTCTCGCAGTGATGACTGGCGCGGGGTTCAACGGGTTTCGCGTTCCGGGCGATGCAAGCTCAACGATGTCGTTGGTTCCGTCGCCATCGGTGTCGACTGGCGAGGCAACGTCATGCAGGACCAGACGCATGAAGCCGGTATCGACGAAGGGAGCGTTATCGCGGGTCACGACCGGGTCTGGATCACCTCGCACAATAGCGATCGACTTCCAGGGTCCGGTTAGGGACTGGCTGCGTTGGACGATGGCATAGCGGCTCTCAGGGAGGTCCAGGGTGAGCTCCAGGACACCGCCTGGACTCTTATCGACAGAGGTGATGGTCGATGCCGATTCGTCAGCGTGTGACCCGGCTACCAGAAGAGCGAAGGGGAGGATAGCAGTGGCGAGAAGCCGACCGTGCAGGGGGAACATAGGTCTTATCATACACGAATTTCTTACCTGTGCGAACAGTTTGGATCGGCTACGGCCTCAACTTGGCGTGGGCGCGGATGTAGATTTGCGATGCGGAATCCACCGCTTGTGCGGAGCGGTAGGTGAGGGTTGAGGTCCCGTCGTCGTTGGCGTTCTCATTGATCAGCACCACTGCGGCCGGGTCGGATTGCCAGTTGATCAGGTCGGAGGAGATCTCGGCCCTGATGATCATGTCTTCGGCGGCGAGATCCCGCTGGATCCTAATGAGAAGGTAGTCGTCGATGACGCCGTTGACCTTCAGGGGCTCCACTGATCCCTCCGGGTAGGGGGCGTCGGCGGGATCACCGTCATTTCCTCCGAAAGCATGCTCGAGCAGGGCATCAAGGCCGTCGTTGTCATCGTCGGCTCCCGCAACACCGCCGAACGGTGGCGCGGCGTCAGATGATCCCGGGTTGCCTCCCGGCGTGGTGCTGCTACGCCAGTTGCCGGCAAGGCTGTGGTCGGGCAGACTCCCCGGATCGATCAAGACCAACGAACGGCCGCTGATGTCGGCCGGGCCCGGCCAGGGGAGTTCATCGTCGTAGACGAAATCGCGAATGGCAGAGCCGGCGCCGAATGACAGTTTGAGCCGCTCGCCGCCGTTGCTGAGGCTATTTGCGGAGGAGAATCGGTAATCGCCCGCGATTGGCAACCCGACGCCATGTGCGGCTTCGAAAGCGGCGACGTTTTCGACCACCAGGACATACCCGCCAGGGGCGATACGGGTGATCGCGGAACCGGCGAAGTCAAAATCGATGCCCTTGGTGAAACGCACGTCACTCAGGTCGAGAGTCACCGGACCGACGTTTTTGAGCTCGATGAACTCCAGTGCCGATCCGCTCTCCGGCTTATACATGATCTCGCTGATCACCAGACCATCGATATAAGCGCTGAGATCCGGCGTCGAGGTGACGAACTCGACCGCTTCCGACCAGTGACTCCAACGACCGTCGAGGCCCTGGTGGCGCACGCGTGCGCGGTATTGCCGCCCTTCTTTGACGGTGCCCGGCGGGAAGGTGAAGCTGTTGGCGAAGGTATCGAGAAGGTCGCTTACGCGGAAGGTATCAACCTCGTAACGCCAGGGCTCTCCCGCGACGTAATCCGCGCTCCCGGAGTTGTAGATCTCGCCGATCCGCCACTGCATCTTCGCGAAGCCAGAGCCGTCGCGGCCCGCGTTGAAATCGCTGCAACTGAAGCTCAAATCATTGGTCGGGAAGCCTGCCGTCCCGATGTATTGAATCGTTGGGGTCGTGGGGATCTGTGGATCGTCGGATATCTCCGCGAGCCGCGCGCCGCCGAAACCACTCGGGACGATGAAACTTTTGATCCAATCCACCATCCCGGGGAAATCGGCGCTGTCCAGCGTCCTGCTGTGCTGCGGGAAGCGCGTCGAGGTGTAGGGGTTCATGAAGAACAGCATTCCCTCATTGCCGCCGCTGCCCTCGATCTTCGTCGAGCGCGGATCCTGATTCCAACGCGCCGCATCAAGCTCGGCCCATCCGGTTGTCCCACCGGTGCCGCCAAGCGTCGCGACCAACTCGTCGACCATCGACCACCCTTGGTCGTCATTGAGCAGCAGGTCGCGCAATTCGCGGGCGCGGTTTTGGAAACGGATTTCCAACTCCGGGTGAAGGAGACTTTTGCGGAACTGTTCGAGTGGCGCTGTCGTTTCCACCCCTTCCGGCCCCCAGCGGTCGAACTCCTCATACAGCAAGTCGACATCCCAGGGGATCATCGTCCACTTCCCGGTGACCGGGTTGTGGTAGAGGTTCGAGTTTTCCCGGTCGCGCAGGTCGGAATGGTTGACCGCTTCAACGACCGAACGGTAGGAGAAATAGCGATCGAGGTCGACGTTTGCCTCCCACCAGGAGGCCGGTTGGACGGGGTCGCGGTTGTAACCATCGTCGCCGGTGCCGGTGACGGCGAACAGGTCGCTGAGGTCGTTCGGTTGACCGGAGGCCTCATTGATGAGACTGCTGCTGTTAAAGTGCATGTTAAAGGTGTTGCCGTCGGGCAGCTCGCGCTCGTCGAGGAAGCGGCGATCCGCGTGGTCGATTGCCAGGAAGAGCCCCCAGTTGTCGCCTTCGAACTGGTCCGACGGATCCTGTTCGGCAGCGCCGTCGATCACACGTAAATGGAAGTAGTTGGCATTGCGCGAGATGATACCCGCCCGTTCCCAGAAGCGGAATGCAAGTGCCTCGTCGAGGCCGGCCGCTCCGCGGTTTGCAGGGTTCCCCGGACTTGCCAGAGCACTCCAGTTCAAGGTCCGCACCTTCTCCTTGTAGGCCTTGCCATAGTCGTCGCGCCCCTTGAAATAATGGCCGCGATTGAAGCGCAGTTTCCATTTATTCTTGCCGGTGTTGTAGGCTGAATCGGCATCGCGGATGCGGTAATGGATGTGGTCGTAGACCACGCCATCGTAGACTAGTGCACCCTCCCAGCGGTAGATGTCGTCGTTGAACGCCGGGTTATACTGGCAGGCGGTGACATCGTCGGCGTCGGAGATGAGATGGTAGATGGGCAGCGAGTTCATCTGCGCCTCATTGAAATCGAGGGTCTCGGTTTGCCCGGGGATGGAAGCGCCTTGCCACGCGGGGGCGCCATCGTAGGTGAAATAGGCGAAGTTGGCCGAGGGGTCGTCGCGATACGGCACCGTCACTGCAAACGAGGTGGTGTCGGTAGCGGCGATGCGATAGCGGGTGAGGCGCCGGTGCTTCTGCAGGGAGCCCGGGATGGTGACGCTGAAGATCGAATCTCCGGCCACCAGATCACCGCGAGTGCCGTCATCGGCCATCGCGATCGCGGTCCACCGGGTGTCGTAAGCGAAGTCGGTCATCCGGATGTAGCTGCCCGGCTCGACCAGTTGGTATTCGAGCTTCACGCCGGAAACTCCATCCGGATCGGTGATCTTGGCGGTCACTATGACATCCTGCCCGCTCGCCGGCTGCTGCGGCGAATGGGAGACCTGTCGCACCTGCGGCGGGGTGTTCGCAGCGAGCACCGAATTTTCCGCGCCGGGGGTCGGCAACGCCGGTTGTCCGACACCACTTGCGGGGCTAATCAGCTGGAGATCCAAACCGAGATCGCTGCTGCCGACACGGGCGTTGAAAAGTTGAATGCTGACCGTGTTGATTCCCTCGACGAAGGCGCCGCTGGCTTCGAGCGTCTGCACCACCAAGGCATTCTCGGAATAATTGCCGGAGGCTTCATCGCTGAGGGCGGGCTCATCGCCGGCTTGCCCCGGCATGTTCTCGCGATGGACCTCGACCCCGTTGAGCCACAGGACGAAACCGTCGTCGAGCATAAAGCGCAGCTGCAGCGCCGGTGGGATCTCGCCGGGAGCGATAATGAATTCGTTGCGCAGGAACAACGAACGGTAAGAGCCTCGCATCCCGCTGATCTGGGTCTTGAAATCCATGTCCCCGACACTCCCGAATCCAATCGGCAAGGTCGCGGGATTCCAGCTATCGTCTTCGACAAAAGCGGTCTCGCGCCAGTCAGCAAACGGCGACGAAGCCTCGCTGTTCCCGGGACGCCAACGCCAGCCTGTTCCTGCGGCCGGAAGCAGGAAGCGTTCCGGGAGCAAGTCTGGTGGCACTGCACTGCGCCACGATCCGCCCAGATCGTTGTCAAGCGAAGGATGGATCAGTTCCATCGATTGCCCGCCTCCGCCTGCGGCGGTCGGCCAGGGGAACGCTGTCCCATAGTCGACACGATCAATCTCTGTGCCGGTTTCGTCCAAAAGGAGAATACGCTCGCCATCGTTGGAAAGTTTACCCTGCCAGGGTCCGGGCGCCGCGACACCGTATTCGGCGAGCAGCGCCGCCGGATCAGCCGCCACGACCAGGTAGGAACCGGCTGCCAATTCCTGTTGTGGGAAAGTGAAAGTGACCGCGTCCGCAAGCTGCCATCCACCCAGTTCAACGGGTGTCGCGCCGTTGTTGTAAATCTCGATGAACTCGGTGGCGAACTCGTCGCCGGGTTGGTAGTGGATCTCGTTGATGACGAGGTCTTCGGCAGCTGCCACCACGACACCACAAATTGCGAACCAGCACAGGTTGAAAATCAAAGGGGACTTAATCGGACGAGACACAAGCATTGGGGGGATAAAGGAAGTTCACCCGATGTGAGTTTCACAAAACAGAGTTACTGATTGGCAGGCTATCCAGCTGCGGCATCCATTGCAATCGAAAGTCTGCGCGGGCATGCCCGAGCGACAAAGGTTCCGACACGCAAAATCCTGTTCCGGCAAGGCCTCGAAGGCAACCTGCGACACCTCTGCCACCCTCACTTTCCAGTCGAATAATTCCAAGACTTCGTGAACTGTTGCCGCATCAAGCAATTTTCATCGTATCGGGTGATTTGAATTCCAGCCCAAAGGAACTTTCCCAGTACGATGAAGCTGCGAATCGTAATAGAGCTTGGGATTCCCATCTCGGAATTTCTATCCGGAGATGGAGTGCCGGACTAAGCGAGGATCTCTTTGACGACTTTGCCGTGCACGTCGGTGAGGCGGAATTCTCTTCCCTGGAAGCGGTAAGTCAGTTGTTCATGATCGAAGCCCAACAGGTGCATGATCGTGGCGTGCAGATCGTGCACGTGGACTTTTCCATCGACCACTCCGAAGCCGAGCTCGTCGGTCTGACCGTGGATGTGGCCTTTCTTGACGCCGCCGCCGGCCATCCACATGGTGAAGGCGTCGATGTGGTGGTCGCGCCCGACGGTTTTGCGATTCTCGCCCATCGGCGTGCGGCCGAACTCGCCGCCCCAGACGACCAGGGTGTCTTCGAGCATGCCGCGCTCTTTCAGGTCGAGCACCAGCGCAGCGCTGGCCTGGTCGACGTCTTTGCAAACTTTGTCGAAATCCTTGTTCAAGTTTTCGCCGGGGCCTCCATGCGAATCCCAGTTGGTGTGGTAGAGCTGCACGAAGCGGCTGCCGCGCTCGACCAGTCGCCGCGCCAGAAGGCAGTTGTTGGCGAATGAAGCCTCGCCGCGTTTGGCGCCGTAGAGTGCCATCGTCTTGTCGCTTTCTTTTGACAGGTCCATCAGTTCGGGCGCGCTGCTTTGCATGCGGAAGGCCATTTCATAGGCGTTGATACGGGTTAGAATCTCCGGGTCACCCACCTCGTCGAGACGTGCGCGGTTCAGCTCGCCCACCGCATCATAAAAATTACGCTCGCGTTCGCGGGTGAAGCCTTTCGGGCTGTTGAGGTGCAGAATCGGGTCGCCTTTACCCCGGAACGGGACACCCTGGAAAGAGGTTGGGAGGAAGCCGCTTGACCACAGGGAATTTCCGGCACGCGGGCCGCGTGGGCCGCTCTGCAGTACGACGAATCCCGGCAGGTTTTCGGATTCACTGCCGAGTCCGTAGGTCGCCCACGATCCCATGCTCGGCCGCCCCGGAGCCTGAAATCCGGTGTTCATGAAAAGCTTGGCCGGGCCGTGGTTGAAGACGTCGGTGGTCATGCCACGCAGCCAGGTGACCTCGTCGACGATCTTCCGGTGGTGCGGAAACATCTCGCTGATATCCATGCCGCTCCCGCCGTAGCGACCGAACTTTCGTTGCGAGCCGAGTAATGTTTCGTTGCCCTTGAGGAAGGCGAAGCGCCGCCCCTCCATCAGGCTCTTCGGCGGAGTTTTGCCAGTGAGTTCATTGAGCTTCGGTTTGTAATCGAAGAGCTCCAGCTGGCTCGGCGCGCCGGCCATGAAAAGGTAGATCACGTTCTTGGCTTTCGCCGGCAACATTGGATTTCGCCGGGCCATCGGGTTGGCTGGATCAATCTTGGGAAGGTGCTTGGCGGAAGCGTTGCTTGTGAGCAATTGGTTGAGCGCGATGGTGCCAAGGCCGACACCGCACTGTCCGAAGAAGTGCCGGCGTGTCTGATGGTGAATCTGGAAGGGGTTGTAGCTCATTACTCGCGGGTGATAAAGTTGTCGGTGTTGAAGATCACGCGCGCCACGGTGACAAGGGCCGCCGCTTCGTGTTCCGGTAGTCCTCTGATGGGATACTTGTCGAGGAGGGCCTGCGCGTCCTCCGGGGCGTTTGTGAAATCGGCGGCAAGGTCTTGGCCATACTTGGTTAATACATCCAGCTCCGTCGCCGACGGTGGGCGTGCCAAGGCGTGCTCGAAGGCGCGCCGGATACGGGCCTCACGACTGGCCGCGGCCTCTCCCGGAATTTCCTCAACAATGCGCGCCGCCATTCCGCGGGCAAACTCGAGGAAGGCCTCGTCATTGGCGATGTTGAGCGCTTGCAGTGGCGTGTTCGAACGCGGACGGCTCGTGCAGGTCATCTGGAAATCCGGGGCATCGAAAGTGCCGAACAGGGGGTAGGGAGCGCTACGGTAGAAGAAGGTATACATCGCGCGCCGATAGCGGTCGGCACCCGTGCTGGTCCTCCAGCCTTTTCTGCTTTGGGTGAAGGCGTAAATGCCGTCCGGTTGCAGCGGATAGACACTCGGTCCGCCGATCTTTCTACTGAGCAAGCCGCTCGCCGATAAAGCGACATCACGGATGATCTCGGCATCAACCCGCACACGCGTCTGGCGTGCCAGCAGGAGATTGAGCGGGTCCTTGTCGGCCAGATCCGGACGCGACGAAGAGGAACGTTTGTAGGTTCCGCTGGTGACAATCAGGCGGTGCATTTTTTTCATCGACCAGCCGTCCTCGATGAATTTACGCGCGAGGAAGTCGAGTAACCCCGGGTGCGAAGGGAGTGATCCCTGACTGCCGAAATCCTCCTCGGTCTCGACCAGTCCGCGGCCAAAGTAGCGCATCCACATCCGGTTCACGGTGACGCGCGAGGTCAGCGGGTTCTTCGGGTGGATCAGCCACTTCGCCAGATCAAGGCGGTTACGTGGCTTGTCGCTTTTGGGTAGCGCGGGCGCGATGGCTGCGAACACTCCCGGTGAGAGCTTGCCCTTCTCCTTGTCCGGCCGGGTGAAATCGCCACGCGTGAGAATGTAGGCATTTCGTGGCTCTTTGAGATCGCGCATCACCATGACTTTTCCTTTGACGATGTTCGCCTTGGGCTGCTGATTCGATCGGGCTGGCGGTGCGGTGTCGGCGAAGTCGATCGTAAATCGCCCGACCAGGTAGTCCGGATGGAGATCGTGGAAGAGACGCACCTCGACCGGCTTGCCATTGGTCTCGACCGGTTGGGTCAGCACGAAAACCGCTTCATGGTTCGAGTTCATTTTGCCGCCGACATTGATCGCCCAACCGCTCTTCTTGTCCTTGTCGATGGCATTCGCGACCGGGTAATCACTCTGCTCGACATCGGCCAAGGCGTGGCTGATCGGCTGCTCCACTCCTCCGACGAAAATCTTGAAATTGGTGAGGACAAAGTTGCCATTACCCGCTTTGCCGGGGCCGTTCTTCGGCAGCGATTGATCGGTCAAGGTCCGCAGGCGAACCGCCGCCAATTTGGCCAGCCCGGAATCGCTAACAACCTGGTAAGCTTCGTGCCCGCCGAATCTTTTGTCGATCAGCAGAGAGTGGTCCTTCTGTTTGTGCAGCGGCGCACCGGAGGTGGTTGTAAAACTCTTGTAGCCCGCGGTTGTCCATTTCACTTCCACTTCCTTCACCGGTGCGGGTTTCTCGACTGGTTTAGGTTTGGCGATCACCTCTTCAAACAGCTCGCCCTCGGTGACCTCGACCGTAGGGCCGGTGTTGTTGCGGTCTTCGGCATTATTGAAAAAGGCAAACATCTCGTAGTATTCGCGGTGTTGGAGCGGATCAAATTTGTGAGTGTGACACTGGGCACAACCTACGGTGAGACCGAGCCACACCGCCCCGGTGGTGTTGGTTCGATCGATTGTCGCTTCGACGCGGAACTGTTCCGGGTCCGATCCGCCTTCCTGGTTGATCAAAGTATTGCGATGGAATCCGGTTGCCACCAGCTGCGACTTGCCCGGGTTCGGCAAGAGGTCGCCGGCGATCTGTTCGGTCGTGAATTGATCGAAAGGCATGTCGTCGTTGAGCGCGCGGATCACCCAGTCGCGATAGGGCCACATCTGACGGCCGCCATCGACCGAGTAGCCGTGCGAATCCGCGTAGCGCGCACCGTCGAGCCAGTGCCGCCCCCAGCGCTCACCGTAGTGGCGGCTGGCAAGCAACTCATCGACCACTCGCTCGTAGGCATTCGGACGTTCATCTTTGACGAAGGCCTCGACCTGTCCGCGGGTCGGCAGCAAGCCGACGAGGTCGAGGTAGACGCGCCGGATCAGGGTGGCCCGATCCGTCATCGGCGACGGCTCGATGCCTTCCTTCGCCAAGCGATTGTTGATGAAATGATCCACTGGATGCGCATCAGCGGGTGACTCTGTTTTGGCGACCGGCTCGAAGGCCCAATGCCCCTGATACTCGGCACCCTCCTCGATCCAGCGTTTGAAAAGGGCGATCTCCTGCGCGTTGAGCTTCGGCTTCTTCGCCTTTGGCTGCGGCATGACATCGTCCTCGTCGTGGGTCGTGATACGGTAAAACAGTTCGCTCTCGTCCGGCTTACCAGGGACAATCGCCCCGTCGGCAATTGCGCCCTCGCGCGTGTCCAATCGCAAATCCGCCTTCTGGGTTTTCTCATCCGGCCCGTGACAGTAGTAGCAGCGGTCGGAAAGGATCGGGCGAATGTCGCGGTTGAACTCTACCTTGGGCCGGGCGAACAGCGGGGTTGTCGCAAAAAGGAGGAAGGAAAAAAAGAGGTTACGGGTCATACTGCCGGGAATGAGCTTTTGGGGTGGGGGAGCGGTTGAGGCGAAAAAGGAGAGCATTGAGAAGCGGGAACCGAGCTGAAATTTTGAAAACGGGAATCGTGGGGCTGAAAATCAGGAGGAAAGGTCGCCCGCCTTCGTCGGCAGGGCGGTTCAGTTCGGAACATCATCGCGCCGAGGTTAGTAATCCTTCCCGTCATGACAAGGGTTGTTTTTACCGCGTCAGTCAGGCAAGCCCCCTCGGTTCGAGGCCGAAGCCTGCTGCCTTGCTGAAACCCGAAGCTCCGATCTCCAGTAACCCGCGCTCTCCAAACATGAGGGGAGGGGCTACGACATCCTGCGAAAGCAACAGCGTTCCGAACGCACCTTCCTGCGCCAGCAAATTCTCTTTCATGAACGCTTGCGCCACCGGAAGAGCCGCCCGGGTCAGAAGACTGGTCTCTCCGACCTGGCAGCCGATGATCATCGGGATCCTCATCGAGGCAGCTCGTTCGGCCATTTCCAACGAACGCAAGAGACCGCCCATCTTCGAGATCCTGAGATTCATGATCCAATTCCCGGGATCACCGGGAAGCTGCTCAAGCTGGGAAAGTCTGAGAAGACTTTCGTCCAGAATGATCTTCAAGCCGGTCTCCTTTGCGATCCGTCCGGCTTCTTCGTAATCACCCGCAGCCAGAGGCTCTTCGATGGCGAACATGGGGACATCCAGCCGCTCAAGATGCGCGATGGCATCATCGGAAGACTGCCAGAGATTGTTGCCATCCATCCGCAGGCGGTCCACCGACGGCGAGGCACTTCTGAGAAGAGCCATTCGCTCAAAATCCTCGGGTCCACCGGAAAGTTTCACTTTGAAATCGCGAAAACCCATCGCCAGGTATTTCTCCAACTGGCTCCTGAAAACCGGAGGTGCCTCCGCTCCCAGCACCGCCGTGTATCGAAATGGTCCTTGGATCGGGGGCAGCGAGAGAAATGATTCCGCCGGCTGATTCGATTCGCGTGCCAGCAGGTCGATGATCGCCAACTCGACCGCGCACCATGCTGCGGGGTTTGCATCAATCAGTTCCCGATTCTCCTCAACCCAGCCCGCCAGTCCGGCAAGATCCGAAATCCCGGTTAGTTGGGGCGTCACCCGACTGATGAACGCCATCGCGCCGGTGACTGATTCACCAGTGACGTACTCGCGTGGGCACCCTTCGCCAAAACCACAGACTCCGCTCGTTGAGATTGCCTCGACCCAGATTGTCTGGGTCGTCTTTCGTTCGGCGGAGGCATGCTTGAAACTCTGCCGGAAGGGAATCTGCAGGCTCCGGACGGTGAGATTTATCTTCATGGCGTCGGGCTCAGGTGGGCCTCGAAGTCAAAACTCAGTTTTTCGCGTGACTGAAGGCGCATGAGTTTCAACTGCGCCTCACGTTGCCCCGAAGCCACCAGGTGATTCATATAAAGTCCCCCGGTGCCTTCCCTCACCATCTTTAGCTCGATCGGTTGCAAGCGGCCACTGGCCCGCTTGCTTTCATACTCCAGATTGAGCCTGGCCAGCGCGGCATCCAACTCAGCGGCAAATGTCTCGTTGAGATTCTCGTGAGTTTCCACGTAAAAACAGTATCCCTGTTTCTCGACATCCGCGACCAGAATGAAGAAGCCCGGACTCCAGTTCCGCTCCCCGGCCAGGATCTCAATCGCTTGCAAGATCTGGCTTTCGTAGAGTTTCTCGCCGGTGATGCTCGTCACGCCCACTCCCTTTTCGACGAAGCGGATCGTGGGCGTCCGCCCATAAGTTTCCCCCACCATGATGATGTCATTCATAAAATACCGGTAGAGCCCGGTGCGGGTGGTGACGATGACATGGTAGCAGCGGCCCGGCTCAAGATTTTCCATCGTTAAGATCCGTGGGTTTCCCGACTCCCAGTCGCCCCGTTCGACAAACTCGAAATAGTTCTCATGAAGCGTGGGCACCTCCAAATGTTTCAAAGATGCCACGGGCAGGGTACCGCGCAACTCGCTGGCCAGATAACCCATCTCGAGGATCGGAAGCGACTCGGGCAATTCCCGCTGAAGCGCCGGCAGCAACACCCGGCAGCTACCCTCCCGCCAGCAAGAAACCGCCTTGAGATTGGGCCAGAGCATGGCGAAAGTAATGGCGTTCGTCCGATCAAACAATCCCTGCAACTCTGCCGCACGCCGCCGGCTTCCTTTGAAGCGGGCGTTCAGCTTGCGATAAAGAGCCGGATCCATCTCATCCTTTCCTGGTAGCTCGCCACGATTCACGGCTGCGATGAGCGTCGGTGCCTGCTCCCGGATGAGTCTCGCGACCCGCAGGAAGCTCGAAGGGTTTGCTCCGGCGATGAAGGAGATCGAACGGTCTGCTATCGCGAACGCCGCGATGAGGAGATATTTCAAATTGTGATCGGAAAATCCAAAGACCTCGGCAGGGATCATATATTTGCGTCGCAACATCCACGGCATGCCTTGGTAGATCAGGCCCGACATTGATCCATACGGAGTTCCGCTTGGCAAATGACCTTCGATCGCCGGACTGACAAATGCGAGAATGCTGCCGTTGAAGAGCCCCGGTACCTCAGCATGATGGCAGCACGAATAGATCTGCTGGCTCCGGTGATGACGGGCGAGCGTATCGCCGAGGATCGGGACATACTTGGGTTTTCCGGTGGAGCCGCTCGTCCGCGCATACATGATCGGTTGCTCCGCGACCAGTTCAGGAGTGCCATCCCGCTCCTGCCGCTCCAGGTAGGGGCGCAGATCCTCATAGTGCTGGATCGGAACCCGAAGGGCGTAATCCTCCGGACCGGAGATTTCCGCAAAGTCATGCTCTTTCCCAAAGCGGGTGTTCCGATGCTTCCGAAGGATCGAAATGAGAAGCTCCCGCTGCACCCGGTCCGGTTCCCGGGTTTGCGCCAGAAACGGCTGCCACAAGCGGCGGGAGGCCCAGGCCATCCGCAGCTTCACCATGAAATCGACGAGGGTCTTCATGAATGGTCCTTGTCCTTGCCTTTGATGAATGGGGTCCGCATCTGTTGGAAAAAACCGCGTGGATAAGCGCGGTTCTTGAGCCCCAGTTTCCCCACCTCACGCTCTCTCGGCAGGAAATATGAGCCGAAGAGGAGATCCCAGATGATTACGTTGTTTCCATAGTTTTTGTTCGATTCCCGGATCTCCCACGAGTGATGCCACCGGTGAAGCTCCGGCCCGCTGATCAGGTAGTTGAGGAACCCCAGCCGCAGCTCGATATTGCAGTGCTGGATAAACCCATTGACCGCGTAGAAAACAAAATAAATCGCCAGGACATCTACGGAAACTCCCAGCAAGATGAATGGCGCGGCATCACAGAGGAATTGCAGGAATTTTTCAATCGGATGAAACCGGCCGACGTTCACCCAATACAACTTCTTGGGTGAGTGATGCACCGCGTGAAGGCTCCACAACTTAGGACTCCATTCATGGCTGGCCCGGTGCAGCCAATAGCGGAGGAAATCAGCCAACAGGATCATCAGCCCGGCTTGGGCCAACGGCGGAAGTCCGTGGGGCCACAGCCCGTCAAAGGAAAGCCCCCGTGACTGAAGACCGTTGAGAAAGGTGACTGCCAGCAGGAATTTCAGCGCTTTAGGCAGGAGGATCTGCACGAACACCATGAAGGTCACATCTCCTTGCACCTCTTCGCCATCGGGTTTCCACTCCGACCGCTGTGGACAAAACTTTTCCAACAGCGTGATACACAGCGCCCCCAACGCGACCGGTAGGTAACCGCTGGCTAGGACACCGCTCCCCTGACCGACGAGAAATAAATGCAACCACAGGATGACCGCGATCAGCACCGGGTAAGCGAGCCAGGTAACAGCGTGCTTCCACATTTTTTCCCTCCGCTTGTCCCGCTCGGAAAGGCCTGCCCCTATGTGATGGAACAGCCCTAGAAGGATGACCCAAGTGCTAAGAACCAGATGGAAGACCGACGGCAGGAGGGAACCGAAGAACGCGTGGCCTTGGCCGAAACTGAGTGCCGCCCCGCATCGAAATAGCATGAAGGCAAAGTAAATCGATCCGAGTGAGAGCAGAACTTCACCGGTTCGTGCGTTTGGCACCACTCTTGCCGATTGCATCCGAAGTTGGACTCTCGTCATCAACCCGATCAAGAGAATCTGAAACACCAGGAGCACCCCATAGGGCAGGGTTCCGCTCTGCCATGCCGTGAATGGAGGAAGGAACTTCACCGGAAAGAACCATTGCAGCAGTTGGGCTCCCACACGGAAGGTGAACAAAAGCAGCAGCACCAGCAGGCCTAGTCCAAAATGCTTCCGAAAAGTTTCTAGTAAATTTGATAGGGGGAACTTCATGACGGGATTACTAGAAGTTTTCACTCACGGGCTTCACCGAGGCAGTAGAGGGAGTGGCTTCCTCGAAGAATGAGGTCTTTGCCAACGAGGGCGGGGGAGGCGCTGAAAGAGTCGTCGAGGTGATTCTGCGCCAGGATTTCGGGGGAAGGTCCGGCGGTGAAGATGAGAGTCGTGCCATTGATCGCGGTGAGGTAGATGTGGTCCTTCGCGGCGACCGGGGAGGAATAGACGTTCTGAATGCCGGGGAGACGGGCACGGGCATAGATCTCCTTGCCCGATTTGATATCGAGGCAGGTGAGCACTCCCTGGTAATGACGAAGGTAATAGACGAGGCCCTTGTGGAGGAGGAGAGAGGGGACATAGGGGGTGTCGCGGCGTTTGATCCAGGCAACCTGTTTGGTTCCGGTGATATCGCCGGTGGCTCCCGTCAGTTTGATTCCCAGGATGGCCTGCTTCTCGTAACTCGATCCCGCGATGAGGATGCCGTCCTCTGACACCGGACCGGCCACCACGTTGTGGGAGAGCCCCCCGCATTCCCAGAGAAGCTTTCCGTTATCCAGTTGATAGCTTCGAATGCGATTCGCGGCGGAGATGACGACTTGAGGAGAGCCCTCGTGCAGGAGGATGTGGGGAGAGGACCAGGAGGAGGGCTCGTCTCTTTCCTTTCGCCAGCGTTCTTCGCCGGTGCGCTTATTAAAAGCAACGACAAAGGACGGGCCTTCGTGATCCCAGTTGACGACAAGTGTCTCACCATGGAGGGCGGGGGAGCTGCCTTCGCCGTGGCCGTGTTTGGTGTGCATGTCTCCGAGATCTTTTTCCCAAAGAATCTGTCCTTTTAGATCCAGGCAATAGAGCCCGTTCGAACCAAAGAAGGCAAAGACCTGCTTGCCATCAGTGATCGGGGAGGCCGAAGCGTAGCTTCCGGTGAGGTGATGACCCTCGTGGGGCACCTGATCCCGCACCGTGGTTTGCCAGAGGATTTTTCCATCTTTGCGGTCGATGGCAATGACCACGAACCTGCTTTTGCGTACTTTCAGGGTGTTGTCGTGTGAGCCCGGACGATGGCCGGCCGGGGGATCCTGCTCCTCCCCGTATGGAATGGTGGCAGTGAGAAAAATCTGATCGCCCCACACGACCGGGGAGGAATTTCCCGATCCGGGAAGCGCTGTTTTCCAGCGGACGTTTTTGTCTTCGCTCCAAGTGAGAGGAGGGTCTGCGTGAGTGGCAACGCCATTGTCGAGCGGTCCCCGCCATTGCCCCCACTGTTCTGCGGTCGGGAGGGGGTCGGCGAAGCAGAGGGCCGGGAGGCAAGCGATGAGGATGAAAAGTTTCATTGTGAAAGCAGTCGAGGGTCTTTTTGAATAGCAAATGCTGGTCGGCGATCGGAGGAAAACCCCGTGGAATCCGATTCCTGGCGATTCTGTTACGGCTTTCTTCTGAATGGTGCGATGCGACTGCGGGGATTTCCTTTTTGGGGTGATCGCTTGAGGGCGTCGTTGAAGGAATCGGAGCGGGGAGAAGGACGGGCTTCCTCTCCGCCGACGTGAGTCGCCCGAAAGCGTTTCCCTTTGATTCGTCCCGCGTTGAGGCGGGAGACGGCATCCGAAATCACGCCCTGTGACACCGCGACGTAGGACAACTTGTCCTGGATTTCGATTTTTCCGATCTCCTTGCTGCTCAAACCGCCGGCTTCGCCGGTGAGGGCGCCGAGGATGTCGCCTTTGCGCACCTTGTCCTTGCGTCCGCCGGAGATCATGATCGTCTCCATCCCGGGAACCTCCGCGAGTTTCTTCAGCAGGTCATCGAGCCTTAAATGCTTGCTGGCACTGTGATCCAAGATCTCCATCGTCTGCCCCGTGAACTCTTCGATGGCTTCGATGTCCCTGTCGGCCCCATCTCGAACCATCGAGATCGCAACGCCGTTCGCGCCGGCACGGCCAGTCCGACCAATTCGGTGAACGTAGACCTCTGCTTGCTCCGGCAGGTCGTAGTTGATGACGAGGTCCAGGCCCTCGACATCGAGGCCGCGCCCGGCGACATCGGTTGCGATCAGGACACGCACGCTGTGGTTGCGAAACCGGGCGAGCACTTGGTCGCGATCAAACTGCTCGAGATCGCCATCGAAGCGGTCGACGCTGACGCCCCTGCGACCCAGCTCTTTGGTGATCTCGCGCACCGTGGCTTTTTGGTTGCAGAAGACGAGTGCGGATCCGTGCGGCTGGGATTGCAGCGCCCGGCAAAGCGCCAAGAGCTTGTCGTTCGTCCCGAAGCAGAGTTTCAACTGACGGATGTCGGAGAGATCTTCATCGGGTGTCTCAATGGTAATCCGCAGAGCGTCTGGTTGGACTTCCTTGCTCATCGCTTCGATGGCACCCGGAAAAGTCGCCGAGAACAGTGCCGTTTGACGATCGTGCGGCAGGAAGCGGATGATCTTGCGCACGTCTTCGCCAAAGCCCATGTCGAGCATGCGATCCGCTTCATCCAGCACGACGATTTTGATCGAGCCGGGGTTCATGACTCCCCGTTCCAGGTGGTCGAGGAGTCGGCCGGGCGTGCCGATGACAATTTGGGCACCCCGCTCGAGGGCATCGCGTTGCGGGCGCGACGGCTGTCCACCTACGAGTTCCAGGACCTGGAGACCGTGGTGACCCCGACCGAGCTTGCGCATCTCGCGACCGACCTGGGCTGTGAGCTCGCGCGTCGGGCAGAGGACGAGGGCTTGCAGCTCGTGTCGGTCCACCTCGATGCCCTGCAGGATGGGGAGGGCGAAGGCAGCGGTCTTGCCACTTCCCGTCTGCGATTGACCAATGACATCCCGTCCGGCGAGCAGGGCCGGAATGGCCTCAATCTGAATGGGGGTTGGCCGGGTGTAGCCGAGGCCATGGACCACGGCGGTCAAGGCTGGTGACAGCTGGAGGGCTTCGAAAGATGGTTGCACGGATTGCCACTGTTGCGAATCTGCGGGTGGTATACAATGGTCATTTATTCGCCGGAGGCAGGATTGCCGGGGATTTTCTTTTTGGGCGGAGCTTGCAACCTGTTTGGGTGTGTCACGGCAAGCTGTCAACGCGGTTGAACCCGAAAGACATGACCCCTCCAACTGCTTCCTCGCTTAATTCCCGCTTGGACCCACGTATTCTTTCGAAATCACGACATTGTCAAAGAAGACCACGTTCACCGGATTCTTGGTCCACCGATCCGTCACGTAAGCTTCCACCGTCAGGGCATTGGCATGCAGGGTGGGACTGCGGCGCCAGTTGATTCCTTTCCAGTGACCCCGCAATTTCCCATCAATCCAGAAGGCCTGTTCGCCATCGCGCTTTCCCGGGGTGTTCTCCTTCAGCATGAACTCACAACAGATCCACTTGTCCTTTTTGATGTTGGCCTGCTTCGCGGGACGAAATCCGTTGCCCCAATACTTTTTGTCAGGTGCCGCACTCATCTCGTGCCAGTAGCTATAGAAGTTCCACTTGCCGGGTGCCACATTGCGTCCCCAGTCGCCCCACGGTTCCAGTGCCGTTGAGAAGCGGTCAGCCCCCTTTGGTTTCAAGCCGGCTCCGCCAAAACCACTCCACCTGTCACTGCCCTGCAAACTCTTGTTCGCCCGCAAGGTCACAAAGTGATGCACGTAGTCGCACTTCGCATCGAAGCGCGTGTAGAATCTGACAAACAGTTTCGGGGTCGGATCGAACCACTTTGTCATCCCGCCACCGGTGTCCTTTCCCAAACGGGCTTCCACCTTCAGGCTTTTCTCTCCGACCGGACCGCCGGGAACTTTCGCGAGCGAGAGGACGGTCTTTTTGTTGCGAGCCTCGTCCCACTTCGCGGCGAGTTCTCCCTTCTCAAAATTGTCCGCAAAGATCACCGCCGGGTGCTTCGCGATACCGGTGTCCCCGGGAAATTTCGCGGCAATCCCCATCCCCTCCGGTAATTCCTTCTTCGCTGCCTGGTTACCTTCTCCTTTCGGGTCTCCCTCCGCGGAAGCGAAAGATATTCCGCCCGCAAACAACATGATCATCCGTCTCATCGACGTCGAATACGAGCGCTGCGGGCCTCCTCGTTCATCATTTCACGCCCATCCCGCGGAGCGTTGCCTCCGAAATACACGAGATTCACTCACAGTAGTCGATAAAAGAGGCCCGCCGGCTCCGTTCTCTCTTGGTTAAACACTACTCTACCATGAATCACTCCAGCAGACGTCACTTCCTGAAAACCACCGCCCTTGTCGGTGCCGCGCCGATGATCTTCGGCACCAAGTCATCCGCCCAGGTGAAGGGCGCAAACGATCGCTTTCGCATCGCCATCGCGGGCCTCAACGGCCGGGGCGGATCTCATTTTAACGGATTCACTGGAATCAAGGGCGTCGAGATTGCCTACGTCGTCGATCCTGATCCCAGGGCTCGCGCAAAATTCCTGAAGGCCGCCCGTGACAAGGGCCACAAACACTGCAAGGCGGTCGCCGACATTCGCATCGCCCTTGCTGACAAGGACGTCGATGCCATCACCGTTGCGACTCCGAATCACTGGCACTCCCTCATGACGATCTGGGGGGCCCAGGCCGGCAAGCACGTCTACGTCGAGAAGCCCATGAGTCACGACGTCGTGGAAGGCCGCGTCGCGGTGGCAGCTGCCGAAAAATATGGCGTCGTCATCCAGCACGGCACCCAGCGCCGGAGCGACGCCAACATCGCGGGCCTCCACGAGATGATCAAGACCGGCAGATGGGGCAAGCTCAAGATTGGCTACGGCTACTGCTGCAAGCCGCGCGGCCCCATCGGTCCGAAAGGGAGGAACTCCACCAGCGAGCTCGATTGGAATCTCTGGCGGGGACCTGCCGATCTCGGTGAGTTTGATCCCAAGTATGTCCATTACGACTGGCACTGGTACTGGAAGACCGGCAACGGCGACCTCAACAACCAGGGCACCCACCAACTTGACGTGGCGCGCTGGTCCATCGACGACGACCAGACCCATCCGGTCCGCGCCATGGCGATCGGCGGTCGCTTCCAATGGGGTGACCAGGGCGAAACGCCCAACACCATGTTCGGTCTCGCCCAGTATCCGAACGGTCAATACTGCTTCTTCAACGTCCGCAACGTCAACTACAAGGGCTATGAACGTCAGGTGAAAAACGAATATTACTTCGAGGACGGTGGCCGCATCATGTCGGACACCAATCCCCATTACTTCAAGCCGGGCAGCGACAAGGGCGAGAAGATCAAAGTCGAGGCCGGTAATGTCACTCCCGGCGGAAACTGGAAGAGCTTCGTCACGGCCTGTCGCGAAGGGAAGCCCGAGATGGCCAATGGCAATGTCCGCGACGCCCACTACGGCTGTGTCCTCGGTCACCTCATGAACAATTCCTACCGCCTCGGCAAGAAGGCCCCCTTTAACAAGAAGGCCGGCACCTTCGGCGACAACAAGGACGCGGCCGAGCACTTCGGAACGATCCACGACATTATGGAGAAAGGCGTCGGCATCAAGGAGAACGAGGAATACACCGTTGGACCGTGGCTCACCTTCGACCCGAAGACCGAGCGTCACACCGGCGCCCACGCCGACGAGGCCAACGCCCTCCTCAAGGACCCCAACAGCAAGGGCTTCGAGGTCCCGGATGTCGGCAAGATCTAGGCGGATCCCACGTCTGCAGATTCTTGAAAGCGCGGGGGCCACGCTCCCTCGCTTTTCGCGCCCCGTCCTTCCGCTTCGGACTCAAACGATCCCTTAGCTTTCGAAGAAATCGGTTGCCCGATCTTGAAATATGCTGGCAGACAAATCAGGAAGTGGACGATTCATCACCGGTCGTTTATTCACTCGTTTCAGCTTCCAACAGATCAGCAACTTTGAGAAAAGCGAAAGCTGAGTAAGAGGCCGAATTGCTGAGGCCGACCACCGTTATTTTGGTTTCCGGATTGGTATACCACAATGTTTGGAATCCAGCTGTTTGCCCTTCATGCCCCCAAAATCCAGACTGATCAACAACGGTGAAGTCAATCAAACCCAGGCCATATGGCATTAGGCCACCCGAGCCATTGGGATTGAAGTCCAGCATTTGTGCCAGGGAATCCGGGTTTTGAAATAGTTTGCCTGCCGAAAGGGCCTTTCCATAGGTGAGCAGGTCTTCGGCATTCATGGCAATGCCACCAGCAGCCCAGCCTTGTGAGACATTCCATTTGGTGGTGTTCAGAACGTGTCCATCGTCTTCGGTCCACCAGTAGCCATCGACGATTTCGTCTGGCTCGGGAACACCTTCAA
>ERZ887942.845-NODE-845-length-23204-cov-18.932006_pt1 | contig 23204 bp, 10 predicted proteins | sample MGYA00521099_ERZ887942 | MGnify/ENA primary metagenome ERZ887942 (study PRJEB32303, sample SAMEA104408605) | aquatic metagenome | biome: Brackish water; feature: Pelagic; material: water | place: Baltic Sea | collected 2014-06-07T06:48:00 | depth 16,251 m ...
ATTTTCTGAATCCATGGATGTTGTTGGGGGGCTTGGGAATCGCCCTGCCCATCCTCGCTCACTTATTGAATCGCCACGAAATTCGGCGCACTGATTGGGCGGCGATGCGGTTTTTGAACCGCAACGTTCGGGTCCGCTCCCGACAGATTCGTCTTCGTGATCTGCTCCTATTGTGTCTGCGTTGCCTGGCGCTTCTTCTTCTCGTGTTTGCTCTCGCCCGACCTATTTGGAAAGGCGGAGATTCGAGCTGGATGCCGGGGGAAGCCCGCGCCGGAGTTGTCATCGCTCTTGATGCCTCGTTCAGCATGGAGCACGGGGGAGAGGAATCGACCCGATTCGACCGTGCTCTCGAACAGGTAAAAGTCATCAGTGAACAGATGAAGCCCGGCGACCCGGTTACTCTCATTCTGATGGGCGGCGAAGACAAAGTTCTCATCCGCAACATGGCCTTCGATTCGGAACGGTTCCGCGATGTGCTGCAAACCGCAGAAGTAGCTCCAGTGGGCCTGGATCTTGACCGTGTTCCAAAGCGCCTCAAAGAGCTGCTCGATGATATGGAGGCTGCGAAGAAGGAAGTCTACTTCATCACCGATGTTCAGGCGCGGGACTGGAAACGATCTTCGGCGCGCTTTCACAAGACGCTTGTTGAATTACGAAACGATGCTGAGGTTTTTCTGGTTCCCGTGCCCGGTGCACCCGCCAACCTCGCGGTCACCGAACTCAATCTCGTTTCCGGTGTTCTGCGAAAAGGAACTATCGCCCGCTATCAAGCCACCGTTCATAACTATGGTGAAGTGCCCGTCCTCGATGTCGCGGTTCAGTGCCGGGTGGAGGGTGTGCAGATCGACACCAAGAGGATCCCGGTCATCGCGGCAGGAGCCTCGGAAACGGTCTCGCTTTTCGTTCCCTTTCATAATGCGGGAGCCACTCGAATTACCGCCGAGATCACCGGTGACCTTCTTCCTTCGGATAACGTGCGGCGAGTGGTGGCGATTGTTCGGGACCGTGTCTCGGTGCTTTGCGTGGACGGATCGGGCGGTCCTGCAGGTCGTCTCATCATGGCTGCACTCCTGGCCCGTGGAGACGGAGGGAAGGATGAAGATTACGTCGTTCGTTCGATTCCGTGGCTGACCCTGCCCGCCGAGCCGCTTGAGGAGGTCGATGTGCTGATTTTTGCTGATGTTCCGGAGATCACTCCGGAGCAGGTCACCCAACTCTCGCTTCATGTTCGGAATGGCAACGGGCTGGTTTGGTTTGCGGGACCGAATGTCAAGACGGCGGCATGGAACGAGCGCACTGCCAGCGGGACCAATCCTTTGCTTCCTGCCAAACTGGGAGAGCCAGTCGACTCGAGAACTTCTGAAGGAGCAGGTCGGCCCCTGGATCCCGCCATGCCGGATCACAGTGTTTGTCTCCCCCTGAAATCCCTGCCCGAGGATCTTTTTAGTGAAACTCGTTTCCTGACGCGTTTGAACGTCGAGCCTTCTTCGTCGAGTTTTGCTATCCTGGGTTTGGCGGGAAGTAATGCCCCGATCCTGTTGGAGCACTCGCTGGGTCGGGGGCATGTGTTCCAGTTCACCACTTCGGCTGAAACCAGCTGGAACAACATGGCCCTCACACCGGTCTTCCCAATGCTTATGCAGCAGATCGTAAATTACCTCGCGGGTCGGGAATTCGAGCAGCCCCGCCTCGTTGGAGATTCTCTCTCACTTTCCTACGTCGAGCAACCGGATGCCAGCGACGCGGTCTTTGACACTCCATCGAAGAAAAGCATTACCGTCGAGGTAAGTGAGCACCGGGACCAGTATGTCGCGATGCTCGAGAACTCCGGGGAAGCCGGCTTCTATGTGGCCCGGGTCAGCGTGCAGGCTCCAGGGATGCCGATCGCGGTCAACGTCGACTCCCGGGAGTCTGATGTGACCTCGCTGAGTGCCTCGGATTTAAACAAAAATCTCGAGGGGACTGAGATCACGGTGATTTCGTCGGAGGCGGAGCTCGTCGCCGCGATCAATGCAAGTCGCACCGGTCGTTCGTCGTGGCGTTACTTGATGATTGCGGGGCTTGTCCTGCTGTTGTTAGAGAGCCTTTTTGCTGAATTTCTCCGCAAACGGAAACGTTCACGCAGCCAACAAGCCGACCTCACCCCGGATAATCTCACTGGAGCACAAGATGCCTGAAGCGATCCCTCTCATTGCCCAAATCGAGCAGGTCTTCTGGGCCCGCCCTCTGTCCGTCGCTACCCTCGTTGCGATCTTCGCTGTAATCGTGGTGTTGAGCCTCTATCTCTATCGTCGACCGTGGGGGATGCCGCTGTGGTTGCGGGTGTTCCTTGTCGCTTCCAGGGTGTTTGTCCTCGCCCTGCTTGTGGCTACTCTGATGGAGCCAACTGTGGCGGTGACCGAAGAACACACCCAGGTTCGTGGCCTGCCCGTTCTGCTCGATGTCTCCGAAAGCATGTCGATGAAAGACCAGCGGAAGCGCCCCGAAGAAATCGTTGAAGCGGCTGCGGCACTGGGCATGGTCCCGCTTGATGGGGATATTAAAGCTGATCAAGCCGTGATGGAACTCGATGCGAGACAGCGGCAAAAAATCACTGCTTCCTCACGCCTTGATTTTGCGAAGGCGGTCTTGTCCGATTCTGCTCGTCCGATTTTTGAGTCACTGGGAGAGAAGTTCGACCTCAGTTATCATTCCTTTGGTCAAAGCCCTCGTCTGATCAGTGACGACAAAGCGGTCACGACCGAAGATCTGGCTGTTTTAAAAGCCACGGAGCCGGGCACTTCGATCGCCTCTTCTCTGGAGGCTGTCGCGAACGCCGGCGGGATCCCCCCGGCGGGCATCGTTTTGCTGTCCGATGGTATTGACAACGCGACCTCGCAGCGGTCTGAAGCGGTTTTGCGTGACCTCGGCGCTCGCGGCATCCCGGTCTACACGGTCCCGCTCGGCCTGCCCGATCCGGACGACGTTTCAATCCGAAACATCGTGATGCAGGAGGTGGCCTTTTCGGGCGACCGCGTGCCGGTCCGGGTCCATCTCCAATCAGAAGGATACGAGCAACGGACGGCGCGACTCTCGGTGCTTCTCAATAATCGTCGCGTCTCCTCCCGGATTGTTCGCTTTGATGGGGGGCTGCAATTCGAAGAGGTCGATTTTCGCGTTGATGTTTATGAGAAAGGCGCAGCGCAGATCGACGTGGTCATTGAGCCATTTGACGACGAAGTCTCGGTCGCAAACAACCGGGTGACGCGAAGTATCCGGGTCGTCAATGAAAAGGTCAATGTGCTCTATATCGAGGGGAATGCCCGGTGGGAGTTTCGCTATCTGCGGGCCATTCTTAAACGCGACCCACGCATCAACGCCACCTTTATTGCATCCAATGTCGGGCCCGAGGTCGCACGGAACTCTCCTGAACACATCGAGCGCTTCCCCAACAAGCGGGAAGAGGCTTTCAAGTATGACCTGGTCATTCTCGGTGATGTTGATTCAGCCTTCTTCTCCGATGAGGAACTTGGACTGCTTGAAGAACTCATCCGGGATCGTGGTGCATCGTTGCTGATGCTTTGTGGTCCGATGCATTCGCCCGGTTCCTATACGGGGACTCCGGTGCAGACCATGCTCCCGGTCCGCTTCGACCCCGATGAAAAGTGGGAAGAGGTTTCCGAATCAGTTTACCCCGTGCTGACTCCCGAGGGCCGAAGCAGCCTGGTGATGACTTTGGAGACCGAGGATGATTTAAACGATCGTATCTGGAGCCGGATGGCGCCGATGGATCAATTGCCGCCGCTGCTGTCAGCCAAGCCTGGCGCGACCGTGCTCGCGGTGCTCTCCGATAGTACTGAGCGGGATCAGAGCTACCCCTTGGTCGCTTGGCAGCGCTACGGGACGGGCAAGTGCATGTCGATTGCTTCAGATCGACTGTGGCGGCTCCGTTACAAGACCGGAGACAAGTATCACTGGCGTGTCTGGTCGCAGTGCATTCAGTTCATGACTCTTTCCCGCCTCATGGGAGAGCACAAACGCATCCGCCTCGAAACCGACCGCTCGTCTTATTTTATCGGGAACCAGGGCCGGCTCTATGCCCTCGTTCTCGACGACAACTTTGAACCCGTTGTGCAATCAGGCTTTGATGTCGTTGTGAGCGGTCTCGATGGAGCGGCCGCCAGCCAACAGATCAAGCTGCAACCTGATCGCTCGCAGCCCGGACTTTACGAAGGTTACTTCACTCCGCCGGGGCCGGGTCGCTACCGGATGGAGGCCAACGAGAATGATCGTAAGGTCTCAAGCATCACTGAATTTCAAGTGAGCGATATCCGTCAGGAATTGACCGACACCGACATGCGTCTCGACAATCTGCAACGCATTGCCGATCTGACCGGCGGAGCCACTCTTGGCGTCCGTGAACTTCCCAAGCTTTCCTCGCTCGTAAACGGCGAGTCGGTGACCACCAAGGTTCGCTCCGAGCGACCGCTGTGGGATCATTGGCTCGTCATCCTGCTCCTCGTCGGCCTGCTGGGTGCCGAGTGGATCCTCCGAAGAAGACACGACCTGCCATGACCAACACCTCTCAAGAGTCCTCTTTTAAATCATGCTTACACGCAGTCTGGCGTCGTAAGCAGCGCAAGCAGTTGATCACGGGTTTGCTGGCGATTTTGCGCTGGGGTATTCCGCTGTTTTTCATTGGCATGACCATCGATCGGTTTGCCTACCTGCCGAGTGCAGGGCGTGCCGTGATCCTTGTGATCCTCTTGGTCGTGTCCTTTCACATGGCCTGGAAACACGGCTGGAGGAAGCTTCGTCGTTACGATGCCACGCAAGCTGCCCTGGATATTGAAGCCCAACACGGAGGACTCGAGAGCCTCCTCGTCACTGCCGTGCAATTCGAGAACTTGGAAACCGGCTCAGGCTCTTCGAAGGCCCTTTTGGAAGCCACCAAGCAGAAAGCCGCAAGCGCTGCACAGGAGGTGGAGCCTGCGAAGGTCGTCAATTTTCGAGCCCTTCGAATTCCTCTCCGGGTGGCAATGGTTCTTGCGGCGCTGGTGCTGATCTTCGCCGTGCTCAGGGGACCTTTTCTTGTGGCGGGATTGACCCGCATCTTCACTCCCTGGACGAAGATCGCCTACCCCACCAAAACCAAGCTCGATCTTGGGTCGGGTGACTTGGTTGTGAAGGAAGGAGATAGGGCTCAAATTTTGATCGGGGTGTCCGGAGTGATTCCTGACAAGGCAACGCTCTACCTCCGTACGAGCGAGGGGAATCCACGGGAAATGGAACTCGAGATCACCGATGGTAGCTGCGAATACACCCTCGCCTCCGCTTCTCGTGATTTCAGCTACCGCATCAAGACCGGAGACGCGCGGAGTGATTGGCACGAGGTGAGGGTGATCAACGCGCCACGGATCGAGAACGTGCAGGTCGGGCTCGAGTTTCCCAAGTATCTCGAACGCGCGGACGAGTCGGTCGAGGCATTGACCCTGACCGTGCCACAAGACACGCGACTCCGTTGGGATCTCACTCTCGACCGCCCGATCCGCGAGGCGGTGCTCAATCGTGATGGCAAGGAAGCGCTTCCGCTGAAGGTGACCAACGGCGGTCGTCAGCTTGTCATTGAGGAAGAGGTGGAAGCCTCGCGGGGCTACAGTTTCTCGTGGGTGGAAGAAGAACATGGGTTTGATTTCACCAGCCCACGCTATTACTTGCAGGTCGCATCGGACCAGGCGCCGAGAGTCGAATTAACTTCGCCCGAATCGAATCTCGTTGGGATGATCGGACGCCCGCTCCGTTTGGCTGTCCGCGCCCAGGATGATCACGGCATTGGTTCGACCTCTGTCGCCTATCGTGTGAATCAGCGGGACGAAGTGGACGTTGAGATTAATCTCTCTCCTCAGAGTGGGCAGGGCGAACAGCCAATCTACTGGGACTACCGGGAGGCGCTGCCCGACTTGAAAACCGGAGATAGCGTAGCCTTCACCTTGGAAGTCAGTGATCGCTATCCAGGGGAGGATGGCCCACACGTGGTCCGCTCGGAAACACGGCGGATCACATTCCTATCCAAAGAGGATTATTTGGAGCAGATCCAGAAAAAGAAGGACGGGCTGCTCTCGCGTGTTCAGACAGCATATCGCCAACAACGCACCGCGTTTGAGAGTGTGCGCAATCTTGAGCCGACAGCCGACAACTATATGCAGGCTTGTCAGATCGAAGCGATCCGGCAAGAGCTGGTAAGGGACCAACTCAAGGGGATTTCGGAACAGTTGCAGAACTTGCTCGACGATCTGGCCGTGAACAATGTTTCGGATGCGCCCGAGGGTGCGTCCCTTGAAGGGATTCGTTCGGCCTTACTCGGTATCGCGGACAAACACCTGGTCAACGCGGCCTCCCGCTTACGACACCAATCCGGTGTCGCAGGGGGCGATACGGAGGAATCCCCCGACCCATCATTCGCAGCGCGTGCCGTCAATATTGCCGCCCGCGACTTGGGTAGCCTCGTCTTGCTCCGATCGATCGATACGGCCCAGGAAGTTTATGCGCGGGAAGCCCGCATGCTGGCGCAGGTCCAGGCGTCCTTACGATGGCGAGCCGTCCAGGACCAATCAGCCGGGTCGAGAGTTTCTCTCGCCAAAGAACAAGATGAGCTGGCTCAGTGGACTCATCGTCTGATCACCGATCTTCAAAATGGGATGCGCTACGAGAAACGACCACTGGCCGTTCTTCGGCTGATCCAAAGTGTCAAAGATTTGCAGAGAGCAAAGACAGAAGAGCGAATGCGTCAAGCTGCTGAGTTGATCACGAAGGACCAAGCCGACCAAGCGGAGCCGCTTCAGGCCGGGGTGGTGACGACCTTGCTCGATGCGGAGTTTAGGGTGCGCCTCAGTGGGGCCTACTCGACGCTGATCAAAACCCGGGATCAGATGCGTTCGATCGTCGGGGCACAGGCGATGCTCCGTGAACAATGTGCCGACATGTCATCTGAAGATTTTAAGACGCGCGGGACCCATGTCGAACAGGCTCAAGAGAAGCTTCGCAAGCGCCTGTTGACTCTGCTCTTGCAGACCGTGCCTGCGCCGAGAACCCAGTTGTTCGATGAAAGTTGGCCGGAGGCTCCTCCGGGACAAGCCTTGCTGAAGGAGGCGGACCGCGCGATGGCGGGTGCAATTGAGAAGTTGGCCGCCGGTCAACAGGACGAGGCCATTGCACAGCAGGATGAAGCTGAGAAATCATTGACTCATCTGGCTGAACTTGTTGATCGTTGGTCCGTTGAGTTGGGTCTTCAAACACTCGGTCTGAGTACTCTGGTCGCCGTGACTGGCGAACGCCTCGCGCTCATCGAAGGATATGAGGCGCAGGTGATCGCTTTGCTGGAGGAAACGGATATTGCGGCGGCGGACGAGAAGAAGGTCGATAGCCTGGCTGAGCCTCAACTTCTCTTGGCCGAGGAACTGTCTGTATTTAAGAGCGACCTCGTGAAGCAAAACCGGTCAAAGTCGGATCAAGACATTCCGCCACTGCTAGGCCGAATGGAACGGGCTGAAAAAGCGCTGCGAAGTGCGGTTATATCTCTGGAGGCAAACGATGCCGATCAGGCCATCGGCCATCAGGAACAAGCGGCTGATATCCTCGCCGGGGCTTTTGCGATTGTGACCAAGCAAAACGAACAGCTTGGCTTGCTGCAGAGTCTTTTGATGTTTCAGCGTTCGGTCGGATTTGCCAATGGCTATATGGGCGACATCGTCGCCGAGCAGCGGGATATGATCGCGGCGACCGAGGCCTTGAAATCAGATGAAACTTCACAGTTGTTTCCGATGCTCAATAACCTGAGACGCTGTATTTACGATGTCGCACCGCTGCTGGATATGGTAGCGGCACGAGTCGATGCCGGCTCGCCGTTGGCCTTCGCGGTTACGGATCTTGAGGATGCCGTGGCTGCTCTGGAAGATGGCGATCAGCTCGACGCCCTCGATGCTCAAGAGGTGGCTGCCGAATCGCTTGAAGAAGTGAATGGCTTGGTAAAGGCAGTGAAATCTGAGACAGGATATGTTTCTGAGATCGTTGAGTTTTTGCATATCGCCGTCGCGAGTACCGCGATGTTGGAATACCAGCAAGATGAGCTGGCGCGTAAGGTCGGGTCGGCCACGCCGGAACAATTGAAAGCTCTTGCAACGCAGCAGCGCGAGTTGCTTGCAAAGGCAGAAAAAGAGGGGCGACTCCACGTGTCGGTTTCGGGTATTTCAGCCTATGCCGAGCCCGCCAAATTGATGCGCGAGACCTTGACCATATTGGAATCAAATGACGTGCCGGCTGCGATCGAGCAAATGGAACTCGCGGGGGCGGCGCTCAAAGAGAACGGCGAATCCTTGTTTGCGGTGATCACCATGCTCCACGGTTTGCCGAGTATCGAGATCATGAGCTTTACCGATCCTGACGTAGAGCGATTGCTTGATGTGCTGTCCGTCGCTTCGGCGCACAAGATCTTCTTCCGTGATACAAACAGGGCCGACGCCCAGGCGATAAAAGCTCTTGCTGAGCTGCAGGGGAAACTTGCGACGCGTTGCCAGGAACTCTCCATGTGGGGTGCTCCACACGCGATGCTCGAGACCGCATCTTCACAGCTTTTGGCGGCCACTACGGCCATGCAGTCAGCCGATCAGGCCGCGATCAAGCGCCATCAAAAGGCGGCGATGCAAACGCTTCGGCACTTCATCATTGAACAGGCCCTGATCCTGGAGACCGCCGTGCCTCCGGCTGCAGCCCAGGACGCGGACCCGGCTGCTGATGGTGAGGGCAGTGATGGTGAGTCCGAATTTGCCGCGGGGTTTATCGCCGACTTTGTGAGTGGTGAAGCGCCCAAAGATCAACGAACAGGGTGGAAGGTGCGGGGCGATCGTAATCGGGCCGCACTGAATCAAAATTTCGCACGTGAGCTGCCGTTGGAATACCGCGGCTTGCTCAAGAACTATTACGAAAGGGTTGCAAAATGAATGATTTGAAAAACAGCAAACAAAGTTATCTCACCGGAGTCTTGTGCTTTCTCACGGCCGGTTTTATGGCGGTGCCACTTTCAGCGCAGGAGGAGCCTCCGTTGACTGTCGAAGCGTCCACTTCTGCTGAAGCCGAGGCGCCCGAATTGACCGAGGAGGCTGAAAAGGCCATCGAGCGCGGCCTAAAATTTCTGATTGCCAATCAGAATAAGGACGGCTCATGGTCTTCGAAGGATCCGGCAATGGCCGGGGGTGGTGGATACGCGATCGCCGGAACCAGTCTCGGGCTGATGGCGTTTATGGTCGAGGGACACTTTCCCGGTTTCGGCCCTTACGGCAAAGCGTTGGATCGCGCGAAGGATTATTTGCTCAAAAGATCCGAGGATTCTCCTTCAGGTGCGATGGGTGTGAAGATGTATGAAATCGGACTCTTCACCATCGCGATGTCCGAACTCTGGGGCATGACCAGCGAACCCGAAGACAACAAGGAAATTCAGGTGGCGCTGGAGCGGGTTGTCGAAGTTATTTTAAGGTCGCAGAGCCCGCTCGGGGGTTGGCGATATGCGCCAAGGCCGGACGCCGGCCAGGACACCTCGGTCACCGCGATGGTCTTTGTCTCGCTGGCGTCGGCTCGTGAAGCGGGTGTCCTGGTGCCGGCCGAAACGATCGAAAGACTGACCGGCTACCTCCGCGATCAGGCCTTCGACGAGCAGAGAGGAGGCTTCGGCTACCAAGGAAAAGGCTACACCATCGCCTGTACCGCCGGGGGCGTTTATGCCGCCCAACTCGCGGGTAACCGGGACAGCGAATGGGTTTCGGCAGCGATTAACTCCCTTGAAAATGACCCGAAGATGTTTTCAAGAAAAGACAACGGCCACTTCTACTACTCGCACTATTACGCGATGCAGGCCATGGTTCAGGCTGGCGAAGAACACTACGCCAAGTGGTATCCCAAGATTCGCGACTCGCTGATCGCGCTGCAGCAGCCCAACGGGTCGTGGCAGGAAAAGGAGCAGGATTATCCGCACAAGACTCCGATGTCGATTATCATCCTCGGAACTCCAAACCGGTATATCCCGGTCTATCAACGCTAAAGTGAGAGCTTATCAGATGACCAAGCATATCAGGCAATTCAATCCGCCCGGACCTTTGCTTCGTCTTGTTGCCCTGCTTGTCCTGGCCCTGAATCTTTCGGCGGGCGCAGAGACAAAGAAGAGCGGCAAGCACCTGTTTATCCTCTCTGGTCAATCGAATATGACCGGTGGGCTTAAGACGGGCTTTACGAAAACGGTCGCAGACACCTTCGGCGAAGAAAAGGTTACTGTTGTTCATCACAGCAAGTCAGGCCGTGGTATCCGCTTCTGGGACAAAGACTATGCGTTCCCCAAAAACTACCGATTTCCCGGCAAGGGAGTTCCTTCAGAACGCAGCAAGCAGCAACATGGTCAGGAATACGGTCCATTGATCGAGAGGGTTCAGGAAGCCTTCAAAGGTAAGCAGTATGATACGATCACATTTGTCTGGATGCAGGGCGAGTCGGATGGAGGGCGTGGTTTGGGAAGCGTCTACGAAAAGAGCTTTCTGAGACTGTTGGGGCGAATGAAAACCGACCTGGACCGGAAGGACATTGGCTTTGTGATCGGTCGCATCAATGACTCCTCGATGAGCGATCCGAACTGGACGGCGATGCGCGAGGTGCAGGTTAAACTGGCAGAGGACGCAGATCATGGAGCCTGGATCGACACCGACGATCTCAGTGAACCGGACGACGGCGTTCACTTTCCAAAAGAGAAATACCCGATCCTGGGCCAACGCTTCGCGAAAAAAGCGATCGAGTTGATCCGTATGAGATCAGCAAGAAAGGCGAACGAGATTCAATCAAGAGAAGAGGAATCAAAATGAAAACACCCTACCAATCTATTAGCCTGTTGTTTGGCCTCTTAGGAGTTCTCACAAGTTTGTCCGTAGTCTCATCCGCTCAAGGCAAAGAGCCCGTGGTGGTCCTGACCGCGCAAGGCAAGGTTCTTGAAAAAGAATATTCCGGGCAACTTGATACGATACAGAAAGAGATTTCCGCAGCCCTGCCTGCGATCGATGCGAAAAAGAAGACCGCGTTTGAAGCCGCCCGTGCTGAGTTGGGCGCGCTCAAGGCACCGCCCGAGGATGCCGGCCAAGCAGTGCATCAGACATACCAAGCGGCCAAACCGCTTGCCGAGGCGAAGGCACTTGAGAGCGCCCGACCGCTGCTCGCCGATGTTGAGGCGCTGCTCACCAGCGACGCTTTAGACAGCAAGCTGATGAAGGGCGCGATTCTTCGGCACGGAACGCCGGCTGGCTTGGCAGAGTTCGCCCAACAGAGTGCCAAACACAAAGCTTTGCTCGACAAACTCTTCGCTGACGAGGCGCTGATGAAACAGATTCTTAAATCGGGTGGCGCGAATGGGGGCGAGTATGGCGAGGCGATGCAGGTTTATACTGCGATCCTCCAAGCCAGCGAGCTGGCGCGCAAGCCGGGCATCCTTCAACGCCTCGCGCTGGGCACCGCACTCCATCAACCGTGGCTGAACGGCAAAGATAAGGGAGGCAGCGTGAACGGGATTGTCTTTACCGACCACCGCAACCCGGATGGCCAGGTCGCACGCTACTTGCATTTCGAAAAGGCTTACCTTGCGAAAGAATTGGATCCGCAGTTCAAAGATTTCAACGCGTGGGAGTGTCGATTCATCACGAACGATCCCTACAGCAATGAAGAACTCACCTGGGGGCGTGCGATGCTTCGCCAGTTCCGCCCGGACCACATCACCAACCCCGACCAGAAATGGCGCTACACGCGTGTTGTGAAAAGCGATCTTCCGTATACCAGCACGCGGCATGACGACTCGCTGGGTTTGCCTCAGCAACAAGCCCTCGCCTTGGGCGGGATCTGTGGACGCCGCGCGTTCTTCGGTCGGTTCATCGCCCGTGCCTTTGGGATTCCCTCCAGGCGTTCAACTCAGACCGGCCACGCCGCCATGAACCGTTGGACCCCCGACGGCTGGGTCGTTAACTTCGGCGCCTGGTGGTCAATGAACTGGTGCGGTCCCCAGGGCGGGCTCGACTTCTACCTCGATTCGCAGGCGCGCGAGCACGAAGCGGACTACCTGCAGGTGCTTCGTGCCCAATGGGTCGGCGATGCACTGGGACAGGAAGATGTCAGTATCCGGCACTACGGCCAGGGCGGTGATTTATGGGACGGCCTCGCATTTTATAAAAAGCGGGCAGTCGTTGAAGCTGCCAATCAGGAGCAAGCGGCAGCGGACGCAGAACTGGCGGCACTGAGTGCGGAAGAAGCTCGTCTCCTCGGTGAGTCGGACAAGGTTCTCGGCGATGGAGAAGTCGAAGAAATTATCATTCCCGAGGAGGACAAGAAGATCGTCGTCGCCGAGGACGGTACGATCACCGTTCCCGCGGTGGCCTGCACCAGTCCGAAGAACAACACCGACAAGGTCGCGTTCTTAAAGAGCTGGGACGGCGGCATGCAACTCCACTACCAGCGACTGGGCCTCCGCCCCGAAATCCTGCGATATACGATTGAGGCGCCTGCGGCAGGGAAATACGAACTGAGCCTGAATGCCAGCACGGTCTCGGAGAAGTATGAAGTCATTGCCCGGCTCAACCGACGCACGCTCGTCAATACGATGCTCCCATACACCAAGGGAAGTTGGCAGCGGACCGAACCGGAAATCATCGAGCTGCGCGAAGGAAGGAACTCGATTCAGTTGACCTTCCGTGCGCCCAATCGCGGCGTGAGTATCAAAGAGTTTCAGCTCAAACCGGTGAAATAAACAACCACATTAAAAGCATATTCCCATGATCAGACTTTCCCGGATCGTTATTACCTTGTTTGTCCTGGTCAGCGCAGGCGTATGGCCCTTGCCCGTGATGGGGCAGAATCAGGCCGCCGCGATCTCCGGTGACGAGATCACCGCGCTGAACTCCAAGCTGACCGAGGCCGGTGAGGCCGCGTCCGCCGCTAGAAAAAAACTCGCGATCCGGCGTGTGATTCGTGCGGGCGAGGCGCTGATCAAAAAGCATCCCTCCGCACCCAACCGCTACGAAGCCCTAAACATCCTCTTCCGCAGTCAGCAGGCCTTGTTCAGTCTGGACAACTCGGCGACAAACCGGAAAGCCCTTCTTGCGACCTGCGTAGAACTGGCAGCAGCACCGAACAAATTCGCAGCGCAGCGCCTCGATGCCGACCTCTTACTGACGCAGGCTGAGTCGGCACGACTGGGCGGGGACACCCACGCCCGCGCGGATGCGCTTCGCCCATTGGTCGAGCGTTACCGGGACACCGACGTCGAGGTGAAGGTGATCCGAATCGCGATGGTGATGGCGCTGGAGTTTGGCAATACCAAGCTGGTCAATGACCTGCGGAAGGTCGTCGCCCAGCGCTTCCCGGGCGATATGGATTTGATCAACTTCCAGCGCGAGAAGCTGGCGGGCCAGGTGTTTGGGGCCCCGTTCATCGGCATCTTTAAACGATCAGACGGCAAGTCGGTGCGGTTCCCGATGGACTTTCTTGGCACGACGACCGCGATCTATTGTTGGTCGAAGGGGGGCGACGGAGAGGAAGACCTTAAAGCGCTGGCCGCCGCGTGGAAAAAGGCGAAGGTTGAGCTGGAGGCCGCCGGCCGGTTCCAGTTTGTCAGTATGAACATGGACGATCTGCCCGATGCCGGCGAATCGATTTTGCGCGGCCTGGGGCTCGATTGGCAGGCGCTCAAAATGCCCGGTGGCCAAGACAACCCGATTTATCAAACCTATGTCAAAAGAGACACGCCGACGGTCCTGACTATGAGCCCGACCGGATACGTCGCGCTTTATCAATCCGGGGGGCGCAGCAACAGGACCTATGAGCGTCGGCTGCAATCGATGTTGGCCAGCCAGTGGGCCAAGCCACGTTATGCCAGCCAGCTCCAGTCGATCTTTGCCGGTGAGTTCCTTGTGATGGATCCCCAAGGTGATTTCGATCCCGCTGCTCCTGCTGAGTATCAGGGGAATGTGGCGAAGAAAGACAAGTTGCCCCGGGACGCCGCGTCGGTTCCCGAGGCCAAACTCCGCGCAATCCAAGCATGCTTTATCGATCCTCCGCTGCGTTACCGCACGCCACACGATCAGATCATTGCGAACTACGAGAAAGCCGATGGCCTGTGCCGTTCCGTGATCACGACGCACCCGAAGGCCCCTGACCTGTGGATCGTGCGCAACCGACGCATTACCGCTTTGATGGGATTGTGGAAGGCGCGAGGCGATCAAGACGCCTTTGCTGCGGCTGTGACTGAAGCGAAGGTCACGGTTGAGAGCGATTACCCGCCGGGCACGGATGTGGTGGCGCGGCTGTGTTTGGCAAGGCTGGCGTTTCGCGCGACTGACGCCGATCCCAAAGCGATCATTAAAGGCTTTGTCGAGGCAGCAGGGGGGCAACAAGCGTCCGGCCCGGCACTCACTGCGGCCTCGCTGCTCGCGCTGGATACCGGCGACCGGCTGCTGCACGACCAGTACCGCCGAACCTTCCTGGACAAGCACGCCAATTCTCCCGCGATGTGGACCGCGACCGCGTTCTTGTTGGACCGCTATCACCGCTACTGGCAATACCACCCGCCCTATACCGCCGGCTGGACCTACGGCCGACGCCAAGGGCACTTCCTCGCGATCGGAACGTCCGAGGACGCGCAGCGCACCTTCCAGACCGAACTCAAAACGCTCGACGGCGAGATGGTCAAAATTCCCGAGTCGTCCGAAGGCAAGTGGACCGTGATCTCGTTTGTCCCGACCGCTGCGGGTAACGGGTATCTGGAGCGTTATGCCGCGCCTGTCGCGGGTCGGCCCTTTGAAGATATCAACCTGATCACCGCCGTTTTGGACGATGATGCCGATGCGGCAGGCAAGCTTCTCGAAGAGAAGAAGACGCCCGACACCTTCCCGACGCTTCTCGTACCCGGCGGCATGCAGAACCCGATCGTGCGCAAGCTCGGCATCCTTGCGGAAGATACGAAGCCCAACATTGTCATGATCCGGCCCAATGGCAGCATTGCGATCACGCTATCGGGACTGACAATGAGCGCACAGAAGGGCTACGTGATTCAAAACGTGATCGAGTTTCACGACGAGAAGATGGTCGATTCTGCGCTGGCAGGCGACGATCTCGACGAAGCCAAGCGTCTGGCCTTCGCCCATGCACCCGTTGAGCAGCTGCGCCCGGCGGACGCACCTGGAAACTGGAAGCCCAAAAAAATCTCCATCCCGCACCTGCGCAGCCGGGCCAAGGTCTACCAGGCGATGGGGGATTCAAAGGCCGCCTTGGCCGACGCCGAACAGGCTTACTTGGCGGTCAACATCGCAGCCGGTTATATCAGCATGCGAACGGAGGAGTTGGAAGAAACCGAAGCACTCAAGGCCACCATTCTCACCGCCCTGAAACGGGCGGGGTCAGAGAAGTAGTCTGGGGCCAGTGCGTCTCATGTTTGGGCGCAGGAAAAAAACTGTCGCTCAGATGGATAAAGCCAGGATGGACGCGGCGGTTAAGTTTGGCGGAACGGTTTTGAAATATGGGCGGGATACATACGGTGAAACACACACACCGCTGTTTACCGACCTCCTTGACGTCGATAGCATGAAAAACCCCGGAAAAAATGTATATTAATCGATTGGGCCATAGAGATCAGCCGGGGCCTGGAAAATTAAAGCCCTGGCAGCCGGTGGTTTCGTTCAATCTGTCATACCAATGCAATCGTATGCGTTTTTTAGCAGGGCTTAGCAATCTGACCTTGGATTCAAACCAATCAAAACTGATGGGTTGAAATTGGAAGTAAAAGTACAGCCGGACCGTTTTGCCGGCATCCTCGAATGGCGGGTGAACCCGTAGTAAGGAAGAAGGCATAACAGTGCGTTGGGCAATGCTTTCAAAATGTTTTTGTGACCCCTTTTTTCCTTTTTGACCCCGTTTCTTTTTCCTGATGCAGAACCCGGCGCAGTCATGGGGTTTCACTAGGACAGCACAACAGGGAGATCCTCTTCTCGGGAGATTTCTGTTCCATCTGCTGCGCACTCAATTAGCTTTCAGTTTCGATTCCATGAAGATCCTTCGCCTTGTATTCCTTTCCTTGTTCGTATCCGTCCTCGGCACTACCGCCCAGCCGCCAAACATCATCGTCATCCTGGCGGACGACCTCGGTTGCCGTGACCTGAAGCTCTACGATGGCTGGGTCGAGACGCCCCGGATCGAGCGCATGGCCAAGGAAGGGATGACCTTTACTGACTTCCATGCCAACTCCTCGGTGTGCAGCCCGACCCGCACCGCCTTTCTCACCGGTCGCTACCAGCAGCGCGTCGGCATTGTCGACGTCATCGTCGGCGACCGGGAGCCGGACCAGGGGATTCCCGCATCCATGCCCACCCTCGGTCAGGTCTTCAAGAAAAACGGCTACGCCACCGCCCTCTTCGGCAAGTGGCATTGCGGCTACCCCGACAAATTCAACCCCATCCACCATGGCTTTGACGAGTTTGTCGGCCTCCTCAATGGGGCGGGGGATTACCACCGGCACGGGAGCTGGCGAAATGGTCTCAAGCGACAGGAAGTGAAGGGTTACTCGACGGACATCATCACCGGGAAAAGCGTCGACTTCATCAAGCGACACAAGAAAAATCCCTTCTTCCTCTATGTCGCTCATCAGACTCCGCACAACCCCTACCAAACCCGCACCGACACACCGGAAAACCGCAAGGAGGGTTGGAATCAAAACCGCACCAACGACGAAAACCGCCCTCGCTACATCGAGATGGTGAAGGATTTGGACGCCAGCGTTGGCAAGATCATCGATACAGTTCGGGATTCGGGACTGGCCGACAACACCCTCGTCTTCTTCTGGTCGGACAACGGCGACGTCGCAATGAACCCGGTAGAGGGGCGACTGCGTGGCCGCAAGTTCAGCCAGTATGAGGGCGGGCACCGGGTCCCGGCCGTGGCGTGGTGGCCAGGAAAAATCAAGGCCGGCACGCAGTCCGATGCGCTTCTCGTCGGCTTCGATCTCTTCCCAACCTTCACCGAACTCGCCGGTATCTCCGAAGGCAATCCGGACAATCTCGATGGAGCCAGCGCCAAGGACCACTTCCTGAGTCAAAAATCCTTTCCCGACCGCGACATCTTCTTCGGCTACGAGCCCAAACTCGGGACCGCCATGCGCCGCAAGAATTGGAAGATGATCATCAAGGGCGACGACCTTCAGCTCTTCGATCTCGCGAAGGACCTTAAGGAAACCACCAACATCGCCACCGAAACCCCTCAGATCACCGTATCGATGCAGCAAGCCATCGAACGTTTCAAGCAGACTGTCGTCCCCGGATCGTAAAAACACCCACCGCGTTCTTCTTCAGTTTAAGCGACGATAGCACCCGCCTCAAGTATCTATCGACCATTCACCCACCCAATACCGACGATGCGACTCAACCTGATTTCCCTGTTCTTTCTGATTTTTCACAGCGGCCTTACCGCTGCTGCCGTAGATCAGCGAGCCGACGTCGTATTTATCGTTGTCGATGACCTCAACGATTGGGTGGGGGTCATGGGCGGACATCCGCAGAGTCTAACGCCAAATTTCGATCGCGTCGCCCGGCAAGGAATGCTATTCACCAATGCGCATTGCAATGCGCCTCAGTGCTTGCCCTCGCGGACTAGTTTTATCAGTGGTCTCTACCCAAAGGCGACGGGCGTTTACATGAACGCGGGACCACGTACGACACCGCGACTCACGAAGCCAAAGGGTTTTCCCGAGCACTTCAAAAGCGAGGGATACTATGTCGCGATGGGCGGCAAGGTCGCCTATGGCAAGCACCCATATCTTGATGCCTTTCTTGGTAACCCGAGTTGGCCGAGACCCGATCACGTTCCCAAACTGAATGCCAAGGCTCCGCCTTGGGATGGCGCCGCACTTCCCTACGGTGACGAGGAAACAGGGGATTACAAAGTCTCGGAATTTGCCATTGAACAATGGCAGACCAAGACCGAAAAACCGGTGATGATGGCGATCGGTCTCTTCCGTCCGCACCGACCGCTCTGGGCACCCCAGAAATATTTTGACAAGTTCCCAACGGTGACGACCCAACTACCCGTTTTGCCGAAGGGCAACGATTGGGATGATCTGCCGGATTATGCCATCCGCATGGCGCGCTCGCATGCCCACAAGGATCTGCACGACGGAGGAAGGTTCAGCGACCACGAGGCGATCCTGAATAAGAACGGAGAAACGGAATGGAAACGCGTCGTGGCCTCCTATCTCGCCAACGTCAACTTCATGGATACCATGCTGGGCCGCATCTTAAAGGCACTCGAACAGAACCCCCGCGGTCGCCAGACGATGATCGTCCTCACCAGCGATCACGGCTGGAATCTGGGGGAAAAGGGACACTGGTGCAAAGGGGGATTATGGAAGAACACCACCATCGTGCCGATGGTCATTGTGGCTCCGGGCATGACGAAGCCCGACACACGCAGCAAGCAGCCGGTTTCCCTTGTCGACGTTTACCCGACGCTCTGTGATTTGGCCGGTATCGATAAGCCCTCGCACCTGCAGGGGACCTCGATGGTGCCTCTGCTGAAGGACCCGAAGGCCGAACGCGAGGCCGCCTTCATCAGTTACGGTCCCGAGAACACCGCGATTCAAACGGATCGCTATCGCCTGATCCGTTATGAGGACGGATCGGAAGAACTCTATGATCATGACAAAGATCCCCACGAATGGGAAAACCTGGCCAAGAATGCGGAGAATAGGGGGCTAAAAGATGACCTGGAAAAGAGTCTTCTAACCTTCCAGAACAAAGACAAAGCCGCCTTGATCAAGCAGCATCGAGAGACCTATTCCAAAACAACGACACCATGGCTCTTCAAACAAGAGCTGAAGAAGTAGATAAACGTTGCCCAACTTTTCACATCATCATCAACATGAAAAAGAATCTCACCCTTTACCTGACGCTCGGCACCCTGGCTTGGGCCGCACCACTCTGCGCAGAAGAGTCGGCCCCGGTCCACATGGCCACCGGGATTAAGATTGGCGAAGTCACCCCGACTTCCGCCATCGTCTGGACCCGCCTCACTCGCCACCCCGAGCGAAACGTGGATGGGAAGCCGTTTCCCAAGAACGTGAACAAGGAGCGGAAGTCTCAAGAGTTTGAGAATCTCGCCGCGATGGAAGGGAGCGTGCCCGGCGCTGCGGGGGAAGTGCGCGTCGGCATCCGTCCGTCCGGTGGTGATGCTCCTGTAAAATTTACCGACTGGAAAGCCGTCGCTGCCGAGGGGGATTTCACCTGCCATTTTCCGCTTGGTGATCTGCAATCGGGAATCGCGTATTCCGTGGTCACACAGGGGCGCAGTGCCGGCAGTAGTAAGCCGTCTTGTTCCGTGGATGGATCCTTTCGGACCGCCCCGAACGGGGAAACTCCAGCACACGTGCGCTTTGCCGTGGTGACCGGGCAGGATTACCCGCGCCGCGATGATCCGGCGAACGGGCACAAGATCTACCCGCAAATGCAGAAGCTTGATCCGGACTTCTTCGTCCACACCGGCGACATTGAGTATTACGACAAGCCGCAACCTTACGCGGACAACATCGAGCTGGCGCGCTTCAAGTGGAACCGACTTTATGCGCTGCCGTTTCAGCGTGACTTTCACAACCGCACCGCCAGCTATTTTATGAAGGACGACCATGACACGCTCCGGAACGACTGCTGGCCAGGGCAACGCTATGGCGACTTGACCTGGGAGCAGGGGCTCGCGCTTTTCCCCGAGCAGGTTCCGATGGGCAGGAAGACTTACCGCACCGTCCGCTGGGGCAAGGATCTGCAGGTTTGGTTTGTCGAAGGCCGGGACTTCCGCAGTGCCAACAAGATGCCGGACGGGCCCGAGAAGACCATCTGGGGCGCGGAGCAGAAACGTTGGTTCTTCGAGACAGTCCGAAAGTCGGATGCCACCTTCCGTATTCTCATTAGTCCGACCCCCGTGGTCGGACCGGACCGGGGCGGCAAGAACGACAATCACACCAACAAGGGCTTCACCCACGAAGGCGACGAGCTGCGCAAGTTCATCGCCTCGCAGAAGAACATGTTCGTGATCTGCGGCGACCGGCATTGGCAGTATGTTTCGCTCGATGCCAAAACCGGTGTGCGCGAGTATTCCTGCGGACCGACGACCAACAAGCACGCCACAGGTTTCAGCCTGAAGAATCGCTCCGAGATGCATCAGTATCTGAAGATCCGCGGTGGCTTTCTTCGGGTGGACGTCGAGCGGGTTGATGGTCAGCCCCGCGCCACTTTCAGACACCATGGAGTGGACGGGAAAATTCTCAACGAAGATATCCAACATGAGAATTAAACCGCCATTCCACGCGTCGATCCTGGCAATCGCCATCATCGCCCGGCTTGTTCCTCTCGACGCCGAGGCGATTCAGCCGAATATCGTCTTTATCCTGGCAGATGATCTGGGCTGGGCGGATGTCGCATACATCGACTAAAAACCTGATCATGAAGAAACAAGGATTACTGACCATTTTGCTCTTGCCGGTTTCGGCAATGGCGGTGGATATGCAGGGCTACAAAGATCTCGTGATGCCGTTTTTGGACAAGCACTGCACGAACTGCCACGATGAAGACGATCCAAAGGCCGACCTTGACCTGTATGCGATCAACGCGGAATTCGATAAGATCGAAACGGTTCGCCTCTGGCAGAAAATCTACGAGCAGGTGCAGTATGATGAAATGCCGCCTGCAAAAAAGAAGCGGCCTGATGCCGCGGAGCTGCAAAAGGTGATCCAGTGGATATCCTCTGAACTCAACGAATCAGGCCATGGCACCGGTCTGGAAGAAAAGCTCCTGCTTCCTGAATACGCCAATTACATGAGCCATGAACTGCTGTTCAATGGCAGCATTAAAACTAAAGCGTATACACCGGCACGCCTGTGGCGCACGCGCCCGTTTATTTACGAAGCGAACTTCGCCGAGCGATACGGAAGACAGCCCAGACAGGGATTCCAGATCGGAGGAAAGGGCGGAGATACCGTAAAGGAAGGCGAGCATGCGGGGAAGACTCTGGCACGGGGAAGAGCTTACCAGCACCTTCGTTATGCCAACCCCTTTTTTCGATTCGTGCACCATGCTTCGGGGATTACGGACTACAGCTCCATCGTAGCTGATCAGACTTCGCTTGAAACACTGCTAGTCAATGCGGAAAAGATGGCTGAGATCCTTACCGTCGGCCGCGCGATTCCGGTAAGCGTGACGGTTAAGGATGAAGGCAGTAAGTTCGCCAATAATCCGGGCGGCTTTGCCGGGGGTGCCGTCACCGGCTTCGTCAAGAATGTCGGTTTGATCAAACCGGCCTTCATCAGGATACTCAATTCCAAGGGAACTCCGAGCGACCCGGATATCAACACCGCGGTGCAGACCTGCTTTAATGTGCTTCTGCATCGTGATGGCAACCCCGGGGAAGTGCGCCGCTACGTCGACGATCTTTTCAAGAAGAACCTGCCTCACGGAAATTTGATGGCCCTGCAAAGCGTCCTGATCGCCATGGCGATCTCTCCGGAGTTCGTCTATCGCCTTGAATTGGGCATGGGGGAAAAGGACAGTCACGGCCGTCGACACCTCTCAGAACATGAGCTTGTTTATGCCTTGAACTATGCCCTTTTTAACAAGCCTCCCTTTGATGATTTCGACTACAAACGTAGCAAGAACAAAAATGAAAAGGGAAGCCCGGATTCGCCGGATGTCGACGACCTGCTCTACCATGCGAACAACAAAACACCCAAGCATCCCCTGGACGGCGCGGAAGACACGGAGCTGATCGATGCGACCCTGAAAAAGTTCATCATGAATCCAAGGGGCAGCGTCTCAGGGCTCGGCGAGATCATGAAGGCAGGCAAGCTCAAGACGAAAGAAGACGTGGAACGTGAGTTGCGCCGACTGCTCAGTGAGAAATTGTTCACCCGTCCCAAGAGTGAAAGTCGCCCGGCGCATCGAATCAAGAATCCCAGGATACTTCAGTTCTTCCGGGAATTTTTCGGCTACCACCACGCACCCAATGTCTTCAAGGACGAAAAGCGCTTTGCTTACTATACAGGCGGCGCCACTCGAAGCATGGTCAGCGATACCGACCAGTTAATACTCTACCTCGTTGATCAGGACGAAAATGTGCTGGAGAACATGCTGACCACCAATCTCAGTTTTTTCAGCACGAGCATTGGCAATAGACCATTGAAAGCGGCTCAAAAAGCGCAGGAAAAGTTTGAAAGTAAGAAGGTCACGGGCGAACTAAGCCCGATTGAGAAACTGCATAACAAACATTACTCGATGTCTTATAACGTGAATCCGGGCAGCGCTGAAGACTCGAGTAAAAAGCCATACAGTCTGCCCAAATCGGAGCGCATTGGCATCCTCACCCAACCCTCGTGGCTGGTCGCCCATTCAAACAATTTTGAAAATGATCCCGTGCGCCGAGGCAAGTGGATACGCGAAAAGCTCCTGGCTGGCTTTGTCCTCGATATTCCCATTAACGTAGACGCGAATGTGCCGGAGGATGAACACAAGACGCTGCGCGAACGCTTTACGGTCGTTGAAGCGGAAGAGTGCTGGCGCTGTCACAAGAAAATGAATCCGCTCGGGATGCCTTTTGAGGGCTATTATGACAGCGGTCGTTTCCGCACCGAAGAAAAAGGCAAAGCGGTCGTCACCAGCGGCGCTATTAGCTACAGCGGGGAAGCGGGCCTTGATGGTGAAGTGAAGAATGTCTCTGAAATGATGCACAAACTGGCTAAGTCCAAACGCGTTAAACAATCATTCGTCAGGCACGCATTCCGCTTTTTCATGGGACGCAATGAATTGCTCAGCGACTCGCAAACTCTCATCGATGCGGAAAAAGCGTATGTCGATAACAAGGGGAGCTTTAAGGAAATGTTAATTTCACTACTCACCTCAGATTCATTTTTATACCGGAAATAGGAGCGATCTCATGAAATACAGCAGACGTCACACCATCAAAACCTTTGGGAAGCTATCTCTTGGCAGCCTTGCCTTCACGCCCTTCATGAATCATCTGGCAGCCCAGCGTACTACGGGTGCCACACCTAAAAGATTTTTGTTTGTCCTGAAAAGCAGTGGCCTTACCGAAGAGCACATCACCCCGCCCGCCTACCTGCCTTTTCT
>ERZ887942.847-NODE-847-length-23171-cov-19.745631_pt1 | contig 23171 bp, 15 predicted proteins | sample MGYA00521099_ERZ887942 | MGnify/ENA primary metagenome ERZ887942 (study PRJEB32303, sample SAMEA104408605) | aquatic metagenome | biome: Brackish water; feature: Pelagic; material: water | place: Baltic Sea | collected 2014-06-07T06:48:00 | depth 16,251 m ...
GCTTTTCTAACAGAAAAAGAGACGATCAGGCCTCTTAAGTTGGTGCCATTCCGCTATGGCCCTTGATTCTGAGGGTCTCGTCTTCCCAGACGTGGGAGCCTCGGACAAGCGAGGTGTATTCTTGTTTGAGCAAGGATTTTAACTCGGTGAACTTTTCGGGCTCTATTTTGGAAAGTTCTTTGGATTCATCAAGGTCAGTCGAGACCTTGAAGAGTTGGAAGTCTGAAAGACGGGCGTGTTTGATGTTTTCTGAGTTGAGGGTGTTCACGGCGATGTAGGTGGGAAGGTTGAGACGGGCGAGAATCTTATAGTTTCCGTGACGCATCGCGACGCGGCGTTCGTTGAGCGCATTGTAGAAGATCCAGAGGAGCGGCTTTTTACGATCGACTGGTTTTCTTTCAAGGAGCAGAGGAAGAACGTTGGTGCCATCGAGATGTAATCCGGCAGGTGGCGCAGTTCCGGCGAGTTGGCAGAAGGTAGGGAGGAAGTCCAGGCTGGAGACAGGCACCTCGGAAATCTGACCGGGAGAAATCGTGCCCGGCCAAGCGACTATTCCGGGGACCCGGAACCCGGCCTCGGTCGTCCAGAGTTTCATGCCGCGAAGCGGAGAAGCCGACCCAAATGAATTCCTCGCCCTTCGATATCGATTCAGGGTCTCGGGTCCATTGTCGGAGGTGAAAATGACGAGGGTCTCTTTCTCAAGCTGGAGCTCCTTGAGAGCGGCATTTAACTTTCCAACGGCGGCGTCGAGATTGGCAACATTGGCAAAATAGAGGGCCTCTTCCTCTTGACTGGCATCTTCGCGATATTCCTTAACCAGCGATTCCGGAGAGGCAATTGGTTCGTGAGGTTCGTGAAAGGCGAGATAGAGAAAGAAGGGTTTATCCGGTGTTTCCTTTTTGAGCGACTTGATCCAACCGATTGCTTCGTCGGTGGCAATTTCGCACGAAAAACCCTCCACTCGTCCGACCTTGTCACCATTCCGAACATAGTTGGTTGGATTGGCGTGGGAGGGACTTGCATTGTTTTGGGTGGCAAACCAATGGTCGAAGCCTGCGGCATCGGGTTGAGGCTGGGCGGAGGAGTTGAATTTTCCATTGCAGTGCCATTTGCCGGAAAGGCACGTGGAGTATCCTGCCTTTTTCAGAAGTTGCGGGATGGTGACTTCTGATGCTCTCATGTAGATATTGCGATTGCCGGGGATGAAGTCGTAAATGCCAGCTCGGTTGGGGCTGCGGCCGGTCATGAGGCCTACTCGTGAAGGCGAGCAGACAGGGGCGGCGGAATAGAAACTGGTGAAACGAATCCCATTCTTTGCCATGGCATTCAAGTGGGGTGTTTTGATGTGAGGATGTCCATAGCACTCGAGATCTCCGTAGCCGAGATCATCGGTTAGGATCACAACGATATTGGGTTTGTTTGAGGGGGAGGCAAACAGGATTGATTTGGTGAAAAGGCAGAGAATGGCAAAAAGTGCTGATTTGATCATTGTCTTGTTTTAAGGCAGATTTTTTAGTGATCCATTGAGATCCGGTAGAGGGCTTTTACTGCTGTGCGTTTGCGACTGAGGCGATGAGCAGGCTGCAAAGGGAGAAGGAGACAAGGAGGTGACTCATGATGGATTCGATCGAAGTGTGAAGATTGTTATTTGGTACCTTTTCTCAGGCCGACTTTTGAGAGGTCTAGTGGAGTGATGCCGAGCTCAAAGGCGGGGGAGTTGGGTTGAAAACTGAAGTCACCGTTTGCAGGATCAACGAAGAGCGGGTCTTGGGCGAGGCTGTGTTTGTCGATGCCTTCGCTTTGCTTTTGCGCGAGGAAGGCTTTGCCGACATCCGGGTTACCGGCGCAGAAATAGATATTGTGATCGGTATCGGCGTCTTTGGCAAAGGCTCCAACCGGGGTGCGGAAGTTTTTGGTTTCCTGATAGAAGACGACCTCCTTCCCGGGATGGTAGAAGATGTTTTTTTGGTAGGCGCCGCCGGTGAGAGGGCCTTCGTAGAGTTTGAGAAACATGGGAGTTCGTTCTTCGCCTTTGTGCGTGCCGGGTCGGATGTCGGCGATGATGTTGTTGATGGCGCGATTGTTTAATTTCACCTGCATCCCCTGCGCGGTGCATCGGTAGATCAGGTTCTCTGCGATAAGAGTATCGCGCTGTCCGCCATCAGTGCGAATGGAAGATTGCATCACGGTGGGAGCGAGTAGGTCGTGAAGGTAATTTCGGCGGATGATATTGCCTGCTCCGCAACCCCGAATGTAGATGCCGTTTCCATCGTTGAGTTCCTGCATGACGTGGTGGATCTCGTTGTATTCGATGCGGTTGTCGTGGCTGTGTAGGAACGGTCGGATTTCTTCGAGAGTGGCGTTTTTGGGAGGGCCGGTTTCGTGGCGCCGGATGGTGCGCACGAGCTCGCGGGAATTTCCTTTTTTGGAAAAGAACTGGGTCATGACCCCGGAGACAATGATGCCGGAGTAGGGAGTGTGATGAATGAGGTTGTGCGCGACGCGGTTTTCGCCGCTTTGCCAGAGGAAGATGCCGGGTGAGTGTGCGTGGATTTTTCCGACGTGATGAATGTGGTTATTCTCGATGAGGTTGTGATGGTTGACATCCTTCGTGCCAGGGCCGTATCCAGCGACGAGGATGCCGGTGCCGCCGAGATGCTCGAGGTGGTTGGAAATGAAGCGGTTTTTCTGACTGTGAAGGTCGGCGCGGATGGCGGTGCCGCCGCTGTGGAGGAAGTGGCAACTTTCGATGGAGCAATTTTCGGCACCGCGGAATCGAATCAGGGCATTTGCTTTGTCGTGGAATTGCCAGTCGTGTTGAAGGCCTTTGTCGTCGGGCTTGATCCGGTCGGCTTCTCCCCGGGTGAAGGTGAGACCTTTGAAATGAAGGTTTCGAACGGGCTTGTCGGTGGGGCCTTTGAGATCGTTCTGTCCTTCGATGAGGAAATACTCCTTGAGTCGGGGAAGGTGGATGTCTTCGGGCGGTCCGTCCACCCGGGGCCAGAGATAGACTTTTCCTTCTTGAGAATTGAGGACCCACTCGCCGGGTTCATCGAGAGCGTCGATGACGTTTTCAATCCAGGCGGATTTCGTTCTTGGGAGGAAGTGGAGATGTTTCATCGCATAGGTCGCAGCGACGGAGGTAGTGGCAATTTGCTTCTGCGTGTCTATCGACTGAAGCGGGAGGATGTTGACGATCCAGGCGTGGTGGGGGCGGACGACGAGTTCGACGTCGTCGAGATTCGGCCAAGCGCGCATCATCCCTTCCGGGTAGGGGAATTGCGTTCGTGAAGCAGCTTTGGAGTCGGCTGGGATGAAACCTTTGGAGCGTGCGCGGGGGAGGAGCCCTTGGGAGTCGTATAGGGTGTAAAAGCGCTCGGGTGAGCCTTTGGGGAGCTTGGCGACCCAGATTTTTCCGTGGGCGGCTTTGGGGAGAAATGGAGAAGGGGGGTCGAGTTTCTTCCATCCGGTGAGATCGAGGCTTGAACTGAAAACTGGTTTTTCCCCGGGGAACGCTTCGTAGGTGATGGTGAAATTTTTTCCGGAATCCTTCAGGCCGAAAACGGTGGTTCTTCCGAGGCGATATTCGCCACCGCGAATTTGGACGACGATATTCTTGTCAGTCTGGCTTTTCAATTTACGAACGGCATCGCGGGCGCGTTCGAGAGTGGCAAATGGTTCAGCCAATGTTCCCGGTCCACTGTTCTCACCCTTGGGAGAGACATAAAAATCAGCTGAGCTTGCCGGGATGATGAGGATGAAAAAAGAGAGAAGAAGGTGTTTCATCGGTCTCAAGGGAGGGAAATGTGATTTCGGGATCATGCCTGATGGAGTTATTTTTCGATAAAGCCCTGGACGTCCTCGAGAAACAGTTTTTCCCGGGCGTCTTCTCCGCGGAGAGTCAATTCCACCTTGTTGAATTCGATGTTCTTGGCATGACGGATGTAGGCACCCCAGGAGGGGAGCACGCCAAAGAAGAATTGTTCGGGATAGCGTTCGATGTCCTCCGGCACCTTCCGCTTCGCATCGTCGGTCGTGCCGCCACCCGGGTAGGAAATTTTGACATTTTTTAAGGTGACGTTTTCGATGAGGTGCCCGGGGATTCCGGTGATCATGATGGGACCGGCTTTGGATTTTTCCTTGTCGGTGACGCCGGGAGTTCGATCGACTTTGAGGCCTTTGTAGGGTGCAGAAGCCGCCTTTTCGCGATCTTCCACGGTCACTTCGGCCACGACATCACTAATGCGCACATTTCGCAACGTTCCCACCGGGGCTTTCTGACTCCGGTCCCTGGAAAAGGTGCTGCCTCGATTGCCCAAGCGGATGAAAATTGGGTTTCCGACGTTCTTCATGACGATGCGCGAGATGTCGATATTCTCGAGTCGTCCCCCGTCGACCAACTGCAGTTTGATCGCGCCCATGGGGCTGTCGTAGAAGTAGCAATTCGTGACCTTCACGTTGATAAAGCCACCCCGGGAGGAGGTCCCCAATTTCAGCGGTGCGGTGTTGCTCGACACCCGGCATCCGCTGACGGTGATGTTCCGACAGGGATTTTTGGAACTCTTCAGGCAAATCGCGTCGTCGCCGGAGTCAATGTCGCAATTCTCGATCACGACATTCTCGCAGCCATCGAGATCGATTCCATCATTGTTGTAGTTGTTGTTGCGGAAGCGAATTGTCACCGCGCTAAAGTGAATGTCCCGGCAATCAACCAGATGCAGACCCCAAAATGCGGGCCGTTTGTAAGTGACTCCGGAGAAGGTTAGGGCTTCGCAGTTGTCCATGCGAAGCAGGCGGGGACGGATCATTCTTTTGCCTCCGCGCACTTTCACCCGTGGAAAGTTAAGGTAGCTTCCTCGGCCATCGATTACTCCGAGGCCTTCGATGGTGATGTTCTTAGCGTCCTTGGCATAGATCAGGCAATGCGGACCGCCCTCCCTCGGGTCATCGAGACCTTTGGTTGAATAATCAGCAATGTTTGTGCTCCCCAACAATGAGGCTCCGTGATCGAGAGACAGGGTGATGTTGCTCTTCAGCCTGATGGTCCCGATCTGGAATTCTCCCGGGGGAATCCGGACCACTCCGCCGCCGGCTGCGTGGCAGGAATCGATGGTTTTCTGAACCGCTTCCGTGTTGATCGTTTTACGGTCTCCGATGGCTCCGAAATCCGTGATATCGAAGTTCCTCGTTTCGTCTGCGTCGTATTTTGGGGAGGCCCCAAAGATCAGGGCGGCTGTCAGTAAGGCGGATGACACTCTTGTATTCATGGGATTGAGAAGGTTTATTTTTTGAGCGTCGCTCGTTCGGCTGAGAAGACATTGCCTCTTGGCTTTGGTGGCAAGGTTGCTTTCCAGTCCTCAATTTGTTTCAGCAATGCCTCTGCGATGTCGGGCTTTGAGCCCTTCAAATCGTTCTTCTCGTAGGGATCCTCTGCGATATCGAAGAGCTCAAAATGGCTGCCGTCGCGATTGCCGACCAGTTTCCAGTGCTGGTGAACGACGGCGTAGGATACCCAGTGATCCGGGCGGCTTTTTGGAGCCGGATATCTCGCGCTTGATTTCCAAAACAGGGGTTTCCCTCGCAAAGGTGCCACCTTTCCCTTCAAGGTCTCAAGCTGACTCACGCCATCTGGAGTGTAGTTCTTGGGGAGTGACGCTCCGGCGATCTCGCAAAAGGTGGGCAGGAGATCAACGGCCGAAATGAGAGAGCGTTTGTCCACTCGACCCGCCTCGATCTTACCCGGCCATCGGGCAATGAAGGGCACGCCAATGCCACCCTCGAAGAGCGCGGCTTTGTAACCGCGGCGCCCACCTGTGGTGCCTTTCGCGGCCCCAATGCCCCACCCGGCACCGGTGGCGGTGTCATACATAAGCTTCAACTCAGTCGGGCTCGACGCCCGGGCAGGTCCGTTGTCGGAGCTGAAGACGACGAGGGTATTGTCGGTGATTTTGAGACGGTCGAGAGTGTTCAAAATTTCGCCGATCCGGTCGTCGGCATGAGCAAGGACCGAGGCGTAGATCCTGTCGGGTTCATTCTCGAGGTGCCGGAAGCGCCACTCATACTTTGGCACAGTGTGAAACGGGGTGTGTGGCTCATGAAGCCAGAGATTGATGAAGAACGGTTTGCCGGCCGAGAATGACTTTTCAATGAAAAGCGCCGCGTGTTCCGAATCCTCGTGGACGGGCATCTGTTCACCGGCGCAGTTGAAGGCACCGTATTCGTCGTAGCCATAGACTCCCGGCAAGGGCGAATCCGGGATCATGTTGTTGGCGAGATGCCACTTGCCATAGTGTGCGGTGGCGTAACCGGCTTCCTTCAAGAATCGCGGCAAGAGTGGAGCCTTGGGGTCGAGCCAATCGGGCATGTTTCGCCTGGCATTGCTTGGCACCCACGCAAAGTGCCCATCAATATTATAGCGGGCCGGAAAGTGGCCGGTCATCACCGCCGTTCGACTGGGCGAGCACACTCCGCTGGCCACGGTGAATCGATGAAAGTCTGTTCCTTCTTTCGCGAGGCGGTCGATGTTTGGCGTTTTGATGTAGGAATGACCATGGCAGCTCAGATCACCCCAGCCCCAATCATCGGCAAAGATGAAAAGAATGTTGGGCTTTTCGGCAGCGGCAAGAAGAGACGGAAGGGTTAGAAAGAGGATGCTTAGAATCGTTTTCATCGTTGGGGAGTTTTCATTTTAGGGACGGGTGCGTCCGGCTGCCTCGGCGCGTTGGAGGGCGGTTGCCAGTCGCTTGGTGATCCCGGGATTTTTTTCAAAGACATTTTGGCGCTCCCCCGGGTCACTTTGAAGATTGTATAATTCGTATGATTCCCTGCGCTTGTCGTCGTAGCGAACGATCAGTTTCCACTCTCCGGAGCAGACCGCAATGGAGCTGTCCTTGCCATCGCCAAGGATGAACACGGCTTCATGTGGTGCCTGTTTTTTGCCGAGGAGTAAAGGCAAGAGGCTGATCGAATCTTCAGCAGCATCCCGGGGAAGGTCTCCACCGACGATTTCCGCCGCAGTTGCAAACAAATCGGTGAGACTCAAGGTGTCGTCCGAAATGGTGCCGGGAGAGATGTGTCCGGGCCATCGCGCGATCAAGGGAATGCGGTGCCCCCCTTCGTAAGGATACCCTTTCCCATCCTGCCAGGCACCGTTGGTGATGTGGCCGAGCTTCCTGGCATCTGCCTTGGCGGTTTTAAATTTGGTCCGAATTTCTCCCGAATCGTCGGCGAGATTGAGGCGGACACCTTGCGTTCCCTTGAAGTCCTTTGGGGTCGAACCATTGTCGCTGGTGAAGATGACGAGAGTTGTCTTGGTTAACTTTAAATCGTCGAGCGTGCTCAGAAGCGTGCCGACGTGGGAATCGAGTTCCTGAATGTGGTCACCAAACAAACCCGCTTCGCTGGTTCCGCGAAACTTTGCCGCAGGGGTGACATGAGTGTGCGGCGCGCAGGGAGTGAAATACAGAAAGAAGGGGGTGTTGGCATTCTTGCGAATGAATGCCACCGCCTTCTCGGTCAGAGTGGTGTCGACTTGATCCTCAATCCGTGGTTTGGCAAGGCCTTCGGGAAAGTCCTTTCCCTTCACGATGCGATAGCTTTCACCGGGTTTGCGTCCGACAAGATCGTGGTTTTCAATGAAGGCTCTGGTGGAATCGTTGTGATTGGAGGGAACGCCGAAGTGATAGTCGAAGCCCACCCCGAGTGGCCCGGTGATGGGTAACTTGTTCCAGTCCTTGCTGTAGCCGAGGTGCCATTTGCCGATGGCTGCAGTCGTGTAGCCCTGTTTCTGAAGAAACGACCCCAACGTTACCTGGCCCGGATTGAGCCGATAACCATTGCCTTTCCGGTGCAGACGCCAGGGGGCTTGTCCGGTCAGGAGCCCATAGCGGGAAGGGGAGCACAAAGAAGCGGCAGAGTGGGCGTCGGTGAATCTCATTCCCGCTTTGGCAAGACGGTCAATGTTGGGTGTCTTGATCTTGGTGGCTCCGTAGGAACTCAAGTCGCCGTAGCCAAGATCGTCGGCAAAGATGATGACGATGTTGGGGTGCTCGGCCTCAGCGGCAAAGGCCCCGATGGTTAGGCTGGCCAGGAGGCCAACAAGTGATTGAAGGAGTCGAACTGTTTTGGAATGGGATGTCATGATGATTTTCTTGTGGTGATTCTTAAGGTTTCGGCCGGATCCAAATGGCGTGCCCGCTTCCTGAACTCATCGACGCGATGATGGTGCTGGAGGAATCAATTTCGATCGACTCAATGCTGACCTCCTTCTTGTTTCCAGGGGACTCCTTGTAGATCCGTGCGATGTATTCTCCGTCGCCAAGAAAGTTCATTGGGAATTTCAGCTCCCTGGCATCGTTGACAATCGTTCCCACGAACCAGCTTTTGCCTTTCCGCCTGGCGACCGTCATGTGATCTCCGATGACACCGTGAATGACTTTTGAATCATCCCAGGTGGTTGGCATTTCTTTCCAGAATTCCAGTTCCGGAAAGGAGCGACCGGCATATTTTTCGATCTGATCATACCAGTGAAGATATTGGAGCGGACTGTAAAACACGACACCGAGGGCGAGTTGGAATGAGCGGCTGACCACTCGTCCGTCGAGGAAGCAAGGGGTGTAGTCGCCGGCTCCCGCAATCATTCTGGCAAAGGAAGTGGTGAGGACATTTTCCGGAGTGTTCCCCTTTGAAGCCCGTTCTTCATTCCCGAGAATTCCTTCAACGGTGAGCAGGTGGGGATAGGTTCGTTCGATCCCGGTCAGGCGAAAGTTGTCGTGAATGTCGACAATGAGGCGGTGTTCGGCGGCCTTGCGAATTGCCATGTGGAGAAATTCCATGTCCGACTGACTCTCCCAGTTCACAAATCCAAACTTCACTCCGCTGAGCCCCCATTCCCGGTAGGTCCGGAAGGTCTTATCGAGATCGTATCGCGACATGGCGATTTTGTTGATGTAGCAGATCAAGCCGATGCCACGAGCGCGTCCGTATTCGATGGTTTCCTTGAGATCGATTGGATCGATGATGGTCAAGGGATTCGAGTCGGCGCTCCGTTCCGGGCCATACCAACCGGCGTCATAGTGAACGTATTGGTAGTTGTTGGCCGCAGCGTAGTCGATGATGTCTTTCGCGGCGGAAGTTTTCAATGCGCTTCGCCAGACCTTGCCGGGTTTGATCCATGAGGTGTCTTTTAATTCGCTGGGGGGAGAGAGGTTTTGGAGGAGATAGTGATTCTCAACCAAGGTCCCGGGTTTTTTGGCCGCCATGATCACTCGCCAGGGTGTTGCGAGAGAGCCTTGAGCGGAAACTCTTCCGCGTCGGAATCCGGTGACGAGGCGATTCTCTCCAGAACGGTTCAGCGTCATCGGGACGTAGGCTTCCATGCTTCCGGCTTCGGCGATGGCGAGGAAGTTGGAGCTGGTTTCCACGAGGAGCGGGCGGATGGAATTTCTGCCCATCTCAGAGAGTCGCACCTTGGAATACCGGGCTTGAGGGTAGTCGTCGTAATAAACAAAATGGTCATCGGTGAACTGAAACCCGGTGTTTTCCGAAGTCACCTCGAATTTCGGGTCATCGCTGTTGTTCGTAATCGAGTATCTGAAAGCGACGCCTTCGTTGTATGCTCGAAAGGTCAGCGAGATATCCCAGTTCTTGTCCGTGGTTGATCTGAGTTTGACGATCCTTTGATTATAGGCGTCGGGATAGCTGCTTTTTGAGCCGACGACCGGAGCCCATTTGGAGTCTTTTGAGTCGGTTGTCGTTTCGAGAATTTCAAACCCATCCTTGAGCATCTTCCCGTTCAACGTGACGGACAGTTGGGAATCCAACAGGATGGGTTTTCCTTCGAATTTCACGTGATAGGCCGGAGTGCCATTCGTTAGCTTGAAGGTGATTTCGTGGCGTCCATTCGGCGAAGCGATGACGTGTTCAACAGCGGAAGCCGCGGTTGTTATCATCATGCAGAAGAGGGCGGCAAACAACGCTAATGCTTTACTCTTCATTGTGCCTCCTTGTCTTGTTCGTTTCCCGGCGAACATGAGGGTGTCGAGGGCGGAGGAACGATTTCGGGAACGGCGTCGCGAACGGAGCTGACTGGACTGCTCGCGAAGTTTGAGAGCGGCTTGCTTGGTGAAGGCGACCTCGAGGCCCCTTCTGTTTTGGTAGTGGTTCAGGACTTTTTCGTACATCGGCCGGAGTCGGCCGCGGCTGTCGTCGGAGACTGATTTGTGTTTGTATCGTCCTTTGTAGCTTTCGTAATACTCAAAAGGAACGTTGTTGCCCAAATTGTATTTTGCGGTGTATTCGAATCCTTTGAGTAATCGGTTGCCGAAGGTTTGGTAGAGATCAGTTCCTTGATTCCAGGCGATCTCACAAGTGCAGGCGAGGAAGTCGAGTCCCATCTGGGTGTGAGCCTGGTCCCGTCCGCTTTCCTGGCATTGGCCGGAAGGTTTGAAGTAATTGCGAACCGCACCGTTACCTTCGCCCTTGAGGAAATAATTCGCCGCTCGGTCAAACATCGAGCGATCATCGAGGTAGACTCCCATGGCCATCATGGTTTGGAGCATCGAGGCGTCCCAGTTGCCGTTCGCCGTGGGGTAAAAATCCTTGATGATTGGATAGAAGATCCCTCGGAGCATTTTTTCGAATCGCTCCTGATCACCACTCGGCCATCCGTTCCAGGTGTGCTTGAGCAATTCGGCGGCATTGCAAAATTCGTAGCCGTCCATTCCGATCAGTAGGCGGGCGTCGTGGTTCGAGATGGATTCGAGCGTGCTCGACCAAGCATTAAGAATTTCGGCGGATTTTTGGGCATGCTCGACTTTTCCGGTGAGCGCCCAGTGGATGGCATGAACGTAGGCCGCTTGAGCATCCTGGCTGAATTCCGAAGATCCGATATTAGGATTGTTGTAGGGACCACGCTCGACTTTGGCATGAGGCTGGGGCTTCCAGTCGAGGGCGGAATAGCGTGAGGCCTGCAACCCTTTCCAAGCAGTGGCCCAGGGTTCTTCATCTGCTTTCAGTTTGGCTTTGATGAAACCGATACTCGCCTGGGTGTGCGAGATTCCGGGGTGTTTGAATTCTCCGGCGAAGGCTGGAGAAAGGCAGAGAAAGAAGAGGGCGATGGAAAGTGGAAGTCGGACCATGGTTTTGAGTAGGCTTGGCTACGGTGATGGAGAAGGATTCGTTCGGAGGATTCCTGACCTTCTTTTATCGAGGGGCGAAGGAATCGGTTCGGAAGGGATAGGCGGGGCGGTTGGTGTCGTTGACCAGGTTGACGGTGGGTTTTCCGGAAAAGGCGTAGCGGACGTAGAGAGGACTTTTGACTTCAGAAGAAGTCAAGGTGACGGAACTGCCGCTGATCGTGGCGTCGGCTTTCACCCAGGTCTTTGATTCGTTGGCGATCCAGAATCCAGTGGGTGTTTTTCCATCGAGGGTTTTGAGGCCGTTGGCGTGATCAAAATGAACGATGATTTCTAAGCCTTTCACTTCAGCGGTCTTGAACTTGGGGCCTTGGGCCTTACTGGTGGCAAGCTGGGCGAGGCGTCTGCCGATGGGGAGTTTGTCTTTGGGGTGAATGTTGGTGGCGTGGCCGAGGTCGATGGTGTTGGCGACTGCGGTGTGGGGGAGCTCAAGGGCTTTGAGTTGGGATTCACGCATCCAGGCCCACGAGGGAGAGTCGGGGTTCTCGGGGCCTTCTTTGATTCCTTTGGAGTAGCCGGGAAGCATGACCACGAGGAATTGGAAATCGTCACGTTGCCATTCCTTCCGATATTGCTGTATCCAGGCTTTAAGAGTGTCGCCGTATTTCAACATGCCGGAATTGCGGGAATACCATGGTTCCTTCAGCATGTCTTGCATGGACTGGGTGTTTCGCTCGCCTTGATACCAGACGAGACCTCGACAGGCATAGGGAATGAGAGGGTGGATCATGGCGTTGTAGAGAATGTTCGTTTGGCGGCGAAGGAAGATGTCGTCCTTTAGGCTCCATGGTTTGGGTCCGTCTAAAATGGCGGTGATCTTGTTCCGTGTTTCGGTGTCGGCATCGAACTCCTTCATCATTGTTTTGAAATGAGGAACCGTCTTGGTCAGGTCACATGGCATCCATGCTTCGAGCGAAGAGCTGCCCCACGAGCTTTGGATGATGCCGATGGGAGCCCCGGCAGCTTTCTCAAGGAAGTAGGCGAAGGAAAAGGCGACAGCGCTGTCGGGCGGCCCTTCGACCCAATGGCCTCCGCAGCGATCTTCTTCGGTGAAGGAGACGGTGTTTTTGACTTTAAAAGTGCGGAGATTTTTGGCGGTGGGGATCAGCGTTTTGATGTCGGCAATGCCACTGTAGCCCATCTGCATGTTCGATTGGCCGGAGCAAATCCACACTTCACCGACCACGATGTTATTTAACTCGATGGAGGCGTTGTTTTGATCGCTGATGGAGAGCGTGCGGGGATCGTGGGAGACGGGCAGGGCATCGAGTTGGAGGCTCCATCTTCCATCCGGAGAGACTGTGGCGGATTTTGTTTGATCGGCAAATTTCACGGTCACCGTCAAACCAGCATCAGAGGTTCCCCAAATGGGGATAGGCTGATCGCGTTGCAGGACTCCGTTTGTGGTAAAGGGAGAGCCGACCGTTAATTCACCGGAAAGAAAGCCCGGGGAAAGAATCAGCAAGGTGAGGAGTGACTTCAGCGAGGTCATGATTTGAGTGTTAGTTGTCAGGGAGCTGAGAAGTGAAGAAATCGATGGTCGCCCTGATGATCTCGGCTCGAGTGGGTTCAATGTCGGCGTCGACTTTCCGCCAGTTGTGGCCGGAGTTTTTGATGATCATCGTTTTTACGGGGGCTCCCAATTCTTCCGCCTCTTTGGCCATGCGGTAGGCGTGCTTCACCGGGATGGTGGTGTCTTTGTCTCCTTGAATCATGAGGAGTGGTGGGCTCTCTTTCTTGAGGTAAGCCACCGGGCTCATCTCGCGGTAGAGTTTTATTCTCTCCTCGGGCGTGTGCTCGGATTCCCCGAGGATGCGGCCGGCGAAGCGATTGCGAAAGTCGGGGCGGTCATCGTGATTGAAGAGGCTGATGTCTTCGAAGTCACACGGACCATACCAGGAAAGCCCGGCGGCGATCTTGTAGTGGACCTTGGCAAGCTTGTCGTCGCCGGTGAGCGTGTTGGGTGGAGAGAGGAGGAGCATCTGGGCAATGTGTCCGCCCGCCGAGTCTCCGAAGACGAAGAATTGCCCGGGACTCAAGCTGAGTGATTCAGAATTCTTGGCCAGAAAGCGGATGGCATCTTTTGAGTCGATGACGCAATCGCGCATCGTGATGCCATTGCGGGCGAGGCGGTAGTCAACAGAGGCCACCGCGAAGCCTTCAGCGAGGAGGGGCTTGAAGACGGCGGCGAAAGATCCTTTGGCAGCTCCGGCCCGACTCCCGGCGGCCCATCCTCCGCCGTGGGTGTAGATGATGAGGGGGGATTTTTTGCTCTTCTTGGCCGTGGGATAATAAAGGTCGAGCATCAGCTCTTTCTTTTCGATCTTCTTGTAAACGACATCGAGCTTCCGTTCTCCGCCGGTTTCAAGATAGGCGGGTCTCTTCTTTTTTGGCTTCTTCTCGACGGCTTGTGCAGAAAAAGAGGAGACAAGCGCGAGGCAACAAATAGTGGATAGGAATCTCATGATCGAGAAGAGTATGGGTTACATGTTTTTGATCCAGCGGATAAGGATTTCGATTTCCTTGTCCGAGAGTGGAAGGGGCGGCATGGCGGGGAGGTAGCCTTCGGGGTAGGCGGACATGGGCTTGCGGAGGGCGTCGTGGAGGTAGTTGTGATCCACGGTGACTTCCTTCTTGCTTCCGTCGGCAAAGATGACGGTTTGGGTTTTTCCGAAGAGTCCCTTGAGAGCGGGGCCGACCGCTTTGCTTTCGACGGCGTGGCAGTTGGCGCAGTGGGTTTGGAAGGTGGCGCGGGCAAAGCTCTCCCAGTTGAATTCCAATTGTTTGTCGTATTGGGCGATCCAATTCTCTCGCTGGGCCTCGGACTTGGCGAGCGAGATCGTTTCGGGTTTCGAGCCGGCCTTTGTGCAGAGATAGATGGCCTGGTTTTTGGGTGAACGTCTGACCTTTCCGGGGGTGACGGTGATTTCCACTTTGTTGATGCCCTTGTTGACGGCAATGGTGTTTTGCGAGGTGGCGGTGTGGGGGCTGCCGGAGGTGATGAGGATGGGTTTGTCGTTGAGGGAGATGTTGAGGTAGGGATTGCCGGAGTGACCGATGATGAGTTCGGTTTCGGTTTCGCTTTTGAAGTAGAGGGTGGCCTTTTTTGTTGGGTCTCCGGTGAAGGATGTTTTGGAGAGGTAGGCATCGGGCGAGATTTTCAAAAGAGGAAACTGAGGGGCGATGCTGGGGCGATCTTTCCAGCTGGCCATGGTCTTGGCGTAGGCGAGCGGGGTTTTTTCTTTCGCCGGGATGGTGGCGATGACGGCGGACCACTTGTCGTCCTGCAGCTGGAGGTGGGAGAGGACTCCAACGAGGAGGATTTTGATCCGCTCGTCCTGATGAGTCGCGATTTTTTCGGCGATGGTGGTGAGCTCGGCACCCAAGGTCGGGGCCCACCATCGGATAGATCGAACGGCAGCACGTGAGTTGTTAATATTGTTGGAGCTTAGGTTCTTCCAGAAGACGCTGGGGTCTTCGAATGCTTTGAGTCGTTCGAGGAGCCAGAGGATTTCGAGGGAAAAATTATCTCTACCTGTGATGAATACTTGGATGGATTTTGTTTCGGCTAGGACGTCGGGCCTGGGGTGGGTTTCGAGCTCGAGGCGGGCGAGTTGGCGAATCTTAAGATGCGGGTGTTTCAGGAGGGCGATGAGTTCCTTGGTGCTGGCTCCGGCGATTTTTGGAGGATCGACCAGCGGGGTGTTTTTTTGGGTGAGTCGCCAGACCCGGCCGTTGGCGTAGTCGCGGTTTTTATCGCGATTGGAATGTTGGGCGTGTCCGATAATGGGGTAGTAGAAGTCGGAGATGTAGAGGGCGCCGTCGGTTCCGAAGATGAGATCGGAGGGGCGGAAGATTTTGTTGCGGGAGCTGAGGAGAGTTATTTTGTTTCCGTCGGCTTTGATCGCGCCATCGACGTATTTGAGAGCGGTGTAGTTGATCTCGTTGGTGCGGAGGAGGTGGCTGGTGAGATAGCCGCCTTGCCAGTCTTGCGGGAAGTGGGGACTTTCGACGAACTCAGCGCTGCATCCCTTGTCGTAGCGGAAGGGGTATCCGAGAGCGGTGGGTGCGGAGGCTCCCATGGGAGTGTGGATGTTGTGAATGTCGGCATCGATGATTTGTCCGCCGCCATAAAACTGGATGGCTTCGCCAACGGAGTTGTAGGCGACTCGCCAGGGGTTGGGGGCTTCGGTTTGGCGCTCGACGGTGAGGCGACGGGTGTCGAGGTCGAGGGACATGATGGAGGTGTCCTTGGTGTGGACGACCCCGTTGAGGGTTTCGAATTGTCCACGGTGGAAGAGGGCTTCGGAGAGAATGAGATCGCCACGGGGAGAACGGGAGAGATAGCCGCTGTGGTGAGTGTCGGTGTTGTCGAAGCCGCGGAGGAACTCTTCCCGAACATCGGCGATGTCGTCGCCATCGGTATCCTCGAGGTAGATGATTTTTCGGGAGACGGAAACGAGGGCTCCTTTTTTGTAGAGAACAAAGCCATCGGGGAGGAGGAGCTTGTCGGCGAAGACGGTTTTCTTATCCGCTTTGCCATCGTTGTCGGTGTCTTCGAGGATGAGGATGAAATCATGGGCCACGGCACCGGGAAGCGGGTGGGGGTAGCTGGCGAAGCAGGTGACCCAGAGTCGGCCTTTGGCGTCGAACTGCATCTGAAGGGGATTGATGAGCTCGGGGAAGTCCTCGCTGGAGGCAAAGCAATTGAGCGCGAAGCCATCGGCAACGGTGAAGTCTTTGAGGTCGTCTTGGGAAGGCTTGATGCTACCGAGGCCGTTTCTGGGTTTCTTTGATGGCATCTCGACTTTGAGGACCGGGAGTTTTGGAAAAGGGAGGGCTTGCTTGAGATTGGATGCTTGTTTCCAAATGGCCTGATCGAGTTGGTTGGCCAGCTTCAAGTGGTGGGGGATTTCGGCGGTGTATTCGTAGTCGCGCGCGCGGGTGCCGTAGTAGCTGATGCCATTGGAAGGGTGGTAGCATTGGGCGACTTCGTAGGCCTTGCGGCTGACGAGATTTTTGAGGGCTAGGAAACCGGGACTGGTGGAGTCGACCGCATTGGCTTTGGCACCGAGGAGGCCTTGCGCAAGAAATTGACCCACCTTGCCGGCTCCGAGTTCGTTGAGATGAAGCCCATCGACGGTGTATTTCCCATCGGTGCCCTGGAAGAGAGATTTCGTGGGACTGAACAAGTCAACGAAAGTCATCTTACGGGCCTTGGCAGCGTCGGCGATGGCATCGGAGTAGAGCTTCAGGTCTTCGTTTCGCTCTGCGACTCTAAGATCGAGAATGCGGCTGTTGTTTTCGGCTGCGATGGGAGAGCAGAGGACGTAATGCTTGCAGGTGTGGCGCTCGGCGATGATGTCGAGGTAGCTGTTGAGTTGCTCTTTGAAAGCGGCGAGTCCGTCGGGGCCGCGCTGGGCTTCGTTTCCGCCGAAGGCCATGATGACCTGATCGGCCTTCCATTGGTTGACGAGGTAGGCTTTGTGGCTACCGAACTTTTCAGGACGAATACGAAAGTGGACTTGGTCGCCCACGTAGGCCATGGAGCGGAATTGGTTTTTGTGGCCGGATTCCTTGAAGGGGGAGGCATGAATGTAGGCTTCGAAGGTTCCCTCTTCCTGGAGTCGATTGATGAGACTGTTCCCGTAAAGGACGGTGAGGGAATCGTTGGGGATGGTGACCACGGGCATCGCGCCCTTTTGGGGGGCGGCATGGGTGGTCGCTGGCAGAATGGCCGCGAGAAGAGCCAGAGGAATGATGAGAAGAGTTTTGGAGAGGGACATTGAGGTGAGAGTTACTTTTTCTTTTTTGCAGGAATGCGAATGGTCCCGATGGTTTGGTCGGCGGCGGGAACGTCTTGACCCAAGGACCAATAGACTCCGTTGACGATGAGGCGCACGGAAGGTTCGACCGCGAAGTCTCCGGTGTGGCCAAGGGAAGTGGTGAAGGTTTTCCCGCCCCACTTGTTGGTCCAGGTCCAGGCGATGACGTCGGTCATCTCCTTCTTGAGTTCGTGAGTGCCGAACTGGTTTTTGACCTTGCCGGTTCGCTTCGAGTTTCCGGTTCCCATGACGAGAGGAGTGATGCCTTTATCGGGGAGCTCGGTGAGATAAAGAGTGCCCGGGGAAACCCAGTCGGTGCCTGGTTTGATTCCGGTGAGGATGGGGTGGGCTTGCGCATCGGCGACGGGTTTGAGTTGGGTTTTTCCGGTGAGGTGGATGAGGTAGCGGGTGCCGAGAGCGTCCTTGCCGAAGTCGTTGTTCCACTTTGCGTTGGGATTGGTCCCGGGGTAGTTGAAACCGTGGGTGCTGGTGCGAAGTCCGATCACAGGTTTGCCGGAGGCGAGGTAGTCGGTAATGTGTTTGAGCTGCGGGTCCTTGAGCTTGAGGAAGCGGGTGAAGAAAATGGCGAGGTCGGCTTCAGCGAGCGCTTCCAGTCCGGGGATGCCTTTGTCTCCTTTTTCGGGATCCCAGGCGGGGTTGAGGACGGTGGTCTTGAGACCGAGCTTTTGAAGCGTCCCGGCAAAGAGAGGCATCGATTGATGGGGCGAGTAATGGTGCGTGCCGACGACGATGACGACGTGCTTCTGTGCCGCTTCTTCTTCAGCGGAGAGAGTGGGGACAAAAAGGATAAGGAGACACCAACAGGTGACTAGAAATCTCATGAGGCGGGTATTTGAACCGGAAAGCCGCAAAGGAGCGAAGGAATTCTTTGATCACGCTGGAGAAGAGCTATTCCCAACGCTCGCTGACTTTTTGAATCCAGTTCCGGGCGATGAGTTCATGGCCTTGCGGGAGGGGGTGGACGCCGTCCCAAATCCAGTGCTCGGGGGAGACTGCTTGGGATGCGGCATCGAAAACCTCCTGGGTTTGAATGTGGACTGCTTGGTGGTCCTTCGCGAGGGAGGTGACAACGGGGATCATTTGGTCAACCTGCCCGCGCCATTTTTTGAAGGCGTCTTTTTCGGCGAGGCGCCCTGATGGCACGACGAAGGGGTCGAGGAGGACGAGGCGAAGGTTTGGGTTGGCCTTTCGGCTGGCCTCGAGGAGGTAACGGTAATCGGACTCCCAAGCGGCGATGTTGATGTCTTCCGTTTTCCGACCGACATCGTTGACGCCGACGAGGATGCTGAGGAGGTCGGGTTTCATCTCGAGGGCGTCTTTTTGCCATCGTTTGCGAAGATCGGAGACTTTGTGGCCGCTCATGCCGCGATTGTAGAAGTCGAGAAGGGCTTCGGGCATTTCGACGCCGAGTCGGGAGGCGATGAGGTAGACGTAGCTGTGTCCGAGGTAGTGGTTGCGATCTTTTTCGTTGCGGCCCCATTTCATGTCGGTGATGGAGTCGCCTTGGAAGAGGAGGCGGCTGCCTTTGGCGAATTGGGGGAGGCGATAGTTGTATCCCTTGATCCCGGACGGACTGGCACTCGAATCAGGTGACTGAGCCTGTGAAGATTTTGCGGCGAGGGCGATGGCCCCCGCTACGGTTAGAAATTTTCTGCGACTGTTCATCGGGATGGAGGATTTGATCATGCTTCGGTGAAGGGGCCGAATCAAGTTGTGATCCGTCGAGCGGATTTTAGACTGAAGGGAAAATATTGATGTTGGAGAATCATTCGAAGGCGTCTTGATCGTCTGCCAGTTTTTTCAGGGCTTGGACGTCTAGCTGATCTTTCTCTCTGACGGTATTGCTCTTGAGTTCGATGAGGCTCTTTTTGGAAGCGTAGAGAACATTAAGATTTTGAACCCTGAAGATTTCGGCGTCGTTCGCTAAATCAGTGTAAGTCTTGCCTGACATGACGGTGAAGATGTCCAACTGACAACCTTCGGTTTCTTCGATCAGTCGGAGAGCTCCTTCTTCAGGGACAAAATCCTCGAGGGAAAACTCGCGGGCAAATCCTTCGCCATAATCGGCTAGTGATTCTAAGAAGCGCAGCACGTTCGCTTCTTCATAGTCGAGGATGATGTCTACGTCTTCGGTGAGACGGACGTAGCCTTGTAAGCTGACTGCGATGCCACCAACGATAACGAAGCGGACTTCAGCTCGGGCGAGGCGCACCAACAACTTTTCGAACGAGGCTTCCATCGTCATATGGGAGTGGGGTTGGTTTGCCTCTCAGAAAGGCGGCGTTTTTCCGCAAGCTTTCCAAGCGGTCGAGAGTGGATCGGCTTGAAAGCCGGCCACCTACTTGTTTTCGCACAGGTTCCTGAAAGTCTGAAATCACTCCTGGAGACCGTAGGCTACTTTTTGAGAGACTCAAGAAGCATTGGCAGAGATGGGGAATGATTGTCCCTATTGTTGGAGGCGAGCGTTCCATGTTTCGGGACTCCGGCAGTAGTGGAAGTATGGAGGAAGGTGAAAGCTCTGTTTCGTTTCTAACTGACTCTCCTTTACTTCGTCGCCTTTGCCTTCAAGTCATTTGGCAATCCGTAGGACATCAGGGTGCCCCAGGAAATGTGTTGGCCGTGCGGTTTTTCGGGGCGTTTCTTGTCGGCGACCTTTCGGCTATAGGGCATATCGAGTGCCTTTCGGTCGTGGTAGTGGTGAACGATCCGTTCGTAAATTGGTCGGAAGCGGCCACGGGAATTTCGGGAGATTTTCTTGGAAAAATATCGTCCTTCGACGCTTCGGTAGGGCTCGAAGGGGACGTCTTCGCCAAGGTTGTATTTCGCGGTGTATTCGTATCCGAGGGCGAGACGATTGTCGGCGGCGCGGTAGAAATCGACGCCTTGCTTCCAGGCCATTTCGCAAGCGCAGCTGAGGAAGCCCATGCCCATTTGAGTGTGGAGTTGATCCCGTCCGCTTTCCTGGCATTGACCAAAGTGGTTGAAGTATTTGGTGATGGCACCGTTTCCCTCGCCCGAGAGAAAGTAGTTCGTCGCGCGGTCGAACATGGCGCGGTCGTCGAGGAAGATGCCCATTGCGATCATGGTTTGGATCATGGAGGCGTCCCAGTTGCCGTTTGCTGTGGGATGGAAATCCTTGATGACGGGATAGAAGACTTCGCGGAGCATTTTTTCGAATTGTTGTTGATCCTTCTCAGCCCACTTGTGGTTGGTGTGGCGGATGAGTTCGGCGGCATTGCAAAACGAGACGCCATCCATCCCGATGAGTAATTTGGCATCGTGCCCCCCGACTGATTTTAGAGTGCCGGACCAGGCGTTGAGGATTTCGATCACCTTGTCGGCATGGGCTTGCTTGCCGGTAAGGCTCCATTGCAAGGCATGGGCGTAGGCTGCGGCAGCATCGTCTGACAGATCCGAGCTGCCGATGTCGGTCCGGTTTCGCGCGCCACGCACAACGTTGGCTGTGGGTTTTGGGGTGTAGGTGAGCGAAGCACCCTCGGCCGACTGCAATTGGTCCCAAGCTGATTTCCAAGGTTCTTCACCGGAGGCGATTTTCTTTTTGATGAAGGTAATCTCCGTTTCGCTGTGAAGCATCCCGGGATGAACGAAGGGCTTGGCCTTGGAAAGAAATCCGGCGACTTTTGTCATCAGGGATTCTTGATAGAATTCCCGCCCACCGTGCTTCCCTCCTTTTACGGTGACGAGTTCACAGGGGATTTCTAGTTTCAAGCAGGCCGCATGGAGATCCTTCGATTGCTGATAGGGCATCTGGGGATCCTGATCGCCGTGAATCAGAAGCACGCGAGGATCCGTTGAATCCAGCTGGTGGAGAGGGCTGGCAAGACGAGCCAATTCCAACTTCTCCGTTGGGGGGCCTCCCAACAAAAGGTTTAAGGCGGGAACGCGAACGCTCAATCCGTGGGGAGTGGATTGGCCAAGAATCGAGAGTAAATCCGATGCTCCATAGAAGCTCACGACAGCCTGAACCTCCGAAGACACTTTCAAGAAATCCCCAACCGCGCCCTCGTGTTCTGCGCTCCCATTCGTGAGACCCACCAAGGCCGCGAGATGCCCACCCGCCGAAACCCCGGCAACCGAAATTTGCTCGTCATCAATTCGGTACTTTGCGGTATGGGCCCGGAGGAAGCGAATTGCGGCCTTAATGTCGTGAACATTCGCGGGATAGGGAGCAACTGGAGTGAGACGATAATCAACACTCGCGATCGCAAAGCCCTTATTAAGAAGCTCCTTGATGGGCACTGATTTCCGGTTCCCCGCCCGCCAGGCCCCGCCATGGACCCAGACGATGAGCGGCCTTGACTTCGAATGATCATCAGGCTGATAGAAGTCCAACTTGAGGCTCTTTCCGGCGACCTTGGCATATTCCACGGTCAATGGCTTGATCTGCTCTCCGACAAGTAAACCTGGCAGCAGCGATAGTAATAAAATGACAAATTTCATGAGACCTATTTTCTTTTTGGCAAATCGACGACGCTGACGATCCCGATCAATCTGGCCGACCGCTGAAACAACGCTGTCATGAATGAAACGGTATCGATCAACAGCCATCATGCGATCCGAAAAATAGTTCCATTTTCCAGAGGCGCCAGGGCGAAGCATGGGTTCTGCAATGACTCGACGGAACGCGAGGGTGAGGGGAAATCACTCGTGGATGATACCAGTTGCTTGTCACGCTTGGGATAGCGTGAAGAATGGGGAGGCGCGTAAGGTCTTCATCTTCACGGCTCTCAGGTCTCAGGATTTTCACCATGGCAAAACTCTACTTTTACTACTCCGCGATGAATGCGGGCAAGAGCACCAACCTCTTGCAATCGAGTCATAACTACCAGGAGCGCGGGATGAAGACGCTGCTCTTGACTCCCGCAATCGATGAACGGGCGGGCATCGGGAAAATTGCTTCTCGAATCGGCCTCGAGGCTGGTGCCGAGACCTTTCATCAGGACGACGACTTGCATGCCCTTGTCGAGGCACGAGAGGAAGATCCGGCCCTCTTTGGTGAGGCCGGGATGGCTTGTGTCCTCATCGATGAAGCCCAGTTTTTGACTCGTCCGCAAGTGGAGCAATTAGCTCAAGTCTCCGACGATTTGGATATCCCGGTGCTCTGCTACGGACTACGGACCGACTTTCAAGGGAACCTCTTCCCCGGCAGTGCGGCCTTGCTCGGGTGGGCCGATAATCTCACCGAGCTCAAGACGATTTGCCACTGTGGCTCCAAGGCCACCATGAATCTCCGCACTGATGAGAAGGGGAGCGCGATCAAAGAAGGCTCTCAAGTCGAGATCGGCGGCAATGAGCGCTATGTGGCGATGTGTCGAAAGCATTTCCGCGAAGCGATGCGGTGAAGGTTTTATGAATGGGGAGGCACGGACACTCAGGGGGAGAGCTGGGGATGGGGTGAGATCTCACGCAGAGCCGCGGAGACGCAGAGGGTTGAGGGGGCTTGGATGCGGGAAGGTTCACGCAGAGCAGCGGAGCAGCAGAGGAGAGATGGTTGAGAGGGGGCTTTGTTGGAACCTGAATATGGATCTGGGCTATCTCTAGGATGAGCCCCAGTCTTCCCACGCGAGTCCTTCAATCCGCGCGAAATCACGATGATTGAGGGTGGCGACGGTGAGGCCATGGGTCGAGGCGGTGGCTGCGATGAGGAGATCAAGGTCTCCGACCTTTTGCCCAACCTTCTTTTGGCGTGCTTTCATTTCGGAGAAGCGTTGCCAAACATTCGCGCCAGTTTCCAGGATTTCGAGACGGTCTTCCAGTAATTCGCGGTAGCCACCCCAGAGGCGTTCACTCCCGATCGTGAGCAAGCTCCACTCGACTTCGGCTGTGACAACGATGCTGGTCAGGCAGGATAGATCCCCGACTTTATTCCAGCGCTCAAGAGCAGATCGGTCGGGGGATTTTTTCAAGGGTTGCGAAAAGACCGAGGTATCAAGAAGCCACTTCATGAAGACTCATCAAGCGGGTTGTCAGTCGAGGAACTCCGCTCTTTCCAGACATCGGGAAAGTCATCCTCTTCAGCGCTGGAGGTCGTTTGCCAACGAGCTGTCGCTGCCAGAATGTCCTCTCGCTCGGTTTGGCTTTCCGCTGGGACGGGTGAGATCACGACTAG
>ERZ887942.848-NODE-848-length-23166-cov-5.827139_pt1 | contig 23166 bp, 13 predicted proteins | sample MGYA00521099_ERZ887942 | MGnify/ENA primary metagenome ERZ887942 (study PRJEB32303, sample SAMEA104408605) | aquatic metagenome | biome: Brackish water; feature: Pelagic; material: water | place: Baltic Sea | collected 2014-06-07T06:48:00 | depth 16,251 m ...
CATAATGTCTTTGAGCATCCCACGACGTGACTTCCTTTACGGTCTCGGTTCTTCTCTCGGGGCACTTGCATTGACTGACTTAGTCGCTGCTGAGAAACCGAAGATCGGTCCGTTGACTCCAAAGCAGCCGATGCTGAAGCCGAAAGCGAAGGCGGTCATCATGCTGTTTATGGAGGGTGGACCTTCGCAGGCAGACACTTTTGATCCAAAGTCTAAGCTGACAGAACTGCATCTTTCTGAATCGACAAGAACCGCAGGTTTAGGAACTGGTAAACGTTTCTACGTTGGCAGCCCGTTCAAATCTCGCAAAGTTGGTCAGTCGGGAATCGAAATGTCGGATCAGTGGAAGTACCTCGCTGATCCGGAAGTCGCTGACGAATTGTGTGTCTACCGTGGTTGCCAGGCGGAGTCATTGAATCACCCTGAAGCACTGCTGCACATGAATACTGGTAGCCGATTGGGGGGTGACCCTGGCTTGGGAGCCTGGACGACTTATGGTCTCGGTTCAGAGAACCAGAATCTGCCCGGCTATGTTGTGATGACGGAACTGGCATTGCCTCAAGCTGGACCGGCGAACTGGACGAACGGTTACCTGCCTGCTCATTATCAGGGGACTCGCCTGCGATCTACTGGATCGCCAATCTTAGATTTGAATCCTCCAAATTATAAATCGAGAGAGCATCAGCGAAAATCTCTCGATCAGCTAGCAATGCTGAATTCTTTGCACGCCGAGAAACATCCTGAACACGCTGCCCTGCAAGCCCGTATGGAGAGTTACGAACTCGCCTTCCGCATGCAGATGTCTGTCCCTGGAATCGTAGATATCGATTCCGAATCACAAGCAACACAAACTGCTTACGGGCTTGATCGAAAAGAGACTTCAACCTTCGGTCGCCAATGTTTAATGGCTCGTCGACTCGTTGAAGAGGGAGTTCGTTTCGTACAGATTTTCTCAGGGGGATGGGACAGCCATGACTACCTTGAGAAAGGACATTCCGCCCGCATTGCGAGTGTCGATCAACCGATAGCAGCGTTAATCAAAGACTTAAAAGCTCGTGGTTTGCTGGAGGACACTCTCGTTGTCTGGACAGGTGAATTCGGTCGCACTCCCGATAACAACTACCGTGGTGGAGTCACTTCACTGGGGCGTGGACACAACGCCGATGCGATGAACATGTGGTTCGCTGGCGGTGGAACCAAGAAAGGAACCATCGTCGGAGCGACCGACGAAATTGCAGCGGAGGCTGTCGAAGTCGTCCATCCAATTCGTGATGTCCATGTCACCATGATGAACCTGCTAGGTCTCGACGACAACAAACTGACCTACTTCCACGGCGGTCGCTATAAGCAACTCTCCCAATTCGGCGGAGAATTGATTCCTGAACTAATTGCGTAGCAGTGGAATCGGCGAGTCTTCGCGACTGCTCACCCTCGTCAATACTGAAGTTGATAGACTATGATCTCTTAGGCAGCAGCGGGGAAATAATCTCCCATACAAGCACGCAGCGCAAGCAAGTGGGTCAACTGCCCAAGCACACTCGCGCGCGCGTCGTGCTGGTAGATTATTTCTTTTCCAATGTCTTAGGTGATCGCTGAGCGAGGTATAGTCCAGCGCGCAGCGCCATTATGTTTGGATCGACTTTACATCTTCAATAAGGATTCGACTGCATGTCCCGCCCAAGTATCTTCCTTCTTACTGCGGTCTCTATCTCTTTTTCGAGTTCCCTATTGCTGGCTGAACTACAAGTCGGTGCCGTCGTCACAAATGTGACTCCGGTGGAACTACCTGTTCTCGTTAACGGCGGCATGGTTTCTCGGAGTCTTGATAAGATCAACACTCAGGTGAATGCACGAACAATTGTTGTTGACGATGGAGAAAATCGAATTGCAATTTGTATCGTTGATAGCTGTATGTTACCCCGGCAGCTATGTGATGATATCAAAGCGTTAACAGCCAATGAGACAGGTCTCAGTGCCGACCGAATCCTAATTTCCGCAACTCATGCCCACTCCGCTCCCTCTGTGATGGGAGCCTTGGGAACAGACCCGGATGAAAGGTATGTCGCATTCTTAAGAGAGCGGCTTGTGAAAAGCTTTGTCGCTGCCGAACAGAATCTGGAGCCAGCGAAGGTTGGCTGGGCTGTGGGTCAGGCTCCTGAATTTACTGCTTTAAGACGCTGGATTCGCAGACCCGACCGACTTGAGCTTGATCCTTTCGGTAATCCAACAGTGCGTGCCAACATGCACGCTGGTAAAAATCATGATGATGTCACCGGAGAGTCTGGACCTGAAGACCCTGACCTTTCTTTGATTTCATTTCAGTCTGCGTCCGGTCGTCCAATCGCTGTGATGGCAAATTTCTCAATGCACTACTTCGGTGATCGAGATCTGAGCGCCGACTACTTTGGTCGCTTCTCTGATGGACTCAAGCAAAGAATCTCACCGGAAGATTCAGAAGGGCATCCACCGTTCGTTGGGATGATGTCACACGGTTGCAGCGGGGATATCTGGAGACGAGATTACAAAGTATACGATCCCAAAACGGAAGATTTTACGATTGAATCGTTCAGCGAAGGACTGCTCGATATCGCAATGCAAGCTTATGAAAAGATCGAATACAAAGCTGCCGACATCGACATGGCAGAAGCGAGAATCCAAATGGATTACCGAGTTCCAGATGCACAGCTTCTCAAGTGGTCTGAAGAAATCGTCGCTGAACTGGGCGACAATCTACCGAAGAGTAAAGAAGAGATTTATGCTCGCGAGCAAGTTCTACTGCATCAAATGCAGTCGACAGAAATTGTTGTTCAGGGAATTCGCATCGGTGATATCGGGATCGCGACCACTCCCAACGAAACCTATGCCCTCACAGGTTTGAAGCTCAAATTGAATAGTCCTCTGCCGAAGACTATGGTCATTGAACTCGCCAATGGAGGCGACGGCTATATTCCTCCTCCAGAACAACATCACCTCGGTGGCTATAACACCTGGGCAGCCCGCTCAGCCGGTTTGGAAGTTGAGGCGGAACCTAAAATTGTGGCGACAGCGCTGCAACTGCTCGAACAAGTTGCAGCGAATCCTGCTCGAAAACATAAGCAAAGCCTCGGTTCCGCAGCCGCTGCAATTCTGAAACTGAAGCCAACTGCTTATTGGCGAATGGACGAAATGGCAGGTCCAATTGCAGAAGACTCTTCTCAGAACAGCTTCCACGGAAATTATGAAACTGGCGTTGCCTACTTCCTTGATGGTCCCCGATCTTCCGAATTCTGTTTAGACGAAGAGGTCAACAGAACTGCTCATTTTGCAGGAGGAAGAATGACCGCGCAGCTGAATCAAATCGAAAAAGATTACACCGTTTCCATGTGGATTTGGAATGGGATGCCGACCGATGCTCGTGATGTGACTGGCTGGATGTTTTCACACGGTCGTCGCTTTACTTCGAACTCGGTTGGAGAGCATCTCGGATTAGGCGGAGCTGACCATCACCCCGGCAAACTTCTACTCTCATTGGGTGGAGAAACTCACGCGGGGACCACAACGATTGATCGCTGGACCTGGGCACATGTTCTTATGACGGTCAAAGATGGCAAGGTGAACGTCTACCTGAACGGAAACGATCAGCCAGAGATCCAGGCAACCACGAAAGATTCCCCTTTCTCGATGGATCAATTCTTCTTCGGAGGTCGCAGCGACAATCAATCAAACTGGGAAGGTCGCATTGACGAGATCGCGATCTTCGACCGAGTTCTCTCCGCACAAGAAATTAAATCCCTCAACCCGTAACAAGTAAGACTTTGTTTGAACGGTCGAGGCAAGTACGTAGCAGGAGCGAGTGGATCTAACTGATCATTTGCTGGTGCTACGTGCTGGTAGATTTTTGTAGTCGACGATTTCCACAAATTCTTTTCCAAAATTGCAATTGACGTACATACCCAGTCAGGCTATGCTAACCATACATAGACAAGCTAGGTGATGTAATGGACGCGAAATTAATATCTGGAATGTTGGACCTACTCATCTTGGAGACGCTTTCTCCGGGACCGAGTTATGGGTATGAAATTACGCAATCGGTGCTCAGCCGTTCGGATGGAAAGTTCGAGCTGAAGGAAGGGAGTTTGTATCCTGCTTTGCATCGGCTAGAACGAAACAAGTCTCTCAAGTCCTTCTGGCAGGAATACGAAGGGCGCAGGCGGAAATATTATCAAATTACCGCTGTGGGCAAAAAACTATTGGCAGCGAAGCGAACCGAGTGGAAGCAGTTTACGGTTGCGGTGAACGGTGTGTTAGGAATTCAACAGCAGGTTATTCCGCATTCAACGTAATAGGAATGGCGCCATACAAGCGAGTGTACATTGACAGACGACGGACCAGATGAGGTCGCTGCCCGACTTCCTCGACCGCGTGAGGACGAGCCGCAATCGTTACGTCAGGATATAGTCGATGAACTCGCTGACCACTTAGCTTGTTCTGTTTTGCGAGAACGACTGCGGTCGGATGAAAAGCAATCAACAGATTTACAATTGTGGCAACGTGTCATTCACCGTTTTGGCAGTCCGAGCCAATTGGCTCGTCAGCTTTGGTTCGACTGGATGTGGGAGAAGATCATGATGCAACGAATCACAACGATCTTGCTATTTGTGTTAGTCCTGGGATGCGGTGCACTGCTGTATTCGATGAATAACACTTTGCAAAATTCTCGGCTGCAACAGGCGGTGATGCTGCAAGAATTGATGCAGCTGAAAGCATTAGGAACTCCCGAACCGGTTAAAAACCAGCCAACCGAATGGAACAACCTGAGTGTCAAAGTCGTTTACGACGATGAAGCAAAAACTCCTGTCGCCGGTGCTGTCGTGAAGTGCAGCGGGCAAACAGACCATACGAAAACGATTCCAAACAGTCAGATGACATCCAGCGAACAGGGAGTAGTCGACTTCGGACTGGTTTTGTACGGACAGTATTCCATCGGATTGGAGTTACCCAACGGGGTAGAGACAAAGAACCACGTCGCTTCCGTTCGACCTGGCAAAGATGAAATCTTTGAAGTGGTCGTTCCAAAGTCGGCAACGAGACCTGTGAAGTTCACGCGTATTCTGCCTGAAATATCGTTCGATGAATCAAGCATTGAGACCGGGCGAATATGGTATCACGTTCGTTTACCGTACCCGGAGAATGCAACAAAATCTGGGAAAAAGGGAAGTGCCGTCGCTTGGGGAGTGAACGAGACTGAGAAACAGAAGCAACAAGAATTCTTCGTTTCTCAGGACGGAGTGATTGACGCCTCGAAGTTGACAGCTATCGAACCACAAGATCGACTAATAGGTCAAGTCAATGCCGAAGATCAACGACTGCATCGTTTTGCGGTCGAACGTTGGATCGTTCCAGAAAGCGTTACACCGAGTGAAACAGCTGAGATTCGATTTGGAAAATATACCTTCCATGATGAACTCGCTGATGTCTATATTGAAATGACCCTCAACGACGGTCGCAAGATGCTCACGCGTGTTCCACCATCTCCGTTGGTTCCAAGTGTCTTTTTGCAGCCAACAAATATAACTCCAAAAACGATTCAGAAGTCTTTTGAGCGAACTCGTACAATGCTGGCAGATAACTCACTATGGGCTTATGCCAATGACTGGTCGGCTGATGCTGCACAACAATCGGCACAAGGTTCGGGGGAGAGTTCTTCGATGATGGGAAGTGGGCGAGGAGACCAGCACGACGGCACGTCAAGCTACGGAGGAGGATATGGTGGTCTAGGTGTAGCAAGCCCCAAGCCAACCGATCCCTTGGCGAGCATGTTAGGTCAGTTCATAAATTTTTACGCGGGTGCTTCAGGAACGGCATCGAGTTCTGCTAGTTACGGTGGCGGAGGATTCTTTGATGGGAACGTTATCACCTTCTCCGTTTTCCCTGAGGTCGCATCAGGTAAGCACTTGATCGAATTTTCGACTCCTGCTGCCGCGAACTCATTCGGAATGATCAACTTTCTCGACCAAATCGATATGAATGATTATCTCATAACAGGCATCCTCGGCATGTCGAATCAGGTTGAGTTCGAAGAGTCCGTAAAGTACGACATTCAGGTCATGCAAAAGGATGCAGATGGGGAAATTCAACCTGTGACGATCGCCACGAGTACCTCAATTATAAGTACAAAAGGCTTGCGGCATGTCCAAGAACCAGACGTGATGAGTTCAGTCTGTTTGCTCTCGGTTTCTAGAGAGGAATTGCTCCACGCACTGGATGTACTTCAGCCAAGTTACAGTGACGGAATCTTCCCAACCATCATGGCTGTTGCGAGTAAGGCTGCTGAAACAGATGAGAACACCGAAGAAGCGGAAGCCAACTAAAGACAAAACCTATGGCGAGTTATTCTACGTTCTTAGATCGAGGATGTTTACTGGTTCCCTGGCTGAGAGAATGAGACAGCCTCTGAAGTCCCCAGTGTCTGATTCTTGCTTTGTGATTTGCGGTAGCCGAGAACAAAACAAACACTGAGCATTCCCATCAGGACAAAGCTTGATGGCTCTGGAACAGCGCTACTGAACAAAAATTGGGATGGAATTAGTGCCTCATCAGAGATGCGGATTTCGTCGAGAAAACCATCGTAATATCGTGGCATGCCAGCCCCACTTGCTCGACCGAATTCTACTTCTCTGTTGTTACCTAAAGCGCTCGCACCGCCGTTATCATCTGTTCCGCTGAGGATGCCATCAATGTAGAGGCTGAGTTCTTGGCCATCGTTTGTAGAATCGAAAACTCCTGCTATGTGGTGCCAAGCATCATCGCGGACATCTGTCCCAAAGGAGATCGCTTCATGAAATGGTCCCCCATCTCCCACAGCAAATCTCATTACCCCAGAAGGTTGTGTTTGAAATGCCCAGCCGGTTTGATCAACAAACCCGTGTGAATGGTCCACAAGAGTCTCTAAGGCTGCGACTTGCACTCCAGCTCTCATCCAAAATTCAACCGTAAACGCAGTTGTAGGATTCAAAATCCCAGTAGGATCGGGGATCAGGACAAAATCGCCAGCACCATCGAATTCTAGGCTAAGGGTATTCGCAAAACCATTTGAGGGGACCGGATTACTGCCAACGGCACTTCGATAAGTCGGATTGCCCGTCGGTGTCCCGGTAAAAGATCCGGCACTGTCTGCGATCGAACCTGCTCCAGAAGCAATGGTATTTGACGTCCCTTCTTCAAATCGCCAATAAGCTAGGATACTGGCATCTGCACTCGCTGCACACGAAAGTACGAACGTTGTTGTGATAGCAAGTAATACAAGCGACTTGCACTGGGATGTTAAGTGCATGATTTCTCCTCGTAATTGTTCTTCAACGAACAAAACCGTCAGGCCTATCTTAAACTCTATCAAGCAAAAGCAGATTTAGCGACATCAATGTTGTCGATCAGTGTGAATAGGTAGACAATCAATGGATCGCAACTTGTGTTCGAAGCAAGATAGATGTCGGAACTATTGCCCAAAATCTTCAGCATTGCCTCGTTTTTCATTGAGAGTGCATTCGCTTTTCTATCGCCTTCAGGCGTTCAATAATTGCGGGAAGTTGGTTGTGATTCAGGGTTTGTTTTTCCCAGCGATCAATCCAGGTCATACCGCTCAGCAGGACAGAGCTTCGGTCGAGGACTTTTGCAAGTTCCAGGTCAAGAGGGGATAGCTTTCTGACTTGTTGATAGTCGCTGAGGGCGTGTTGCCATAGTTGTTGATCATCCGCAAACATACTCCCGAGTAAGCGTGAGAGATCCGTTCCGACATGATCGCAGCGAGTCGCTGAGGCGTCGATGAATCCGGAGACTTTTCCATTCAGGAACAGAACATGGTCGCGCCAGGGGTCACGCCAGCAAGGAAACAACTGGCAGCGAGAAGTCGCGAGTGTCTGAAGCTGTTTGGCGACTCTTTCTGAATGTCTCTGATACTGTTCAAGAATCGACATGGCGAGATCGCGAAACTTTTCAGGAGAGAACTGCAAAGCCTCTTTGCAATCTTTGATTCGTCGCGGTGTCCATTGCTCGATCATTCGCAATCGTTCGATGACCGCAGGGGCAGGACCATGCGACGTTCCGAACCATTCCGTTCCTTGTGGCGAAGAGATGTACTTCTCGGCAGCGAGGTGCATTCTTGCCAGCGATTGCATCATCGATTGGGTTGCGGAATGACCGATTGTTGGTCCAGTGAGTCCCTTCCCGGGCAGCCAGGGTTCTAACTGCCAATAGGTTTGATTTTTAAAGACGAGGGAACTGCGACTTTCAGGTTCTAATAGCGGGACTGCAACTGGTATCTCATGCGATTTCAAATAGACGAGAAAGCGATGCAGTTCCAAGATTCGCTGCCGTGGCAAACTCGGTCGCGACCAACGGCGCAGGGCATAAGATTCTGTTGAGGTTGAAACCTGCATGATCCCTGCACCGCTGAAGCCAGAGACAATCGGTCGACATTCAATGGCATGAGCGGGAACTTGTAGAAACCTCTGCGCTATGAGCTGTTCTGTCGATGGTTCGTCGGTTTGATTCATCGGGAGTTTGCCACGTTCCAACTCTCTCCAATGTCATTCGCTTCGCTGACATCACCAAGATGGAAATAGGATTCGGAATCGACTTCTCGGTGAGGCGACAAGAGCGAAATCTCCTTGCGTTCGTAGAGTTGCTCCGCAACGCCTTCTTCTTCATCGAGTCGAAATAAGCACTCAGGTGTGACAGCATACAACTCTCCTTCAATGCTTATACCAAATCCCTTCGCGACCTCAATAAGTCCGGGATAGCTGCCGAGATTGTAGAGTCGGTAATGCGGTTCAGTGACAGCTTCGCCCAGATAAATTGAGTCCTTCAGTAGGTAGTGTCGGCAGTCATGACGCTTGAGCGTTCCGTAGACGAATATCACCGTCAATTGATTATCGTGATCCTGCATAGAAACTGTTGAGCAATGTGGTGTGGGAAGTCTGAATTATATCGACGCAGGAACTGGTTCTTCGACTTTGTGAGGTTCCTTTTGGCTGCTCCAGTCTTTACCGAAGAGCCAGGAGGCGTTTCTGCGGATGTCGAAGAAGATCATGTTCAGGACGGGGACAATCAGCAGCGTGAGCACCGTAGCGAAAATGAGTCCGAATGTGAGTGTGACTGCCATCGGAATTAAAAACTTCGCTTGAAAACTACGTTCGAACATCATCGGCGTTAACCCGGCGGATGTTGTAACGGTCGTCAACAGAATAGGTCGCAGGCGAAGGGTTGCCCCTTCGATGCTTGCTTCGAATTCGCTCATCCCTGCTCGGATTCTGCGGTTAATAAAATCAACAAGCACCAGCGAATCGTTCACTACGATACCGGTCAAGGCAATGAGCCCGATCATGCTCAGGATCGTCATTGGGTTGTTTGTCATCCAGTGACCGATGATCGCTCCTTGGAAGCCAAATGGAATTGCAGACATGACCACTAACGGTTGGGCGTACGATTTGAACAACGCCGCGAGCATCATGAAGATCATCAGCATCGCCACCGGGAATGCCATTTTCAGACTGCTGAATGATTTCGCTTGCTCTTCGCTGCTGCCGAGGAATTCGATCTTTGTGCCGGGGTATTTCTTATTGATCATCGGAACAAAGTCAGCTTTGACTTTCGAGATAACATCGCTGGTCGCTGTAATGTTGGTGTCGATATCTCCGTAAACGGTGATGGCTCGTCGTTGTTGTGAACGGTGAATTTGTGTGAACCCGCGAGTCTCATTCACCTCAGCGATTTCCTTGAGGGGAACCCAGCCACGTGTTCCATCTGCTCGAATGGGAGTCGGTATCCACATCTCTTCGATGTTAAAAACATCTTCCCGATATTCTTCGGGGTAACGGACCATGATTTTAACATCTTCTCGATTGCGCGTGATTCTTCGTGCTTCGCTTCCGTAGGTCGCTGCCCTAATGTGTGACCCTAGTGAGGCTTTTGTGATTCCGGTCGAACGTGCCGAATCGAGTAGACTGATTTGCAATTCTCGCTTGCCAATTTCGAAGTCATCGGAAAGATCGACAACCCCAGCATAAGTCGCCAAGTGTGTTTTGAATTCTTCAACGACCTTATTGAGTTGTTCCAATTCACGACCTGAGATACGAATCTCGATATCCTTCCCACCGGGACCACCGTTCATCACTTCCCATTTGACCGAGTTGACTCCGGTAAAGGTCTCGGAAACTTTTCGCAGCTCAGCGAGAACTTCTTGGCTGGAACGTAACCCTTTCAGGTCACGTTCATCGGATGCCATCAGTTCTATCCAGATTTGACCGACGTTCGATGCAATTTCTAGTCCCATACCACCAGCACCGCCGACGTCCATCATGACGCCGACATCCATTTGCACGCCTTCAACCTCTTCCAGTTCGGCAGCTTTCTCTCCGATGACGCGCAGCTTTTCTTCAACGGCAGCGACGTTCGAACCGACGGGCATTTCGATCTGTGCATACATCGATTCGGAATCCATCTTCTGGATGAATTCCCACTTCACAAGGTTTCCCGGAGACCATTTCACTTGCTGTTTAGGTGAGTCTGCTTCCTCTGCACCATTCAGTTCGCCGATATCGAGACTATTCTCAATAGGAACTTTCCCCATGACCAATCCAATCGATGTCAGACAAAATGCCATGGCTATTGCGAGAGAGATGTATCGCCAGCGAAGTGCAATTCTCAATAAGCCGCCGTAAATTGCCATGAGCTTGTTCAGGAAACCGGTTTGCAGAGAATCAAAGAAGTGAGCAACTCTGCCGAATGCGTTCTTGCGGGTTTCTTTGCGTTTCTGTTTTCGAGCAGGGAGATGGCTGAGGTGGGCGGGCAGGATGACGAGTGCCTCAATCAGCGAGACAGACAACGCTGCAATGACGACTAATGGTAACTCTCGAAAGAAGTCACCAATCTGACCTTTAATGAACATCAGCGGAGTGAACGCTGCAATCGTTGTACAGACAGCGGTCGTAACCGGCCACTGAACTTCTTGAGCGCCTAAGATAGCTGCTTTTCGGGCGGGCATGCCTTCTTCAACACGGCGATAAATGTTTTCGCCAATCACGATGGCATCGTCGACAATAATTCCTAAGACGATAATCAATCCGAACATCGAAAGGAGATTGATGGAGACCCCAAGCAATGCCATTACGATGAATGTTCCTAGGAACGATATAGGAAGCCCGATCGCTGTCCACATCGCCACTCGCCAGTTCAGGAACAGGACGAGGCTCAATACGACGAGAAAGAGTCCCGATTTGCCGTTGCGAAGCATTAGATCAAGTCGCCCCTCAACGAACCTTGCCAAGTCGTTATGGGCTTCTACTTGAAACTGATGCGGAAACGGATTGTTGTAGCTTTCTTTATAGACCTTCATCGGGTCCGGACGACCTGCGAGGACATTCAATCCACCAGAGAAGTCGGGCAACAGTTTCCCAATGAACCCTTGCTTCTCTGGATCTTTCCCTACGGAAAACGGCTTGCCTTGTTTACCCGCCACGTATGCTTTGACAAGAGACGAAATCTGAATCGCATCTTGCGTCGCGGTCTTTTGAATCGTCAGCGTGGCGGAGCGTTTCCCCGCCCAGAAACTGGTGACATCGCTATCAACGAACTGATCACGAATGGTCGCGACATCTGCTAAACGGATGACGCGCCCATCGGGCAAAGCACGAACCTTGATCTCTTCCAGATCGCGGCCTTCCCTCTTCTCACCGAGTGTGCGCACAGAAACTTGAGAACGGTCGCCTTTGAGGTTACCTGCCGAGACATCCAGATTTGTTTCACGAATCGCCTGAGAGACTTCTTCAAATGTGAGATTGTATTCGAGCAATTTTTCGGGATCGATTTCGACACTGATCTCATCATCTTTGATCCCGGAAACCTGTACATCGCTGACGCCGGGCAGTTCCAGGATTTCGTCCTTCATGTCCCTCGCTGCGCGCTTGAGCGCGCGTTCGTCACCGTCTCCATAAATGGAAACCATAATCACCGGCAGGGTGAGTTCCATTTTGTTGACGGTGATTTTTTCGAGATCATCGGGCAGGTCTTGCAGCGCATCAATTTCGTTTTTGACCTCCTGCAGGACTACATCGACATCTTTGACGGTGTTGTAGAGACTCAATGTCGTCTGCGAGAGACCTTCAGAGACGGAGGAATCGACCTTCTCGACACCTTTCACATCGCGGACGGCTTCTTCCACTTTAATCGTAACTGCCCGTTCGAGTTCCGCCGGTTGAGTCGCAGGGTAGACCGCTGTAATCGAGATCGTATTCGGCCGACTCTCCGGAAACATCTCACGCACCAATGTCAAAGCAAACCCGGCACCCGCGACCAGCGTGACGACCATCATCATGTTGACAAAGACCGGATTTTCAACACTAAACTTTGGAAGCGACATGAATGCTCGATGGTGATAAAACAGATTGTATTCAAAGCTAAGCGTATGACGACTTTCAAATTGTGTCGTATGACCGAGTTCAATTCAATTACGATTCAGAATTGGGAATCTAAGCGTGTTTTAAACTGTTCCAAGTCGTAAAAAACTGAACAGAAGAACTCAGAGAGAATAGACGTAGGGTGAAGTTCGATGATCCCCATCAACTACGTAACTGTCGACATTTAGCCCTGGGTGATCCACCCGGGGGCGAGCTTTCCCGAGTCGACATTCGAACCTTGAGCAATCAACGATTTGAGCGGGAGTCGATTTTGAATGGAGAGGGCAAACGTGGCCTGTGCTCCCGGTGGATCACCGGGTGCTAAATGAGAAGTTCAGTTCACAGAGCGCATGTTTCGTGCGCGGTTGCCCCGCCTCCATTCACATAGACCAGACGAAAGCGAGGTTGCCCGTCGGGATAGAGCAGCACTCCATTGGTGTCTTCATTGCTGCCAATGAAGATTTCCTGTTGTTTATTTTAATCCTTGTCGGCGTAGTGCTCGTAAGACAAACCCAACGACTCCGCCGCTAGTAGGCGTTTCTTACTGCTCAGGCGGACACCGCCGTCCATGAAAATGTCTTTGTAATATCCTTCGGGTCGTCGCGCCGTCGTAGTACGTGGCGGCTTGCCGCGGTCGAGTACGACGCGATCTTTCAGATTGTATTTCGCGCCGTTCCGCAATGTCAGATATTTTTCGTTGTCGGCAGTTTCCGGAGTCCACGTCTTCGGATTATAGAGCAACACAACACCGTCCTCTTTGCCGACGACTTCGAATTCATTCCCCCGAACGACGATTCCTGTCGCTTCGTCGATACCAATTCCCAGCAGCGATTCGCGGTCGATGCCCGAGTCCATTTTGCTATCAGGATCCGTCAGGACTTCGATTAGGCCGCCCTGGCGATTGCGCGGGATTACGTGTTGATCGATTGCAGAATTGGTGATGTATCCCAGACCACGTTGGTGGTCACCGATAAGAATATTGCTTCCCTTGGTGTCGCCGCGAACGAGAAAGGATCCTTGAATCGACGCACCGGCGGAGCTTCCTCCAATGACTCCACCTCTTTCGAGGACGGCGTGTAACTCCCGTTCAACGAGGGTGTCCAGATATGCGTCCGCGATCCGCCACTGCCGTCCACCACTAAACCAGACGGCATCTGCCTCGCGAATCGGCTTGCTGAAAGATTCTTCGTCAGCCTCAGTTCGGTCGTGTGTATGGACGACTGTCACATGCGGCATCTTGAGCCCTTCACGAGCGTAAACGGCAGCATAGTGGTTGGCATAGTCATAATCGGGGCTCGTGGATGAAGCAGTCGGGATCACTACAAGCCTGGCATTCACGCCGCCAGCAAGTTTGACGAAATGATCGAAGACTAAATGGTCTTTGTCTCCGCCACCGACGATGACCAACGTGCCCTTGGTGGGGCCAGTTGTTTCGGCTAGTAACCGCGACGGTGAAATCGCCATTGAAACGAAAAAGCAGAGAAGCCCGCAAATCGCCGAACGAATAACACGTGGACTCGCGCGAACAAACGAGTCAGTAAGTGCAGCTAGAGCATTTTTAAAATAGGTCTGGACGGTTCTGTCTCGTGGCGCGAACGTATTGACTTGTGAAAACGTATTTCGCGGACAAGAGAAGCATTGGGAAAGTTCTAGAATAGTTCGCATGATCGGTTCTCCGACTAGACAAGGTATTGCATCAATGGCGAAGTGATCTTAGAACAGGACTCCTCTGTCCGACAACGCTGCGAAAAGTTATTCTCTTGTGGCTTCTGCGAGGCTTTACTTGCCAATGCAAGGGGAAGCGAGTAGCGGTGGTCTTACGACTCATTGTGTGATGCCTCAACGTGCCATTGTTGATAACTTTGGTTGGTTCATACTTTTCGCTCTCTTCTAGGGGCTTGTCTCTCAGCGACAACTTTGGGACAATTCGCTCGCCTGATGGCGGTCGTTCCGTGATTGGTTCTTGCCGTCAGGGATGTGTCGGATAACGGCAACGATCCAACTCTCTCTTTTGTGGGATGTTGGATCGCAAGACTCAAATAGCAGCTTCAATTAAAAATGTAAAATCCAGATTCGCTAGACGAATTGACTGTCTCAATGGAAACTTCCGTCTGTTTTGCCGGACACTTAAAGTGTCCGGCAAAACAGCTTGATTCATTGAGACTTTGCCGACATCTCCGCAAAAGTACCTGAAACAATTCAACCGAATGCCTCTAGGACCCTCAGATGCACCGATTTCTGATTACCGCCATACTCACAGCTGCCTTTCTCTCGCTGAGTTCTTCATCTTTCGCTCAGCGACTGGAAATTCCACGTCGTCACGAAAAACCACCCGGGCCTCCGCTCTCTGCCGAAGAAGCAATCAAGAAGATGGTGGTCCCCGAAGGGTTTTCTGTTGAGATCGTCGCCAAAGAGCCGGATGTCGTAAATCCGGTCGGCATGGCGATTGATGAAAAAGGTCGCTTCTGGATCACCGAAAGTTTCGAATACCCTCGCCGTGAAGCTGGTCCCGGTAAAGACCGCATTAAAGTTCTGGAAGATACCGATGGAGATGGAGTTGTCGACAAAACGACTATCTTCGCTGAGGGGCTGAATATTCCTTCGGGGATCGCAGTCGGTCATGGCGGAGTGTGGGTCGCGAACTCGCCCGACATCCTCTTCATGCAGGACACTGATGGAGACCTCAAGGCGGACAAAATTGAAACTGTCGTCACTGGTTTCGGTCGTGATGATACTCACGAGTTACCGAACTCACTGACCTGGGGACCGGATGGTTGGCTGTACGGTTTGAATGGAGTCTTTAATTATTGCAACGTGAAGTATTCAGAGACGAACCCGAACTTTGACCCCCAGCATCCCGGCTTCAAGTTCACCTGTGCGATGTTCCGAATTCATCCGCGAACACGCGAGTTTCAAATCTTCGCTGAGGGAACAAGTAACCCGTGGGGCATTGCATTTAATGGAGACGGTGAAGCCTTTATCTCCGCCTGTGTGATTGATCATCTCTGGCACATCGTCGAAAGTGCTTACTACATTCGCCAAGGTGGTCCCTATCCTCCCCACACTTGGCCGATGCGTTCCATCGTCGACCATAAACATCAAAAAGCAGCCTTCTGCGGCATCACCTGGTTCGATTCAGAAGCGTATCCGGAAGAGTACCGAGATGTATTGTACATGGGGAACATTCACGGCGGTTGCATTAACGCCGATATCGCAGAGCGCAGCGGATCAACCTACAAAGGTCGCCCCCACCCGGGATTCCCAGCACCAAAGGGAGCCTTCGAGCACGACACCGTCCGCAAAATCGGGGAAGGCGACGACGCCAAACTCGCAGACTTCCTAACCGCCAATGATGCGTGGTTCATGCCAGTCGTACAGAAAGTCGGTCCTGATGGCTGTCTGTATATCTTAGATTGGTACGACCGCTACCACTGCTACCAAGACGCCAACGCCGACCCAGCAGGAATTGAACGCGAGAAAGGCCGGCTGTACCGCGTCGTCTACAAAGGGCATGAGAACAAGAAAGCGGAAGACCTCGGAGCGAAGAGCGATGACGAACTGATTGTGTTGTTAGGGGATTCGAATGTTTATAATCGTACTACTGCTTCGCGACTCCTTGGTGAACGGGCGCACGAAGCGACAGCCGATAAACTGAAGTCGCTGGTTTTGGCTAGGGAAACACCTCGCACAAAGAAGATACAAGCAATTGGAAGCATCTCGGTAATGGGTGCTGTCAGCAATTCATTTCTCAGTCAACTCATACAACTCGATGATCGAGGTCCTTATAGCGATGAAATACTGAGAGGATGGGCTGTGCGATTAGGAGGAGACAACCCGAAAGCATTCAGCTATTCCCTTTACGATCTATTCCTTGAGGCTCCATTCGATCGATCCCTAGTCGTTCGCCGCAACCTAGCGGCATGGCAACAAAAAGTTCCTTTGGCTTCACTGAGCAATAAGCCGGAGGACAAACAGCAAGCGAGTTGGGATATGAATGCTCTCTCAAAAATTCTCACGGAGAACGAGTCTGATCAGATGTTGGCTCACGTCGTCTGGCAAAAGCTATTGCCACTCATCAAGAGTAGTCCGCAAGACGCTGTTTACGAACTCTTTAATAGTTGGACATTCGAATCGCCAGAAATTGAGCCAATTCTCGAGCGCGCAATCCCAGTGCTCTGTGAGAGACGATCGCTCGACGGAGGAGAGTTAGGTCGGCTGATCTCTGACACAATTGATTCTGAGGATGCGTCAGAGCATCTGAAAAATTCGGTCGTGCAAAGTCTTAATCAAGCCCTGCGGCAAGGACAACTCTCACCACAGCAACGGGAGGAGCTTCATGCTTCACTAAAGAAGGCGAACCATTACCTTGATGAAAGGCCTGCAATTGCCATTTCGATGACATTGCTTGGCGATGAAGATGCGATGAATCTGGTACGTAGGTCATTTAACGATTCAAAGGCTACTCAAAACATACGTCTGGAATCATTGCAAGCACTCGTCTCTGCGAAAGCCCCGAATATCGTCAAAGACATTAGCGATTCCATTGGCGGAACTAATGCTCCCAAAGAGTTTCGCATCAAAGTCATCGAAGCCATCGGCGGCGTCAACGATCCAGAGATCGGAAAGTTTCTCGTCGACAACTACCCTACATGGGAAGGCGACGTGAAACCTCGCGTAATCGAAGTTCTCACGCAACGGGACAGTTGGTCCATCTCTTTACTGGAAGAGATTAAAGCAGAAAAGATCAACAAGGACGTCGTCAACCTCAATCAGTTAAAGCGAGTTGCATCTTTCAAGAACGACGAACTTCAAGACCTCCTCACCAAAGTCTATGGGCAGATTCGTGCCGATCAGCGTTCGGATCGGCAGCACATCATCAACCAGCAGCGAGACTTCCTCAACGGAACTCCCGGTGATCCGCACAAGGGAATCGCAATCTTCAAGAAAGTTTGTGGTCAGTGCCATAAAATGTATGGAGAAGGAGCCGAAGTTGGTCCCGATATCACTCGAAACGGACGCAGCAACTGGAATCAGCTACTACAAAACGTCTTTGATCCGAGTGCTGTGATTGGACCCGGCTATCAGGCAAGGCAACTCGCAACTGAAGATGGACGAATCCTCACTGGTTTACCGATTGAGGAAAGCGACGAACGTGTCGTCCTCAAAATTCAAGGCGGCAAGATCGAAACGATTCCGCGCGACAAGATTGAAGCCTACAAAGTCAGCGAAGTCTCCATGATGCCCGAAGACCTCGAAAAACAACTCAAACCCCAAGAACTCGCCGACCTCTTCGCCTACCTCGCTCTAGATCGCCCCCCAAGCGATCCCGCAGCTAAGATTCTCAGCGGAGCACCGAATCAGAAGGTGCGGGATTGAAACCTGTCTTCTTGATTTCGGAAGATTTAGATATGAGGTGACTGTTTGTTCACTGAGAGGTTTCAGGAGGAACGTGATTCTTGTCGTTGACCGAGAGGAGAAAAATTCTCAAATGCGATTAAGTCGAACTCTGATCAAGAGTTTCGGCGTGGTCATCTTGCCGGGATGGGGTGTTGTCCCTAAACTGTCGCCTTGCTGATGTCCGCCAGCGGTCTGCGCTGAGGGTTCAATGGCAACGAATATGCACTATTTTAAGACTGAGGAATCATGCAAATTGCATGAATGATGACTTTTATGACACATTTATTGTCTCAATTTGTTTTGCTGGCTGAGGAGGGTGCGGAAGCACCTGCTGGCGGCGGCATGATGTCGATGCTGATTCTGTTTGGTCCTCCGTTATTGCTGCTATTTGTGATGCAGACAATTTTTGGACGCTCGGAATCAAAAGACAAAGCTCGTCGCGACGAACTTGTGACTTCGCTGCGAAAGAACGACCCGATTGTCACCATCGGTGGCATCATGGGATCCGTTGTCTCGATTTCTGAAGACAAACAGACGGTCACCATCAAAGTTGATGATGGCACGCGATTGAAGATGCAGGCAAGTGCCGTGAAAGAAGTTGTCACGAAAGCCGACGGATAAGAGAGAAGAGTTGTAGAAGTCGTCAAAGAAAATGAAGCTGTAAAGTGTTCTGAATCGAATTCTATTCTGGACATTTTTGATTTTAATTCAATAACAAGTCGTTCATCTGGCAGGATTGTCAGCGTGATAAGTGAGACGGAGCGAACGGGATGAATCCGTTGATGATGAAAACAATGTTACTGGCTCAAGGGAAACTAGTTGTTCCTCCACCAGCCAAGGCCCCCAGTTCAGCAGAAGGGTGGGGGATTTTCCTGCTGGTCATTGCCATACTGGTCCTTCCCTTTGTGCTAGGAAACGTAATCGCCAATGCTCTCAAGATGAAGCATTTAGCGACTCGTATTAGTATCGTGCTGCTGGCAATCACGCTCGGAATTAGCCCTTTCGTGATGACGCTCGTTCGCGGGGACAGCCTGAAGGATGCCATCCGACTGGGGATCGACCTCGCTGGCGGAACGAACATGGTCTTTGTGGTTGACCATGAGCAAGCTGAAAAAGACGGCAAAGACATCACTGAACCTCTTATGAATAAGATGGTTGAGAAGGTCAAACTTCGTGTGAATCCGACTGGTACCGAAGAAGTGACTGTTCGTCGCGTGGGAGCAGATCGCATCGAGGTGATTGTCCCAGGTGCTGACGCGGAACGTGTCGCCAAAGTGAAGCGTGACATCACCGAGTTAGGAAATCTTGAGTTCGCACTGCTCGCGAACACTGTGAATCATCAAGACATCATTGATTTGGCTGCCGATCCAGCCAATGTCGAAAACAACAATGTTTACCGTCAAGTTGGCGACGAAAAGAAGATGGTCGCCATGTGGCGCCCGGTTGCTCTTGATGAAAACAAAGAACCGAAGATCGAAGGGGGCGGACGTGTTCATTCTCGTGCGACTCCTGAAGGGTCAGCTTCTCCTAGAGAGTATCTAGTCGTAGTCGACCCAGATCAGGCACGGCGTATTACTGGTCGATACCTAGTCAGCGTACGTGAACAAATCACCGAACGTGGTCTCGCTGTCGGCTTTACATTCAACGAGCGTGGTGGCTACCTCTTCGGGCAAGTCACTTCACGGAACCGTCCTCAAGAAGGAGCAGGTTTTCACTCGCGACTAGCCGTTTTATTGAATGGGTCAATTCATTCTGCCCCGCAAATTAACGGGATCATCACGACATCTGGTCAGATTGATGGTAACTTTACACGTGAAGATATTGATTCTCTACTCGGCGTATTGAGTGCAGGGGCGTTGGATGTTCCGCTAGATAGAAAGCCCGTTACTGAATTCTCAATCACAGCGTTGCTCGGAGAAGAAGTTCAACGAAAAGGCTTCACCGCGATTGGTTTAGCTTTAGTGGTCGTCTTCATTTTCACTCTCGTATATTACATGAAGTCTGGATTCGTCGCAGATGTCTGTTTGGCACTGAATATTATTCTTGTACTCGGAGCGATGTCGCTGATTGATGCCACTTTCACATTGCCTGGTTTGGCAGGATTGGTGTTGACCATCGGTATGGCCGTCGATGCAAACGTGCTGATCTTCGAACGTATGCGAGAAGAGCAAGCTCGTGGTTCCAGTATCAGAATGTCGATCAAGAATGGTTTCGAGAAAGCTTTCTCAACCATTTTCGATGCCAATATTACCACGCTTTTGACCGCGATCGTTCTCTACTACATTGGAACAGATCAAATCAAAGGTTTTGCGGTGACACTGTTCATCGGTATCCTCACTTCGATGTTTAGTGCCCTGTTTATTGGTCGACTGATCTTCGACATTGCTGAGCAGAAACGCTGGCTCAAAGACTTGAAGATGATGAGTCTCATCAATCCGCAAGGGATAAACTTCCTCGGCAAAAAGCAAATCGCAGCGGTTGCTTCACTTGTACTGATTGTTGGTGGACTTGTCGCAGTCGGAATGCGAGGCAGCGAGAACCTTGATATTGATTTCCGCGGTGGATCGATGGTGACATTCAAGTTTGTTGGTGAAACTCCTGAAACCAATGTTGTGAAAGACGCTGTCGAACCAAAGTTCGAAGACGCAATTACATTGGAACAATTGTCTGTCGATCAAAAAGATGGGACAGTCGACAAATTGTATCGCTTGCGAACGGTCGAAGATGACACTGAAAGCGTCAGTGCCAAGATCAAAGAAGCCTTTGCCGATTCTGAGTACGAGTTGATTCAGCAACACGTCACATTGGGAGTCGTGGAAGCAGTTGTCGCTGAAGCCACGGAAGAGGAAGGCGAAGTACCAGCAGTTGCTCCTCAGAAACACCAAGTCACGATTACGGTTTCCGAGCCGATGACTCCTGCTGCATTAGCTGACATCGCTGCCGAGCCATTAAAAGGATTGAATTATGGTGATGCAGATGATCTCGTCGAAGGAGCAGCTGTCACCGAATCTGAAACACCGAAGGTCAGTGAAATTCAATTGACATTCTCTTCATTAATTCCGGCAGCTGACATCGACAAGGTGCTGACGAGCTTGAAAACAGATTTAGAAAAAGACCCGCACTTCGAAGAAGTCAACAAGTTCGACAAGTCGGTCACAGGTGATGCAAAACTGGCAGCGATCACTGCCATGGCGTTTAGTTTGTTGGCGATTGTTGCTTACTTGTGGGTTCGCTTCCAACGGGCGACATTCGGTCTCGCTGCCTGTGCTGCGTTAATTCATGATGTCTTGGTTGTACTTGGACTGGTTGCCATCGGAGCTTACCTGAGTGGGACTCCACTGAAGGCAATCTTCCTGCTGGAAGACTTTAAGATCAACCTGCCAATCATTGCAGCGTTCTTAACCATCGTTGGTTATTCGCTGAACGATACGATTGTGGTCTTCGACCGTATTCGTGAAGTTCGCGGTCGCAACCCGGCTTTGACTGAAGAGATGGTCAACGCCAGTTTGAACCAAACACTCTCACGAACAATTTTGACCTCGCTGACAACATTGATTGTTGTGTTCATCCTTTATGTGATGGGCGGCGAAGGAATTCATGGGTTTGCTTATTGCCTGATCCTTGGAATCCTGGTTGGTACCTACAGTTCAATTTATGTTGCCAGCCCAGTTTTGGTTTGGCTCATGAATCGTGAACAAAAGAAAGTCGCAGCGAATTAAGTCTGTTGCGAGTTGTATTATAAATAAGTCAAAAGCGAGGATGTGTCATGCAAACACAGCCTCGCTTTTTGTTTCGGTAGAAAAGAAATCAGAAAACCGCGGAGGCACAGAGACGCGGAGAAGAGCACGTAGGTTTTCTTTTCCATTTCGAAACGAGATGAGTTGAGAGTTGGCAATTAGTTAACATCACGCAATTTCAAATTCCTTTCTCCTTCGTCAGCGTCTCCGCGGTGAGTTTTTTAATTAAATTCGTATTCAGTAATCCGGAAGAGTCTCTCTATTTCCAGTTTATATGCAGCATCCAAATGAAGAATTAATCGCCCTTGGAATTCAGCAACCGTGGGCAGAGTTGATTCTACGAGGAATCAAGACGATTGAAGTTCGTAATGTTCCCGTGGGGATGCGAACAACGATATACTTATACAGTTCGAAAAAGCTTTCAGCGTACCCAGACGCAGATGTCGCTGTTGCTCGATATGGAATTGATTTAGCGAATCTACCTCGCGGTCAGATTGTGGGTACGATTGAGATTCTTGATTGCTGCAAATGTGAACCTTCTGACGTAGAAGCGGCTTGTGTTTCCTGGTCACTCATGGAAAATCGCTATAGTTGGAAATTAGAAAACCCGCAGCGATGCGACCCTCCACTCCCACCACGCTTCCTACCCTATGGAATGTGGTTCTATCCTTTCAAACGTCGAAATAAAAAGACTCGTGAACGAAGATAACAGCCGAGAATACGAAATCATTGCCACCACAGCCTTCGGTCTTGAAGCTGTCGTCGTTCGTGAGTTAGCGGATTTGGGTTATCCCGATACGCGTGTCGAAGATGGTCGAGTCCGCTTCCGCGCTCCTCTCTCAGCAATTTGCCGAACAAATATCTGGCTCCGCTGCGCTGAGCGTATTCAGCTTGTTGTGGGTGAATTTCCTGCGAAAGATTTTGATGATCTGTTCGACAATACAAAGATTCTTCCATGGGAAGAATGGTTGCAGGTGGATGCCAAGTTTCCTGTGACTGCAAATTGTGTTCGTTCAGAAATCAACAGTCCGATGAACGTGCAACGCATGGTCAAGCGGGCGATTGTCGAACGGATGCGCAAAGTCTATACCCGCCATCAGTTCGCTGAGGACGGAATTCACTACCCGGTCGATGTTGATATCCTCAAAGACAAAGTCCTAATGACGCTCGACACCTCCGGGGACGGTCTTCACAAGCGCGGTTATCGTTTATACGTTGGGCAAGCTCCACTGCGAGAAACGGTGGCAGCGGCACTCGTGTTGTTAAGTTATTGGCGGGGAGAGCGTTTACTTGTTGATCCGTTCTGTGGATCGGGCACGATTCCAATCGAAGCTGCCATGATTGGTCGAAACCTCGCCCCCGGACGTGACCGCAGTTTCGAGTCAGAAAACTGGCCGCAGATCCCAGTCCAACATTGGACAGATGCTCGGCAAGAAGCACGAGACCTCGTTAAGCCGCCGCTGCCAGTTCAGATTATGGCACGTGATCAAGACCCGAAGATGGTCAAGATTGCCAAGCAGAATTCGAGCGAAGCAGGCGTCTTCTCTGAGATCACGTTTGCTGCGAAGGACTTCGTCGCCTTTCCAACGAATCGCGATCAT
>ERZ887942.850-NODE-850-length-23151-cov-6.452200_pt1 | contig 23151 bp, 23 predicted proteins | sample MGYA00521099_ERZ887942 | MGnify/ENA primary metagenome ERZ887942 (study PRJEB32303, sample SAMEA104408605) | aquatic metagenome | biome: Brackish water; feature: Pelagic; material: water | place: Baltic Sea | collected 2014-06-07T06:48:00 | depth 16,251 m ...
AGAACGGTGGCGGATTGAATTTCTGCGATTTCCTGTGTTTGAGCGATCGCATCGCGAACGCCGAAACACATGCCGTAGTGACTTGCGAGGTGTATTTTCATGATTAAATTCCTGTTCTTATTTTGTTGATGTTCACTTTACTTTGTATCACAAAGTTATCTTTCAAAAAAATGTCACATGTCAGGATTTTTTGACGAACTGACAATTTGCTCAAGAATTTCAAGGTAGCTTTGAAACGCCGCCCGTCCGTTCGACGTCAGGGCATATTTTGTTTGGGGACGCTTTTCCATTTCCTTCGTGATTGAAACGTATCCGGCTTTGAAAAGCGTCCGCATGTGAGTAATCAGATTGCCGTCGCTGAGTCCAAGTTCGATTTTTATATCCTGAAAACACCACTCCTTCCGCGCCGCGAGCAGTGTCATGATCGCGAGCCGGTTTTTTTCGTGGATCAATTTGTCCAGTTTATCGAAATCGAACATTGGAAAAATTAGTCTGCTTTTTTCCGCGCGATAACTCCGGTCCACAACGCATAAAGCGCTGACCACAGACCGAACGTAATCATCATCACGAAGCTGGCTTGCGAAACAGAATTGTCTCCGGGAAGTGGCTTCCCGAGTTCTTTCCACATGAACAGGCCCAAACCGCTGACCAGCAGAGCCCAGCCGAGGCGGGTGACTGAGCGAGGTGCAAATGAACTGGTTCCAAGAAGACTCAAACCCGCAAAGACAACCCAAATCGTTGCGCAACGGACCGGATCTTCATTTACGAATGCAAAGACGAGACCGATCACTCCACCCGCCAAAAATCCCGGCAACATCGTGATGACTGCGTGAATCATCTGAGGTGACGGGAACGATGACTTCCGCTGTTTCGAATTTTTGAAAAGTAAAAACGAATTCACACAATCCAAAACTAGAAGCACCGCGAGCCAGAGTCCCACAAACATTCCGATTCCAACGGATGATCCATTCATGAATAAATATCCACCCACTGCAAAACTGGCAAGCGCTCCGGAGAATGCGGAGGTCGTCGAGAGAACGCGATAGGTCGTCGCGCGCTCCATCAATTGACGGATGACTTGGATACTTTCTTCGGCAGATTGGGGTGCACTCATCGATTCACAGATTCACTTTGTTTCGCAAAGTAACAGTGAGCCGCATTCTGAATTCACGCAAATAAAAATTACGGGACCCACTTTTTCCAATCGCCCTTTAGTACGTAGACAGGATCCAATCCCACAGCCTGCCGAAGCTTTTCGGCAATTTCTTTGCTACGTTCACAACGACGATCGCAATACACGACGACTGGTTTCCCCAAGGACTCGCTCAGTATTTCGATATTTTTAGGGATGAGAGTTTCCCAATCTTCCTTATTTAAAGAAATGGCGCCCTCCATGTGTTCCTTCTCGAATTTCTCGGTCTGTCGGGCGTCCACCCACAATACTGAATCCAATCTATCTCCTAAACGCTCCCGCAACACATCGGCTTCTAGCGCAAGCGGATCAAAGATCTCCACAAAATACCAAGCGGGTTTCTTCGGATGAAACAACGCCGATCCAACCGCAAAAATCAGCGAAATACCGAGAATGATCGCGGCTTGAACCACGGTCTTTTTTGTCGCAGCAGTCACGGGTTTTAGAATTCAGATTTCGAAATCGTGAAGAAAGCCATCTGACTTTGATGTGCTTTGATTTCGAGGTCAGTTTCGATTTTCACAAAACCCAGCAGATTGTCATCCGTCGATTTCGGGGTAACGACAATTTCGTATTCACGTCCTTTTGTAATCTCTTTCAAACTCACCGTCACAAGATCGGGACGCGAGCTACTGACTTCAGTGACGTGAATCGGTTTCTCTCGAATGGTAATGAATTTGAACGATTTCGGTTCAACCGGCCCCCCGAGCTTCCAAGTCACGTTCTTCGGTGTCACTTCGAGGATCGGAGGCACATCCACTTTCACGGGCAGAAAAATCGGGCGACCTTTATTTTGATCGGTATACACCTCGATCATTTTTTCAGCATGACCCAGCAATTTGGTGATTTCAAACACTGCGTCAATGCTGGTCGTTTCTCCTGGATCCAAAACGGTATCGGCGGCCTCAACGAGCAAACAGGAACACGTCGTATCCAGTCTTGTAATCGTTATCTGCGAACGGCCAACATTTTTGACGGTGAAATGTGCATCCACAGTCTCTTCTCCAGCCTTGGCTTCGGCTTCGAAAATCGGCGGCGTGAATACCAAATCTCCTTTTTGTTTACTTTCAGGGACAATCGAAGTCTCCGCGTCCCCCTCTTCCGAAGGATCCGGAACCGCGGGTTCCTGTTTTCGACATCCTGTAAAAACCAACATTGCAGAAAGGCAGATACCTACGATCCAATAGGGTTGGTTCGATGACTCAATAGGGTTGGATCGTATTTTTGCCATGCACTCTCAGGAGATTTAGTTCCCCGGAAGATACCATTGATAAAGCATAAAATAAACGAGGACTCCGGTCACACTCACGTAGGCCCAAATGGGAAAGGTCCACCGCGCCCATTTTTTATGACGTTCAAAATTTCCCCTGGCAGCAAAAACCACGGTGGTTATCACCATCGGAAGATTGACAACGGCGAGAATAATATGGGAGATCAAAATCGGATAATAAATTTTCCGGGCGGTTTCGTATTCCTTCGGAAAGGTCGTATGAATATCTCCTTTGAGAACATGATATGTGACATAGCAAGCCAGAAACGCAGCCGAGAATGTGAGCGCACAGATCATAGCCCGCTTATGCCCGACTTTTTTACCTTGTTTGATCAGGATAAATCCCACCAGCAACGCAATGGCGCTAAGCCCATTCAACGTTGCGTTCAGTGGGGGGAAATCGGTGATGCCAAAGGCAATAGTGAGCTCGTTCATGAGTTAAATTACTTGTCGGCAGTAGTTGCCCCTTTGTTGTTCGGGTCAAATTCAGATAGAATCATCTCGAGTTCCAGTTTAAGACGTTCAAACTCAAGCTCCCCGAAGGTATCAACGCCTTGAATATCCGGACGATTTTTGAGCGACTGGGCGCTCATCACATCGTAAAGCCCTCGAACATTTGCAAATTCATCAACGAGAACGAGGCGCTGATCGTGAGCATACGGGCCTACCGTCGGGATCAGTTCAGGATCGGTCACCTCTTTGGTTTCAAAAAATCGAAATTCGTCGCGCATGTAGTCTTGAATTTGGTCTGGATCCCCAGTCAAAAACATCCAGTTCGGCACATCCACGCCTCGCTCTTTGACCCACGCGTTCATTTTCTCCGGCGTGTCACCTTCGGGGTTTACACTGATCGAAACGAGGCTGAAATGGGGATATTTTTCGGAAAACTCTCCATGCAACAACTTCATCATCGCAGCCATCCCGAGACAACCTGACGGGCAATCCGTGTATTGATAACCAGCAACGAATGCTTTTTTTCCGTATATTTCTTTGCTAAACGAGATTTTTCGCCCATCGCGATTCGTTGCGACAAGATCGGTTTCCAACTTGTAAAGCTTGCCCGGCCTGTAGTTCTGATTTTCGTACTGCATTCTTCGGCGAAAGCTTTCAGGAATGACGATGAACCCGATCACAGCGAAGATACAGATAACAGCAACGGAACTCCACCAAATCTTCGGATTGAAGTTTCGTGGTTCATAATAATCGTCGGGCAAAGATTCGTCTTTTGGGTCGATGGCCATTTTTGAAAATAGGTAAAATGATTTGTTATCGAGTCCACGCGATAAGCGCGATTCCGAGAAACACAGGGAGATAAAGCAGGGTGTATAAAAAGAGTTTTCGTGCATCGCTTCGCTCCCGAGTTTTCACGAATCTAAGAGCCAAAAAGGTCATGCCGAGGCCTAAAAGTATGCCGGGGATTGCAAACCACCACGGCGTCAGGTTCGCAAAAACCGTGATGAGAGGTAGCAAGGCAACCAGAACAGAAAAGAACAGGGCCAACTTGGAAGTCAATCCTCCCGATTCATCTTCGTTTGCCCACATGACAAATCCACCTTGTTTGTATTGCTCCCGATACATCCAATTGATTGCGAGGAAGTGGGGCATTTGCCATAAGAACAAGAGAGAGAAGAGGAACAAGGCTCCCCACGAAAACGATTCCCCTCCTGCAGCAGCCCATCCAATCAGTGGAGGGAATGCGCCAGACATAGCCCCAACAAGGGTGTTCGTAGACGATTTTTGCTTCAACGGCGTGTAGATGAACAAGTAAGTGAAAAGCGTTGCCCCCGCGAAAAATGACGCCGTTGGATTGGCTTTGATGGACAAGTGAACCATTCCAAAAGCGCACAAAATGACACCAATTCCAAAAGCAGCCGAACGGGGAATTCGATTGGCGGGCAGCGGTCGATCTGCCGTCCGATTCATTTTCGCATCCACGTCGATTTCCATCAATTGATTGAAAACAGCTGCACCAAAAGCGGCAAGGACGGTTCCGAATGTGGTGTGTAACAGAATGCTCCACGAAAATGTACTGAGCATTTTTGCACCGACAAGATATCCAAAAACTGTTGTAACTACCACCAGAGCACTGAGACGTGCTTTGGTCAGCGTCATCAGGTCCTGTTTCGCGGTAGCGAAGATGCTGAGTTTCGAACTGTCAGTTGTGTCGGCCATTTCCATGAGAAAATCAGCGGGAATCGGCGGCAATCAAGACTTCGTTTTTCGAGCGAATGGCCCAGACCAGGATCGAGAATGCACATGCCAGGATTGCGAGACCATTGAGCACGTGAAAATTGGTAATCCAGAAAGACTTTTCAGTGACAATGACCAGAACTCCAAGGGTTACCTGAGCCACCAGCAATCCGGCAACGATCGATTGAAAGCGAACAAATCGCACATCCATATTTTTTTGTCGGACCAGCCAACCGAAGAACACAAATGCCAGCAAAAAAATAGCGAGCGCGGTGACTTTGTGAAAAAACATGATCGTGATAATCGGGTGATCAAATGCAGGAACAAGCTCCCCGCCAGTTTTGACAATTCCAGAGTCGGCTAACCCGAATCGATGATGGTGCCTCATCAATGCTCCCAATGCGAGTTGCGTAACGACGACGCTTACGCTGATTGTCGCAAAACTCATGAGCGCAGAACGTGACCGGTGAGCAACCACCGGACGAATCCCCTCCCAATTGGGTGAAGCAACAATTGCAATTAAAATCAACACGCAGAAAAACGCTTGAGCAAAACACCCGTGAAAAACTGCCCAACTATCCGAAATCTCCGTTACCCGAAGGCCGCCGAAAATTGCCTGAGCGGTAACCATGAGAAATGCCAAACCAGCGATTTTTTGGATCAATGACCAGCCCCGACGGAACCAACTTACAATAAGCCAACCGATCGGGATCAGGCTGCTGATAACTCCAATCAACAGTAACATCTGCTTCCGTTCAGCCGAGAACCGTTCGCGACCACTTGCGATGAAAATTCCAAAAATCAGTGTTAGAAGGAGAAAAATCCCCAGAACTTCAAGGCCTCGCTTTTTTGACGTTGAACCGTAGGTCCAGATCAAAAGGCCCAACGTGAGAAATCCGACCAAGTTAGCAAAGAGCCGGTGGGTATGCTCCAAAAACGGAGCTAGATATTTAAGCCACCCTTCGGGATTGATCGAGCCATGACTCAGCGGCCAGTCAGCAAAGGCCATTCCTGCGCCTTCGGTCGTCGTCGCCGCCCCCCACCATATGAGGAACACGGTTGCAGCTAATAAAACGACTATATATCGTCGCAAGGCGACGGAGTATGTTTGAGACGGAAAGTTCATGGTTGTTTCCACGGGAGATTACGAATCAAACCCAATCGTGGAAACCCGAGAAAAGGGTGTCGGCGCACTTCCTGAAATCACTCTTTCGGTAACATCGGGTTCTGAGCAGCATGCCACTCATCGTATTCTTTCTGCTCCATCACCACGACTGACGCTACCATCTGCGCATGACTAGCTCCGCAGAGCTGGGCGCATACAATATCCCATTCACCAACTTTGCTGGGAACGAACCACATTGGAATTTCCGTCCCTGGAATAGCGTCTTGCTGACTGAAGAATGGAACAATAGCCAAACCGTGAATCACATCTTTCGAAGTTACCTGAATAATTACCGGCCGCCCAATCGGAACCACAAGCTCATTCACTGAAACAAAATCATCGAGTGAATTAGGATCATTTTTATCCAAGCCAATTCCATTGGAACCGCCCGTAATCAGACGATTATTGGTAATGCCCAGCATCTTGTCGGCACCGGCGTAATGAAACGTCCAACGGAACTGCTCACCAACAGCTCGCAGCTTCACCACATTTTCCCCCTTTGGCATATTTTCGATATCAGCACGTTTAGCCCAAAGCGGATATGCGAACCCGAGTAGGAGCACCACTTCGACGATCACCACACCAACCTCCAAGTGAGTTGAAAAGTGCGACGTGATTCCGTGATAACGTGCACTGGGGTGCTTCTTTCTCCGGAATTTCCACAAAATGACAACCAGAAAACCTGTCCAGAAAATGGTAAGTGCTGCCACAAACCAGTGAATGATCGCAAGCACGTGATTTCCGATTTCAGCATGCTCTGATGCCAGTTCATGCATGTAGAGAATCTCATTAATCCATTCGATATCCATGTCGTTTACGAGTCAATAGGGTTGGTCTGTCGATCCAATAGGGTTGAATCGAAACACAAAATCAATTTTGATCTTCAGAAACAGGAACCGGTACTGGAACCATTTCTTCAGCCATTTTCGAGCGTTTGGCCAAGTAGCCAATGAAAGTTAAAAAGCAGGCAAGAACCGCCATCAAAATCAGAAAGAGAACGGCAATTGCCGAATTCGCAGCAATCGCGATGTTGTTGTCAGCCCCGCTCATGCACCGTGGGCAGGCGAGGATCGACATGGCGGCTAAAAAGGTTGAAGTGATCATTTTAAAAGTAATTACGATACCAAGTGGTCTCAGGTGATGACCTTTCGTGTCTTTCTTACAAAACAAATTCCGTAGCCAAAAAGTAAGACTCCAATTGAAGCACTAATCCAGCCCATAATCCGGAAGCTGGCAGGTAACTCTTCTATCAACAACGCCCACGCTCCAAATCCGATACACATTAAAAATGCAAGGAAAATGAAGACAACGTGGAAGTTTTTGAGTGTCATGACGGGCGATTTCTAATCTAGGACTTCAAACTTGGGAATCCATTGGTCCGAACGGTTTCGAACGCTTCTTTAATCGGATCCCAACCAGCAAAAAGCGTAAGTGCCATAAGGCTGAGGGCGAAACAAAAGGTAAAAATAAGAAACTTATAAACCAACGTCTTCTCGTGATTCAGGTGCATGAAGACCAACGCAACAAGAGATGCTTTGACCGTCGCAACGAGCAATCCAATGACAAAATCTTCCCAAGTCGCGCCCGGCAATCCAAAGTCAAAAATAGGGAATGCGCCTAATGACACGGTGACGCAAGTAAACACTAGCAGTGCGATACCCACTGCTTTGTATGCTTTTTTGTGTTTGGCAATCTCTTCTGGGGAACTGGCCATGGTATTCTAAAAAAGGTGGGCTTTAAAAAATCAAAGGAGATACATGATCGGGAACAGGAAGATCCAGACCAAGTCAACAAAGTGCCAGAACAAGCCGCCAACCTCTACCCGGTTAGCAAGGTGCTCTGGATTCTTCAAATATAGTTTTTTACCAAACATTACGAAGTGCAGCAAAACCAGCGCCCCACCGATAACGTGGAGACCGTGCAGTGCAGTCATCGTAAAATAAATCGCGTAGTAGTTTCCGTAACGCGGACCGTGATTGCCCATGAAACGGATATCACTGCGAGGAACGCTAATGGTGTGGTGCTCACCATGATCGTCATGCCCATCAGCATCTCCGTGGCCATGTTTTTCTTCAGCATGATCGCCCTTGTGTGGATCATCTTCGGACTTTTTCTCTTCAGACTTGGCGTGATTGCCGGCTGTATCTTCGAAATCTTCATGCGGGATGGTGTGAAGATTGATATAAGCGCTCTGAACTACTTTTCCCGGAATCGGCTCGCCCTTGAAGTGGCCACGAATTTTCTCCAGCGACTTTTCCTGAGCCTTCTCCCAGTTGGGTCGGACCTGATGATATTTCTCAAAAAAGCTCCACACCATTGATTCTTTCTGTCTGCCAATTGGTATCATCTGGAGATCGATCTGATGAGGAATCAATTCAACGTAATCATTGATGAGCTTGCCCTCCACCACAACATTATCGATGTAGTTTAGCTTTTTCTCATCGTAATTGGTTACTTTCCGGTCTTTCGCCAGCAACTTGAATGGTTTAACTGCTGTCAACTCAGCCTTCGTAGAAACAATTTTCAACTGAGCCGCCTCGCCTTTTTTCTTAGCAGCGCGGAACTCTTTCCGTGCTGCTGCCAAATCCTGAGAAACCCGGGCGCGCTTCTTATAAAACCATTTCCTCAGGCCCTTCTCACCCTGAAGAGTAACGGTTTCTTCCCCCTCCATCACTGTGAAGTCTGGAAACGCTCCGTCCACATGTCCTACAAAAGCAGGCAGATCGCTCTGAAGGCTCAACGTAACCTTGGAAGCTTCGAACGAGATCTTGTCTGTACCATTCGCAATTTCGCCCTCTACAACGGAGTCATCAGTGAGTTTAATTCCATAGTGATGATTGAGCTTTTTGTTATACTCGAAGGCCTTCACGCACATGAAAATAGCAGCACAAGCGATCACAGCGGACATCCAATTCCGGAACACGTTCCAATTCCTTTCTTTCAAGGCAAGCCAGGCAAACACGACGAAGACGGACGACAGAATCAGAATAATCGTATTGAGGAATCCAAGCCAAATACCCGACCCGTGAACATCCAGCCCCATTGGCCATGGAGTATCAACGCCATCATTAACGCCCACGCGGAGAAATACATACGCCGAAAAAAGGCCGCCAAAAAGCATCACCTCAGATGCAAGGAACAGCCAAATTCCAACTTTGGCGTTGTAAAGTCCCGTGTCTCGCCGGGCAGTTACTTCGTAGGGAATTTCCATGGTTTCGGAAAGATATAAGAAATCAAAACAAAAGTCAGGTCGTGATCTAAAATCACTCGCCTTCGACCGTTTCTTCGGGAGTTAAATTTGGGGTTTCCTCAACCTCATCGCCAGCGTCCGGCTCAAACTGAGGAGTAAAATCAGTGTCAGCACCTGGAACGCTATATTCATAGGGGTCACGATACGCAACAGGCTCTTCGATAAAGTTTCCATGCGGGGGCGGAGTCGGAGTCGACCACTCGAGAGTCGTCGCATCCCACGGGTTATCGTTTTTGATCTTCTTACCAGAGAACGCACTCCAGAAAATATTGATAATGAACGGCGCTTGAAAGACAGCAAGCAACCAGGCAGAGGTCGAAGTAACGATGTTGAGATCGATCAAATAAATCGAGTGATCGGCAGCACCCTCAGCAGTAACGCGTCCCATGGTGGCAAGCACCTCGTCAGTCCGACCCAGAAGAGATTGAAAGGCACGCGCAATCACGCCGTCACCCATAAAAATCTGTGCGCTAATTTCCTCATAAGCCTTGCCACCGTCAAACGCGCGACGGTGAAACCCTGCCATTCCCTGAAGCATCATCGGGAGGAAAATCCCATTCATGAAAAGCAATGAAGGCCAGAAGTGGAGATGACCCAGCATGGTGTTCATCTGGCGTCCAGTGTGTTTTGGATACCAGTGATAGATTCCTGCAAAAAGTCCAAAAATTGTACCTGGCGCAACCACATAGTGGAAGTGACCAATCACATAATAGGTGTCATGAAGGTGGAGGTCCGGAAGACTGAAAGCGAGCGGTAAACCGGTCAATCCACCAAAGCCAAACATTGGAATAAAGGCCGTTGCAAACAACATCGGAATGGTAAATCGAATCGAACCTCCCCACATCGAAATAAGAATCGATGTAATCAAGATCACCGAAGGCACGGAAATCAAAACCGTGGTCGTCTGGAAAAAGGTCGAAATCGCGGGTCCCATTCCCGTCATATACATGTGGTGAGCCCACACAATGAAGCTCAGGAATCCAAGCACCATAACCGCGTAAACCATTGTCTTATAGCCCCACAAAGGTTTTCGGGTGTTGCAGGGAATAATTTCCCCCACAATTGCAATCGCAGGCAGAACAAGAACATAAACCTCCGGATGGCCAAGAAACCAAAAGAGGTGCTGGTAAAGAAGTGGACTACCGCCACCCGCAGCGATGAACTCAGCCCCGTTTACATTCAGGCCGGTGGGAACGAAGAAGCTGGTCCCTGCCATGCGGTCCATCAACTGCATGATCGCCGCTACTTCAAGAGGCGGGAATGCCAACAAAAGTAGAAAACCAGTGACCAGCATCGCCCAAACAAAGAAGGGCATCCGCATCCAAGTCATACCACGACACCGCAAATTAATGATCGTGGTGATAAAGTTTACCGCTCCCAAGAGGGATGAAGAGATCAAAAACACCATCCCGACCAGCCATAAGGTTTGCCCGGTCCAAAACAAATCACCGAAGTGAAGATCCGTCGTCGTGGCTAAAGGAGAGTAGTTGGTCCAACCGACTTTCGCTGCTCCTGAAGGGAGAAAGAACGATGCCAACATTACGATACCACCTATGAGAAACGACCAAAAGCTGGCCATATTCAGTCGAGGAAAAGCCATATCCGGCGCTCCGATTTGCAAAGGGGTGACGTAATTACCAAACGCACCAAACGCCAACGGGACGACCCCAAGGAAAACCATAATCGTTCCGTGCATCGCTCCGAACATATTATAAAGCTCACCGGTCACTTTTCCTTCATCATCCAGCCATGCCTGAAACCACGGGAAATCAGAAAGCATGGGGACTGCGCGATCCGGAAAGGCAATACTCCATCGCATCACCATCATGAGGAAGAATCCGATCGCCAAAAAAGTCAGAGCGACAAATCCGTACTGCAAACCGATCACCTTGTGATCGGTTGAGAAAATGTACTTTTTCCAGAAAGGAGGGTCGTGATGTTCGTGGGCGTCTGCGCTCATGATTTCCGATGCTTCAGCTATTCAAAAATAAAAATTTAACGTTAAGTGGTGACTATTGAACAGGCTCGCCTGTCAGCAAATCAACCTTTGCTCCTTCCAACATTGCATCCTCCGGAATGGCGAGTAATCCAGCTTCGTCCCAAATTCCTTTTCCTCCAAATTCTTCACGTGCGGCCTTCATCATTTCAGCAGTAACGACTCCGTCATCCCCTTCAGGAAGAGCTCCGTAAGTCCTGCGGATATAAGTTGCCACTTGAGCCAACTTTTCGTCATTAAGCGCGCTCCATGCTGGCATTAATTGATTGTAAGACTGTCCAGCAACGGTAAACGGTCCATTAATTCCGTTAATCAGAATTGCACCAACACGTTTCGTGCCACCGTCAACCCACTCGGACCCAGCCAAAGGAGGGTATTGACCGGGTGCTCCCATTCCTGAGTCCTGGTGACACAATTTACAGTTTTGATAAACCTTCTTACCACCCTTCATCCATTTATCGATCCAAGGAGAATTATCTTCTGCTGCAGCATCGCCGCCTTCGCCTGGACGCGGCTCAGGCACATACCCATCATGAGCATAAATGGAGTCTTTAAATCCATTGCTGTTTCCCAGAACAATCCCACCGCAAATCAGAATCATTGCGCAAAGAACCATTGCCAGCATCCCCATTTGTTCCTTCCCCGCAGGCATAAGAACCCGCTCGCGTTTCACCGCATCGTGCATGTCTACAACACTGGTTTTGCCAGAGTTGTAGTCCAGATTTTGATCGCTGTTTGGGTCGCTACTCATGTCAATTCACAGTAGAAAATCACTTCAATTCCGCAGGTAATGGTTGGTCCTTTTTTCTGGAAAGCAGATAATCTACCAATGCCTCTGCATCGGACGTTGGCTCCCATTCATCACCATTCTTCACGTAAAGATTTCGGTAAGCAGGCATCATGTTTACTGAAGATACGCTTTTGGGATTGCTGAGGATACGATGAAGTGCCTCTCGATCCATCCGGCTTCCAACATTTGATAAATCCTGTCCAATCCGCTGATAACCCAGCATTGCAACCGATTCGCCATGGTAATCTTGTGGCCGCGTTTCACGCATTTGCCCTTGACGACCGCCCCAGCCTTCATGCCACATATCTGGCCCTGCATAGGTTGGCCGAACCATTTGAGTGTGACAGTAGACACACCCCTCACGCACATAAATTTCAGCACCGAAATCACTAGCACCGACAGTTGCTGCAACCGAAGAGGGATACTGAGCAAAATTTCCAGCAACTTCTTCTCCTTCAGCATATTCAACAGGCTGCGCAAGTGCCTCCCGATTATAGGGCACAACGATCATCAAGACCCAAGGCACGCCAAAAGCGAGTCCGAGTCCTGAAAGCAACTTCCATAAAGAGTTCTGATTCATTTTGTAATCAAAAAATACTAAATCGTTCGTCTAACCATTTACCACTAAACCACTTCCTCGGAAGTAAGACCCGCAGCTGCTTCCGAAGTTGCAACCGATCCCGGCTCAACATGAATTAGCGTGGGCCCTTCCGTTTTCCGTCCGCGACCGATAAACATCAGTCCCATTTGGTAAACGAACCATAAATTCGAAATTCCAATCAAGAGCCAAGCAAGTATCCGCCCAATCACATAACCCTGGCTATTTTCCACAGACAATCCGAATCGGGTCGCGTAGTCGGCCATATTTCCACCCTGAGCGATTCCGCCTACTAGCATGACCAATACCACCGTGAGGATTCCGTATGCACTCAACCAAAAATGCCAGCGAATCATCCCGCCGGAAACCCATTCACATCCAGTAATTCGAGGAACGATAAAATACATTGCACCAAAAATGGTCATTGAGAAGAACCCGTAAACCGCAAGCGTATCAAGTCCGACCAGAAAGTGACTGAACTGGAGATATTTCCCAACCGGAAAATAAGCGTTTAAGCCGGCCAACACTCCATACATCGCAAGAAGGAACATGCCAAACATCGTGAAGCGCAAACTCGGGCTGAATTCCCACAAGCGGGAACGCCCACGAAGTGTCATCAAAAGGTTTGTCGCGGTTGCGATCACAGCGATCAAGATGAAAACTGAGGCAGCTCCGCTGATTGCAGGCATCCATGCTGGAAATGGACCGCCCATAAAACGTTGAAACCCTGTCCAACCAGCAAGAATAGCCAATGCCCAAAACGCCATCTTTGCGAGAGGATAGCTGTAAATTGGACGCCCTGCGATTTTAGGAACGATATAATATGCGACCGCAAGTGATACAGGGGCAAACCAGAAATAGATCAAATTCGATATAAACCAAGCGTTGGTTCCTGCAGCCATTACTGGCGCGGCTCCGTTACCGATAAAGACGTTAGCGGTGATAAAGATCCAGGGGAACCAAACCGCAGCACCGATAATGAAGAGCTCTGACACATAAACCCCGCCTGCCCGACGGACTCGATACATCGGAATCACCCAAATAGTGATCAGTAAATACGAGGCCCCCAAAAGCGGCCACAACCAAGCTGGGAAATCCAACCATGGCAATGAACGACCAGCTCCAAAAATGATTCCAAATGTTCCCAGACCAACCGCAAAATTCCAGACATGACCGGCTACAATCACGCAAGTGGACTGCAAACGCCCCAGCCCTACACGAGTAAGACGTACCATGATCCAAAGGATAACTCCCATGCCAGCCTGCATCGCCCAACCATACACAAGTGCATTCATATGCGCCGGGAAGAGACGGCCATAGCCAAAGATCGGCATGTCCTGAAACATCGTTGGAACAGCAAGTTTTAACGAGCTCAAAAAGCCAAGTGCTGTCGCCACGAACAGCCATACCGCTGCACTAGTGAAAAAGAGCATCACAGGAAAGCGCACTGATTTATCAATCTCAGCGCGTTCCAGAATGTCTTCAGACGTGGCGTTTAAATCACTCATTTTGAATTCGAAAATTACTTACTTTGCTGCGCTCCCGCTGCTTTACCGCCTTTTGCCTTACCTTCGTTGCTCTTCTTAGGCTTTGATTCGGGAGCAGGGGCAGTTTGAGCTGGAACCAGAGGATCTTCGCTATTTTTTGCGGCCGCGGCCTTTTCCGCCGCGGCTTTTGCAGCATTCCCAGCAATGTTTTTAAGATCCGTTTCCGAGCCCGGAACGATCATTGAACTTGCTTTGGCCGAACTCGCAGAAAACGACGCCATCGATGCCTCGACCTTTTTCTGGTCAAAAAGGGAGTCCTGGGCCGATACAACCTCTTTTAAATTACCGTCACGTTTCTCGATTTGCGCGGGCGTGAACTGCCCGCTCTCAGTAGCTTCTGCTCCCGTCTTAAAATCAGCAATCCACAAAACGAGGCCCGCCAGTAAGCCGAAGCTCACAAACGTAAGCGCTCCCGCGACGGTTGCCCGAAGTCGGTTTTCGCTTGAATCTGCAGGATGTTCACTCATTCAAAAAAACTTATGTTTGGATCAACAGGGTTGGCTCGTTGATTCAATAGGGTTGGTTCGTTTCTAATAAAATTCAGGTCAGTTAACAACGTTTAGACTTTCATCAAGACGAGGGTCACGACAAGGGAAAAGGCTGGCTGTACCGAGGCGCCAGAGGAAGAAAAATCCGAAGATTCCGCCAACAGCAAGAAAAGCAATCACATCATACCAGATGGCACCCGGGATCGTCATCATGCCGCCATCAGTAAGTGACGGCCCACGCTCTGGGATGATAATCCAATAGATATCAAGGACGTGCATACACAATATCCACGCAGAAGCGGTGCAAATATAAGTCAGGTTCTTTTTAGCCTGCTGAATCAAAAGCATCAGGAATGGAATGAAGAAGTGGCCCACTACGAGAGCGAGAATGGTATACATGTTCCAAAATTCCGCGTTCCGCTGGAGGTAGAAACGAGTCTCTTCGGTAATATTTGCATACCAGATCAGGAAGAACTGAGAAAATGCGATGTAACCCCAGAAGACCGTAAAAGCGAAGAGCAGACGTCCCATAAGGAGATAATGCTCAGGCGTCACAACCTTTTTAAGATATCCAACCTTCATCAAAACCGTAATAACCAAGATCAGAAGCGCCATGGAGTTCAAAGCCGAACCTGCAAACAGGTAAACTCCCCACATGGTTGAAAACCACGTGTAATCGAGGGCCATCAACCAATCAAAAACCAAAAACGTCCAGGCTGTAGCGAAAAACGGAAGGAATCCGCAAGCCCATTTGCGCTGAAGTAAAAACCACTTCGGATCTCCATCCTTATCATTCTTCACTGACCAAAAACGAAGGGCATAAATAATTCCGACGAGTGCGATAAAATACAAAACGAATCGGAACGTCCACGCGCCTTCATTGAGATAACCGCGCTTTTTCCACAGCATATAATTACCATCGTGGTGATCAAGATAGACTTCCTTTGCAATCTCTTCCTTCAGCGCTCCTTCAGAAAGATCATGCTCAGTAACTTTTGCCAAGTCGGCCTCCTGTTTTGCAAGCTGATCTGATAAAGCCATCTTTGCTCCGGGCCTCGCCTTCGCTTGGTCAGCTAAGTTTTGAGCTTTAAATGCATCAAATTCAGACTGAGCCGTTTTCTGACCAGCTTCGTATTCGCCCTTAAGCTTTGCCACAGCACCTTCTTCATACCTCGCATCGACCTTCTCATCCAAAGCTGCCTTTAAAGGAATCCACTCCCAGAGTGCTTCTTTAAAAGTTGGAACGGTCACCAACGGGATCCCTAAAATCAGAACAAACAAAACCATCGTCCCGATATTCTCCATCATTCGGCGAACGACGATTCCCCAACCTGAGTTGGATGCATGGTGAAGCAACGTCCAGAAAATCCCACCGATCGAAAGCGTCAGGAAAAACACGATAGCGAACAACCATGAGTAAGCCATTGCCCCGGATCGCGAGTAACCACCCTCCTGCTCAGCGCCACCCGTTGCAGCAAGAACAATAAAGATGATTGCAAAAAGCACACCACCTCCAAGGAGAAGAAACTTCAAAAGGCCTCCGCCCTTGAAATGTTCCCCGTCGCGGAAATCGTCTGCGTCTTTCAGTCCTGCCATGGTTTGTGGTTACTAAAAATTGGAATCAAAAAAGAATAAGTTATTCGCCGGTCGAAGCCTGCAAAGCCTTCACGTAAGCAACAATCGCCCAACGATCATGAACATTGATGGCGCCGTTGTAGGGCCCCATCAACCCTTTGCCGTGGGTAATCGTCCAAAAAAGTTGTCCTTCAGGAAGCGCCTTAACACGCGGATCCAATAAATTTGCTGTGGGAGGAATAGCCCAATATTTAGAAACGACACCCTGCCCGTTTCCGCTTTTGCCATGGCAAACGGTGCAGTTGATTTCAAACCGCTGTTGTCCACGCTCAAGAAACTCTTCATCCACCTTCACCTGCTCGGGAAATCCCTCACCGAAGAAATCCTCAAACTTTCCGGTGTTGTAATAGTCTGAACCAACGCTGAAATCCAGATTGGTGGTTCCGATCCCCGCACTTGCATCAATCGGCTGAACAAATCCAAGAGGAACAGTACCTGCGATCGGCTTCCGCGACCCCTGATTATCATCAAAAAAGTGACTCGGCTTCTGAAATTTGACCTTGTACTGGCGGTCCATGTCTGGGAATAACTCGAACGGTGGACTCGTGAATTTCGCACCGCGCGGCCCCAACGCAGAAACGATGGTCACGGTCAAAATTGCAAGAACTAGGAAAAACCAGCGCATTAGATCAAATTAGGCTTCAAGGAGTTCGATTTCACCCGCACCAATTTCTTCAAGAAATTCGCGGGTCCGCTCTTTGCGGAATTTAGGATCACGAGACTCAATTACGAGAATGAATCCGTCGTCAGAAAATTTGTTAAATAACGCTGAATTGAACAGCGGGTGATTCCAGCGTGGAAGCATGATAAACGCGCACAATCCGATCAGCGTTGCGAACGCAGTGAACAAAATCGTCAACTCAAACATCACAGGAAAGAATGCAGGAATAGTACTGAGATTCGTCGGCTTATTCTGCACGACGGTCGGGTAAAGCATCACCTGCGTGAAAAACTCAAGCGAAAGAGCCGTCAGGAACCCCGTAACACCACCAATCAACGAGCACGTCGAAAGCCATGACTTCCCGAGCCCCATCGCCTTATCAATTCCGTGAACCGGATAAGGAGTGTGGACATCCCAGCGCTTAAACCCAGCATCGCGCACATGCTCGGCGGCATGATAGAGTTCCGGCGCTGAACCAAATTCAGCGATGTAAGCAAACGGTGTTGTTCGATTTTCACTCATTCGTTGTGTTATTCAGCCGCTGCAGCTGCACGTCGTTTTTCTTTAAGTTTTACCCAATCCGGATGATGCGGATCATTTTCTGGAAGCACACCCTTCACCTCAGCGATCGCAATCACTGGAAGAAACCGGATGAACAAGAGAAAAAGCATCATGAAGAGTCCAAATGTCCCGAGGAACATGAGTTTTTCTGTTATCGATGGTGAATAGTATCCCCACTGACCAGGAAGGAAATCACGAGCTAGCGTTGTCGGGATAATCACAAATCGCTCAAACCACATACCGCAGTTCACAATGTTGGCAACAATGAAGACTACCCACAAATTAAGACGCGCTTTCTTGAACCAGAAAACCTGTGGTGAAATCACATTACAGAAGAACATGCAATAGTAAGCCCATGTATAAGGACCTGAAAGAATCCGCAAGTGAAAGGCATCACCCTCATACTTCGACGCGGAATAATAACTGATGAACAGCTCCATGATGTAGGCGTAACCCACAATCGTTCCCGTCAGCAAAATGATTTTCGCCATGTTATCCACGTGCTTGTGGGTAATCATGTCTTCCAAGCCATACAACTTACGAACAGGAAGCATCAGAGTCAGCACCATGGCAAAGCCACCGAAAACAGCACCAGCAACAAAGTAAGGCGGAAAAATCGTCGTGTGCCAACCGGGAACAATCGACGTCGCAAAGTCAAATGAGACCACCGAGTGCACCGAAAGAACGAGCGGTGTAGAAATACCAGCCAAGATCAAATAGGCCATCTCATAGTGGCGCCACTGACGGTTACCGCCACGCCAACCGAGAGCAAACAAACCGTAGAGAACTTTCGCGAGCTTGGCTTTCGCCCGATCGCGCAACGTCGCGAGATCCGGAATCAATCCGACATACCAGAAAAGAACAGAAACAGTAAAATAGGTCGAAACCGCGAACACATCCCACAACAGCGGAGACTTAAAGTTCTGCCAAATCGCGTTGGCATTTGGAATCGGAGCCAAAAACCAGACCATCCAAAAACGACCCACGTGAAAGCCGGGATAAATACCGGCACAAACAACCGCAAACAACGTCATCGCTTCCGACGCCCGATTCACCGAGGTCCGCCACTTTTGACGCGTTAAAAACAAAATCGCCGAAATCAACGTTCCCGCGTGGCCGATACCAATCCAGAAAACGAAGTTAACAATCGCCCACCCCCACGCAACGGGCTGGTTATTACCCCAAACTCCAACACCCGTTGAAACGAGGTAAACAAGCGTTCCACCGAGCAAACCAGCAAGCAAAACCGAGGGAATAAAAAGAACCCACCAAATTAATGGCTGCCGATTCTCCACAATTCCACAAATCCGATCGGTGACCCACGCCATCGAGCGGTTATTCAACACAAGCGGCTCACGAGCCACGCCTTCTGCTTCAGAAGGGTGAATCGGTTGGTCTGTCGTTGATGCGTCGCTAGCCATTGGTGGTTTAAATCAGTTTTACGATCAAATAGGGTTGGTTCGTTGAATCAATAGGGTCCGATCGTGAAAAAGGGTTAGTGCATTTTTGAAGTCGAAACACCCACTTTATCCGCCCCTGGCATTGCCGGATTTGGATTCTTAATGCGGGCCAAATAACTCGTCCGTGGACGGGTTCCGATATATTTCAACAAATCGTAATTTCTTGGATTATTCTTACCTCCAACAATTGAATCCTTCTCATTCATCAAGTTTCCGAAGTCAATCGCCCCTGCAGGACATGCATCCTGACAAGCGACTGTGAGTGAATTCGCCTTAACCTGAACATCAGCGGAATCGCGAGCAGCAACTTTAGCTCCAATCTTCGCCTTGCTGATTCGCTGAACGCAATAGGTGCATTTCTCGATCACGCCGCGCATCCGAACCGTTACATTCGGGTTCTTCTGAAGTTGCTCAGAAGTGGTCGCGTGACCCTCGGCTGGAGCAAGCGGCCCGTGATACAACTTATCAAGCGGACGCTTATTGTAATCAAAGTAATTGAAGCGACGCGCCTTATAGGGGCAGTTATTCGCGCAATAACGCGTTCCGATACAGCGATTGTAAGTCATCGCATTCAAACCATCGGAACTGTGAACCGTTGCATTCACTGGGCAAACCGTCTCACACGGAGCCGCCTCGCACTGCTGACATGCAACTGGCTGGGTAATCATCTCAACCGCATCGTCATCAATCGACCGACGACCGGGAGTTTCCAGCTTATCACCAAAAGCGTAATCCGTAACACCGCCGCGATCACTAATGAGCTCGTGGTCTTTTTCGCTCGTAAAATAGCGGTCCATCCGGATCCAGTGCATTTCACGACCCGCCAGAACCTGGTGCTTTCCAACAATTGGAATATTATTCTCAGCCTGACACGCCACCGAACAAGCATTGCAACCGATGCACGAATGCAAATCGATCGTCATCGCCCATTGGTGATTCGGATCTACTCGGAAAGCATGACCTTCAAGAGCCCAATCCGAATTCTCCTCATTCCGCGTCGGATTAAGGTCATCCGAACTGGTGAAATCGTACCCTTTATAAAGCGAAATCTCTTCAGGAATATGAGCATCCATTCCCTGGGTTTGAGCAAAATCATCATGCTCATCGAACATGTCTTTAGTTCCTTCGCGAACCAAAGCACGCCCCTCCATGCTGTAGTGTTCAGCCGTGAGAGCCAAATCATGCTTATAACCAAGCTTTTTAACGGTCGCACCAGGAATCACAAATGGATTCGCAGTCGTCCGCAATGGATTCACATCAAAACCAACACCCGTTCCGACGTTTCCAACAGAAACCTCTTCATCAACACCGTAGTAACCCACAGACAACTGAAGCGTGTAATCAGCCTGACCCGGACTCCGCAAAACAGGGGCTTTAATTGAACGATCACCAACAGCAATCTCAACCATGTCCCCATCTTCAAGACCAAGACGCGAAGCCGTTCCAAAACCGATGAGCGCAGCATTATCCCACGTGAGCTTTGTGATTGGATCAGGAGATTCCTGCATCCAACCGTTGTTCACAAATCGACCATCGTAAGTCGATGACCCGGGAACCAAATTCACCTCGAGAGCCTCCGGGTGAGGAAGATCGGAGAATTTAAGACCAGACGGAGCCGAAGGACTACCAGAAGCAGCTGGATACTTGGTATCTTTCGCGAAACCGATCCGAACCACATCATTCCAGTCCGCACCGCCAGCAACTCGCTTAAACGTCTCTTGAACCGCAACCAAGGCATCTGCAACCAGATTGACTTCAGCTTTGGCCTCCACTGCAACTGGAGCAGCAGCCTTTTCACCTTCTTTAACAGGCTCACCAGCCGAAACTGGAGTCGCAGCCACAGCCGCAACAGGAGACACAAGAAGTGACTGCAAAAAGTTAATTTCAGAAACCCCACCCCACATCGGGCGAATCATAGGCTGCTGAACAGAATAGACACCGAGCTCAGAACGAAAATCGCCCCAGGCCTCCAAGTAATGCGTCGCCGGCACATGCCACGTCGACTGCCGCGCCGTCAAATTAACGCGAACCCCATGGTGAACTACCCGAGGAACCTTCGCAAAAGCCTCAGCCACATTCAAATCAGCAGGAGCATCAAACACAGGATCCGACTCAGTTGAAACAAAAAGCGTCTTAATTTTTCCAGAATTAATATCCGCAACCAGCTCAGCTAACCCTGAATTTGTCTTCTGACCGGTATTAACAACCGAAACAGGCGCGCCGAGCGCCGCATTCATAACAGCGACGAGATGATGAACCTCTTTAGGCTGAGCAGAACCAGCAACCACCAGCGACTTACCTTTGGCAGCCAGTAAATCTTTAGCACACTCAGAAATCCATTTGGTGTTGTAAACCGCCTTATTGATTCCACCCGCACTGAAACCTGAAATCTCAGCAGCAAGCAACGCGGCAACCTGCAGCACCTGACTCGAAGCAACACGATAGCGGTGATCAGCCATTCCACCAGTCAGCGTAAAACCTGACTCAACGGAGTAGAGGCGATTCATTTCACCACCATCATCAACCTTCCGACCACGAGCAAATTCAGCTACAGGATCCTCACCCTGCTTATCAAGCCCCATGAAATCACAGTCGAGTGACAAAACCCGCTCGGCCTTTTCAAAATTCGGCACCGCACGACCACCTTCACCGTATATCTCGTTTTCAGCCGCCTCACGACTGCCACCAGCAAGAACATCGTAGCTATAAACCTTAGATCCCGCGTATTTCGCAACCGCATCCGCAAGCAGGCGAGCCCGCGTCGGAGAAGAGTTCTCAGAGATCAAAAACGCAACCCCATCACCGGACGCCGCCTCACGAAAGCCATTGAGAAATCCGCCTTCAAAATCAGCAGCAACCGTTGGATTACCAGCCTTCAAATAGCCACGCGAGCGATCCGGATCATACATGTCCAGAATCGACGCCTGCGTAAAAGCATCCGACCCACCCGACATATTCGGGTGCAATTTATTTCCATCCACCTTCGTCGGGCGACCATCATAAGTCGTCACCACCAACGGGTCACAACCGCGACCACCCAAACGAGGCTTTGCCGTTGCGTAAAAAAGCGCTTTTCCGGGAACCAACCACTCAACGTGATCATTAAACGGAACCAAATTTCGAACCGGACGACTGCACGCCACACCAAATCCAGCCAGAGCTGTCGCAGCACCCATCAACTTAATGAAATTACGACGCGAATCATCATCCGACTCCAATTCAGCAGCACCCTGAGGAAATTCCCGCTCCAACCAGGATTTAAAATCCTTGGAATCCTCCAATTCACCAAGGCTCCGCCAATATTGGCGACCAGTCTCAGGAGCTTCAGGATGTATCCACTTGCGCTTCATTAAAAAATATCAAATATCAAGAATTCACTATCGGTGACAGGACGCACAATCTTGCGGCGGATGCACATTCCACAATCCCTGCAGATGCTTACCCACGATTTTTTGCGTCAAAGAATCACCTTCACCAATTCCATCTGCCTCCATCAACTCCGCCTCAGACTTGCCGGACTTACTAGCGATCCTAGCATAAAATTCACCCACGTTCTCATCTTCAGCCTCCCAATCAAGATTGGTAATCTGATCCAGCGGACGAAGGTGTTCATCAACATTCCTGTGACAATCGAGGCAGAACCCCATGCTCAGGTTTTTCGCGTGATAAACCACGGACATTTCATTCACCTTGCCATGACACTCCACACAACTGACACCGCGATTTACGTGAGCAGCATGGTTAAAGTAAGCATAATCAGGAGTTTCGTGGATTTGAACCCAACGAATTGGATCGCCCGTGTAATTCTCGTTATCAGTATCCATCGCCTGACGCAAAGGCTCGAGAGCAGGAGAATCAGCCTTCACCTTACCGGGGCCATGGCAATTCCAGCAAGTTTGAGCTGCAGGAATATTTGAGTGCGGAGAATCTTCCACGAAAGTATGGCAGTAACGACAATCCATTTTCAACTGCCCCGCATGAAGCGAATGATCAAAGGGGATTGGCTGCTGCGGCGCGTATCCGACTCGCGTAAACTTTGGCGTCGCAACATACCACGTCAAACCTGCGATAACGGTGGCTAATGCACCGAGGCAGATGATCAATTTTATAGGCAGGAGATTAATCCAGCGTGGAAAGATGTTTCCCATTACAAAAGTTTCGAGGCGGCTATTTAAGACTTTGTGAAAAATTTCACAAGCGCTTTTTGGATAAAATTTCTAAGAAAATTTACGAATGACCGTGCGTCCGCGATGCAACTCTTTTATTGCCACTTTCTGAACGATTTTTGATATGATAGAAATCAACCGGACCTGCCCGCCTTTGAGACGACGTCGTAACCGAAAATTCC
>ERZ887942.852-NODE-852-length-23068-cov-6.529483_pt1 | contig 23068 bp, 30 predicted proteins | sample MGYA00521099_ERZ887942 | MGnify/ENA primary metagenome ERZ887942 (study PRJEB32303, sample SAMEA104408605) | aquatic metagenome | biome: Brackish water; feature: Pelagic; material: water | place: Baltic Sea | collected 2014-06-07T06:48:00 | depth 16,251 m ...
GCTGTGATCCTCGGCTTCCCGGTCGGATTTGTGGGTGCCGCGGAAAGCAAGGCCGAGCTTGCCGAGCATCCGCGCGGGTGCGAGTTCGTGGCCCTGCGCGGACGGCGGGGAGGGTCGGCCATGGCTTCGGCTGCGGTCAACGCGCTGGCCGCCGGCCTGCCGGAGCTTGACACATGAGCGCGGCCCCGGGCCCTGCGCCATGGCTGCATATCGTTGGTATTGGCGAGGACGGCATGGAGGGCCTCGTCCCCGCCACCCGCGCCGTGGTCGAGGCGGCTGAGATCATCATTGGCGGCGACCGCCATCACCAGCTTTCCGGCGCGGTAGAGGCCGAGCGTGTGGCGTGGCCCTCGCCCTTTGATGCGCTGATTGATGTGCTGAGGGGCTATCAGGGCCGGCGCGTCGTGGTTCTGGCCACGGGAGATCCTTTGTGGTTTTCGGTCGGTGCGCGCATAGGCCGAGCGATCCCGGCCGGCGAGATCACCTATCATCCCCAGCTCAGCGCGTTTCAGCTTGCCTCGGCCCGCATGGGGTGGAGCATCGCGGATGTGGAAACGCTCACCGTGCATGGCCGCCCGGTGGAACAGATGATCGCGTTCATTCAGCCCGATGCGCGGCTCTTGATCCTGACCACTGGCGCCGAGACGCCTGCACAGATCGCGGCGTTTCTGGCTGCGCGCGGCTTTGGGGCCTCGCGGATGACCGTTCTTGCCGCGATGGGTGGGGCTGGGGAGCAGCGCTTTGAGGGGCATGCCGAAAGCTGGGATCATATCGTGCCACCGTTCAACACGCTGGCCGTTGAGTGCGTCGCCGCACCCGATGCGGCGCTGATGCCGCGTGTGCCGGGCCTTGCGGATGATCTTTTCCAACATGACGGCACCATGACCAAACAAGAGGTGCGCGCGGCCACGCTGGCCAAGCTGATGCCTATGCGTGGTGCTTTGCTTTGGGATATTGGGACGGGGTGTGGGTCGGTCGCGGTAGAGTGGATGCGCGCCGCGCGTTATGCCCGCGCGATCGGGATCGAGCCGCGCAGCGACCGTCGCGCGCTGGCCGCAGCCAACGCACTGGCGCTGGGCGCGCCGAAGCTGGAACTGGTGGACGGCCGCGTGCCGGAGGCGTTGGCGGGCCTCGCGCCGCCTGATGCGATTTTCATCGGTGGCGGTTTGAGCATGGCGACGTTTGATGCCGCATGGGTGGCGCTGCGGCCCTTGGGGCGGCTGGTGTGCAATGCAGTGACGCTGGAGAGCGAGGCGCTTTTGTTGGAGTTGCATAAGCGCCATGGCGGGCAGCTGGTGAAGCTGATGGTGACCCGCGCGGAACCTGTGGGCGGGCTGACCGGGTGGCGACCCCTGATGCCCGTGACGCAGTGGAGTCTCGTCAAGCGATGAGGGCGCGCGGGGCGGCGGCGCAGTTTGAGTATTTTTGCAAAGAAGAAAGCAGGGGGCGGCGGTGAGCGGGGTTCTTTATGGTGTGGGTCTTGGCCCCGGCGATCCGGATTTGATGACGCTGAAAGCGCATCGCTTGATTTCCGGTGCGGGGGTTGTGGCCTATCCGGCGCTTGCGGGCGCGCCCAGCTTTGCGCGGGCGATTGCGGCGAGGGCGATTGCGCCGGGCGCGCGCGAGATCGTCATGGATGTGCCGATGACGCCCGAGCGGGCACCGGCGCAGGCGGCCTATGATCTGGGGGCGGCGCGGATCGCGGAGGCCCTGGAGGCAGGTGAGGATGTTGTCTGCCTGTGTGAGGGCGATCCGTTTTTCTACGGCTCTTTCATGTATCTCTACGCGCGGCTCTCGGAGCGGTTCGAGGTGGAGATCGTGCCGGGGGTGACCTCGGTCACGGCTTGTGCCGCGCGGGCTGGGATGCCGCTTTGTGCGCGCAACGAGCGGTTGACGGTGTTGCCGGGGCCTTTGCCCGAGGCGGAGCTGCGCGCGCGGATTGAGGGCGCGGAGAGCGTCGTGATCATGAAAGTTGGGCGGCATTTGGCCAAGATACGCGGCGTGATTGAGGGGCTCGGCCTGATGAAGCGCGCGGTTTATGTGGAACGTGCGAGCCTGCCGGAAGAGGTGGTTTGCCCGCTGTCCGAGGCGCCTGAGGCGGCGCCCTATTTTTCGATGATCTTGCTCACGAAAGGGGCCGACCCATGGCTGTGAGACCTGTTGTTTTGGCGCTGAGCGCGTCCGGCGAGGCGACGGCGCACGTTGTGGCGGCGCTTATTGGCGCGGATGTGCATGGGCGCGCGGGGCGCGTGTCTGAGGCGGCGGCGTTTTTCCCAAATGCGCTGGATCATGCGCGGGACCTCTTTGCGGCGGGTGTGCCGGTTGTAGGGGTTTGCGCGAGCGGGATTTTGATCCGGGCGGTGGCGCCGATTCTTTCTGATAAACGCGGTGAGCCTGCGGTCGTCTCGGTGAGCGATGATGGGGCTGTGGTCGTGCCTTTGCTTGGGGGGCACCGGGGTGCGAACCGGCTGGCGGTGCAGATCGCGGAAGGTTTGGGCGCTGTGGCCGCTGTGACCACGGCGGGGGATGTGGCTATGGGGGCGGCTCTCGATGAGCCGCCTGAGGGGTATCGTTTGGCCAACGCGGACGATGCCAAGGGCGCGATGGCGGCCCTTTTGTCTGGTGCGGGCGCTCGGATCGAGGGTGAGAATATCTTTGGCCTTGAGAATACCGGTGGCACGGTCGCCCTGTGCGTGAGTGAGGCGCCTGAGCATGGCAGCGAGGGGCGCTTGGTCTATCATCCGCAGCGTTTTGCGCTGGGCGTGGGATGCGCGCGGGACGCGGCGCCGGAGGCGCTTTGGTCGTTGGTTCAGGAAACGTTGGCGGAGGCTGGGATTGCGCCGGGGGCTGTGGCGTGCGTGGCGACGATTGATCTAAAGGCGGATGAGCCTGCGGTGAACCAGTTGGCCGCGCGCTTGGGCGTGCCTTTGCGGCTCTTTACCGCCGCTGAGTTGGAAGGGCAGGCGGCGCGGCTGGCCAATCCGTCCGACGTGGTTTTTGCCGAAGTGGGCTGTCATGGCGTCTCGGAAGGGGCAGCATTGGCGATGGGCGGCGATCTTGTGGTTGAGAAACACAAGAACGCAGTGGCGACATGTGCCGTGACGCGCAGCGATGCGCCGCTGGTGGCTTTGAGCGGGCGCGCGCGGGGTCGGTTGAGTGTTGTGGGGATCGGCCCCGGTCAAGCCAGTTGGCGCACGCCGGAGGCCTCGCGTCTGATCGCGGATGCCGAGGAACTGGTGGGCTACGGGCTCTATATTGATTTGTTGGGGCCTCTGGCTGCGGGTAAGGCGCGCTCGGACTTTCCTCTGGGCGGGGAGGAGGCGCGCTGTCGCTATGCATTGGAGCGGGCGGCAGAGGGACGTAATGTGGCGCTGATTTGCTCGGGCGATGCTGGAATTTACGCGATGGGCGCGCTTGTGTTCGAGCTTTTGTCGCGCGGGCGTGACGCGATGGGCGTGAGTGATGCGGCGCGGCGGGTCGATGTGGTCTGCACGCCGGGTGTCTCGGCCTTACAGGGGGCGGCGGCGCGGGCCGGTGCGCCTTTGGGGCATGATTTTTGCACCATTTCCCTGTCGGACCTGCTGACCCCGCGCGAGGATATCATCCGGCGGCTGCATGCGGCGGCGGAGGGGGATTTCGTGATCGCGTTCTACAACCCGGTGTCCAAGACGCGCCGGACCCTTCTGGCCGAGGCGCGGGAGATTTTGCTCAAGCACCGCCCTGCGGATACGCCTGTGATGCTGGCCAGTAATCTGGGGCGGCCGGAGGAGATGATCCGCTATCGCCGCCTTGACGCGTTGGAAGTGGATGAGGTGGATATGCTGACGGTGGTTTTGGTGGGATCGTCCAATTCGAAGCTCGCGGCCCTTGGCGAGGGGCCGCGCATGTTCACGCCGCGTGGGTATGCGCGCAAGATCGACGGTGATCTGGCGGGGCAGGCGGGCACATGAGTATTTTGGACAAAGAAGAAGGGCGGGCGCTGTGACGGTCTATTTTATCGGGGCGGGGCCGGGCGATCCGGAGCTTTTGACCAAAAAGGCGGAGCGGATTATCGGGGAGTGTCCTGTGTGCCTCTATGCGGGTAGCCTTGTGCCGGCGGAGGTTGTCGCCTGCGCGCCCGAGGGGGCGCGGGTGATGGATACGGCGGCGATGACTCTGGACGACACGCATGCGGAGATTGTCGCAGCGCACGCGCGTGGCGAGGATGTCGCTCGGGTCCATTCGGGCGATCCGTCGCTCTATGGCGCGATTGCCGAGCAGATCAGGCGGCTGCGCGCCGACGGGATCGGCTACGAGATTATCCCCGGCGTGCCTGCCTATGCGGCGGCTGCAGCTGCGTTGGGGCAGGAACTGACGGTGCCGGAAGTGGCGCAGTCGATCATTCTCACGCGGGTATCGATGAAATCCACCTCCATGCCCGAGCATGAGACGTTGGAGAATTTTGCCCGCACCGGCGCGACCTTGGCCATTCATCTGGGCGTGCGGAACCTGCGCGAGATCGTGCGTGTGCTGAGCCCGCATTATGGGACGGAGTGTCCTGTGGTCGTGGCCTACAGGGTTGGCTGGCCGGATCAGATGTTCATTCGTGGCACGCTGGCGGATATTCATGGCAAGGTGCGCGATGAGAAGATCACGCGCATGGCGCTGATCATGGTGGGGCCGGTTCTGGGGGAGGTGCGCGATTTCAAGGATAGCGCACTTTATGACCCGAAGATGCCACATGTGCTGCGCCCGAACGTGGCAAAAGGGTGACGAAACAATCTGTCTCTAAATATAGGGTTGATTGAAGTAAAATTAACATCACTCTGGTCTCTTAGAGGGAAAAGGGAATCGGTGATGGATACGTATCTGCCTCAGGACATTCAAGATGGGCTCGATCGCGCGCGGAAAGCAGCCGCCCTTCGAAGCAACAAGCTTCGCGTGGAGATGCCTGATGGCAGTTGGCGGCCCATCATGCGCGCCTGGGAGGGCGGCTTTGCTCTGGAGCCTGAACGCGCATCGCAAATTCGTGGTTTGGTCGATCTCTATGACGGTGTGCGACATATGTCGCGCTGCCTGATCGTGGCCTCCTCTCAGGAGGCAGGCGAGACGCAGTTCGAGTATAAGCGCATGACAGACGCCTCAGGCACGCAACCCTTGGATTTCGTCCGGCGTAGCGATGCACCCGTCGGCCTGCTCGAAGACCACAGCTAAGCGTTACTGTAGATCGGAGAAGGCCTCGGTCAGACGGCTCACGGCCTCTTCAACCCGCGCGCGGGGCGTGGCGATATTGAAGCGCAGATGCCCTTCGCCGCCTTTGCCGAATGTCGGGCCATGGTTGGCGGCGATGCGGGCTGTGCCCTCCACCCGTTTGGTAAACTCCGCGTCGCTCATGCCCGTGCCGCTGAGGTCCACCCATGCCAGATAGGTCGCTTCCAGGGCCATGGAGTGCAGGCCCGGGATGGCGTTGACGCCTGCATCGAACACTTGCCGGTTGCCGTCGAGATAGGCGCAGAGCGCATCGACCCATGCCGCGCCCTCGGGGGAATAGGCGGCCTCGGTCATCTCGATCCCGAAGGAGTTGGGCGAGAGGCCAAGGGCGGCCATCCGCTGAGCAAACCGCGCGCGCAAGGCATCGTCGGCGATGATGACATTGCCGGAATGCGCGCCCGCGATGTTGAACGTCTTGGTGGGCGCGGTCATCATCACCAACCGGTCGGCGAGACCGTCCAAAAGGGCCATCACCGTGTGCCGCGCGCCCGGCATCACCAGATCATGGTGGATCTCGTCCGAGACCAGAACAAGGTCATGCCGCCGGGCAAACTCCGCTACCTTCTCAAGCTCAGCGCGGGTCCAGACGCGCCCACCGGGATTATGTGGTGAACAGAAGATGAGCATCGTCTCATTGCCTGTCATCTGCGCGTCATAGGCGTCGAAATCCATCTCATAACGCCCGTCCACCTGCACCAGAGGGCATTCCACAACCTCGCGCCCCACCGCTTTGATCACCCGTGCGAATGCATGATAAACGGGGGTAAACAGCACGATGCCATCGCCCGGTGCGCTGAATGCATCCACGCACATCCCCGTGCCGTTGACGAGGCCATGGGTCGTGAAGATATGCGCCTTCTCAAGGCTCCAGCCATGGCGTTCTTTCATCCACCACTGGATTGCGCTGCGATAGCTGTCCTCATCTCCATAATAGCCATAGATGCCGTGGTCATTCATCCGCGCCAGCGCTGCCGAGACACAGGTGGGCGGGCGGAAATCCATATCGGCCACCCACATCGAAATGCCATCATCGGGGGAGACGCCATATTTGGCCTCCATGTCATCCCATTTGTTGGAATGGGTGCCGACACGGTCGATGATCTCGTCGAAATTCATGGGCTTCTCCTGAGGGTTTGCCGCGCAAGCTACCTGACTGAGAGGCGGGCGCAAGGGGGCTGTCTTGCGCCGCCCGCCGCGTTGCCCTAAACGGGCGGCCATGAAAATGCCGATCCTGATACATCCCGATCCACGGCTGAAAAAGCTCTGCCCCCCCGTTGATGATGTCACGGGTGAGTTGCGCCAGCTTGCCGATGATATGCTTGAGACAATGTATGCCGCTCCGGGCATCGGTCTTGCCGCGCCGCAGGTGGGTGTGCTGACCCGGCTTATCGTGCTCGATTGCATCAAGGAAGAGGGCGAAGCACCGCGCCCGGTGGTTATGTTCAACCCGGTGGTCACGGCCGTGTCGGACACGCTCAACGTCTATGAGGAAGGCTGCCTGTCGATCCCCGAGGAATACGGCGAGGTGACGCGCCCGGCTGAGATCGAAATGCGCTGGATCGACGAGACGGGCGCGGAGCAGAGCAGCGGCTTTGACGGGCTTTGGGCCACGTGCGTGCAACACGAGATCGACCACCTCAACGGCAAGCTTTTCATTGAATATCTGGGCCCGATGAAGCGTCAGCTGATCACGCGCCGGATGCAAAAGCTCAAACGCGAAATGGCGCGGGACTAGCGCGGATGACTGCGCGCCGCTGCCTGCCGTGGCCCGATGCGCGGCTGCGCACCGCCGCCGCCCCTGTGGACGCCATCACGGATGAGATCTGCACCCATTGGCAGGACATGATCGACACGATGGAGGCGATGCCGGGCGTGGGCCTTGGTGCGCCGCAGATCGGAGTGATGCTGCGCCTTGCAGTGGTTGATGCGTCGGACACGCGCGGGCAAGTGGTTCGGATGGCAAACCCCGAAATTCTGCACGCCAGCGCCCAAATGCGCGCCCATGAGGAGGCAAGCCCCAACCTGCCCGGCGTCTCTGCCCGGATCGAGCGGCCTCGCGCCGTGACGGTGCGGTTCCTGAACGCCGAGGGGGAGACCGAAGAGCGTGATTTCGTGCATCTCTGGGCCACCTCCGTGCAGCACCAGATCGATCACTTGAACGGCAGGATGTATTTCGACCGCCTCAGCAAGGTGAAGCGCGACATGCTCCTGCGCCGGGCGCGCAAGACCCGCTGAACCCGCAATTCCCGGCCCACGCCCCGATAACTGACCCGCCCGTTGCTTTTTCTTGGCATAAATATCCATAATCCAGACCACGCGGCACGCGCAGGCCAAGGAGAGACGAAATGAGAGTGATCTTCATGGGCAGTCCGGAGTTTTCCGTCCCGGTGCTTGAGGCACTGGTCGCGGCGGGCCATGAGATTGCCTGCGTTTACTGCCAGCCGCCGCGCCCGGCTGGACGGGGCAAGACGCTGCGCCCCACCCCGGTGCAGGCGCGCGCCGAGGCGCTGGGCCTGCCCGTGCGTCACCCCGAGAGCTTGAAGGGTGACGCCGCGCAGGCCGAGTTTGCGGCCCTTGAGGCGGAAGTGGCGGTGGTCGTGGCCTATGGTCTCATTCTGCCGCAGGCCGTGCTGGACGCGCCCGCCCATGGGTGCCTCAACATCCACGCCTCGCTTTTGCCACGCTGGCGCGGGGCCGCGCCCATCCACCGCGCGATCATGGCGGGCGATGCGGAAACTGGCGTGTGCATCATGCAGATGGAGGCGGGGCTGGATACCGGACCGGTCCTGATGCGCGCCGCCACGGTGATTGGTACGACCGAGACGACAGGCATGCTCCATGACCGGCTCAGCGCAATGGGCGCGGATTTGATTACCGAGGCGTTGCAATATCTCGGTAACCTCACCGCCATGCCCCAACCCGCCGAGGGCGTCACTTACGCCGCCAAGATCGACAAGTCCGAGGCGCGTGTGGACTGGGCCTGGACCGCGCGCGAGGTCTCCTGTCATATCCGCGGCCTCTCGCCCTTTCCCGGTGCGTGGACCGAAATGGACGGCGCGCGGGTAAAGCTCCTGAACGCGGCCGCAACTCAAGGCTGCGGTGCGCCGGGCGAGGCGCTGGACAGCGCCCTCACCATCGCCTGCGGACGCGGCGCTGTGCAGCTTTTGCGCTTGCAGAAGGCGGGCGGGCGGGCGCAAGATCATGCGGAATTCCTGCACGGCACGCCTCTGCCCAAAGGCACCCGGCTCTAGAAAGGCGCAGCCCATGTTTCCTCAGCTTATCGGAACGGTCGTCATCGCGGGCATCGTTGGCTATGTGTCGGAAAAGACAGGATTTACCCATAACGGTATCCTGCAATCCATCATCATCTGCGTGGGCGGGGCGTTCCTTTTCTATTTTGTGCGGATTATGTTCGGCATCGGCTTTGGTGCGCCGGGGCTGGATGCGATCTTGTCCTCCATCGGCGCGCTCATCATCGTGCCGTTTCACTGGCGTGGCAAACGCTGAGCGTCGGCCGAAAAGCGGCTGCTAGCTACGCGGCGGGCGCGCGCGATACACAGGCAAGGACCACCCGAACTGGAGCGATCCGGCCCGCAGCGTCCATGTGAGCGCGCCGCACCCGACAAGGGCCGCCCAGAGCGGCAATTCAAATGTCCGCAGAGCCACGGCCAGAAGCGCCCCGGCAAAGGCCGCGCTTACGTAAAGCTCGCCCTGTTTCAGCACCAATGGCACTTCGTTGACCACCACATCGCGGATGAGCCCGCCCATGCAGCCCGTGACCATCCCCATCAGCACCACAATCAGCGCGGGCTGTTCCAACGCCATCGCCACACCCACCCCCGCAGGCACCGCCACAGCCAGTGCGAAACTATCGAGCCACATGACCCAGCGCAGGCGGCTCTCCACCAGATGCGCCGTGAAAAACACCAGCCCCGCCGCCCCAACCGCGATCAGGATATAGGTCCCGTCCGCGATCCAGAACACCGGGTTGCGGTCCAAGAGAACGTCACGCAACGTGCCGCCGCCCACCGCCGTCAGGCAGGCCACGAAGGCAAAGCCCACCACATCAAGCTGTGCACGGCTGGCCACCAGCGCGCCTGTGAGGGCGAAGATCAGTACCGAGGCGTAGTCTAGCAATATGAGCAGGTTCATACGCTGTTTTTGCGGGGCGTTTTCGGTTTGAAGGGCGCCATTCCCTCGCGTGCAAGCTCGTCGGCGCGCTCATTCTCCGGGTGGCCTGCATGGCCCTTGACCCATTCCCAGATCACCTCATGCCGCGCCTGCGCCTCATCAAGCCGTTGCCACAGCTCCACGTTCTTCACCGGCTTCTTGGCAGAGGTTTTCCACCCGTTTCGTTTCCAGCCATGCATCCAGCCGGTCACGCCGTTCTTCACATATTGGCTGTCGGTGACGATGGTGATCTTGGAGGCGCGCGCGAGGGTTTCCAGCGCATGGATCGCCGCCAGAAGCTCCATCCGGTTGTTTGTCGTGTCCGGCTCTCCACCGCTCAGGCAACGCTCCTTCACGACCGCGCCATCCGCCATGGCGCGCATCAACACGCCCCAGCCGCCGGGGCCGGGATTGCCTGAACAGGCTCCGTCCGTGTAGGCGATGAGATCAGGCATCCGCGTGGATCACCACCCAAGGGGCGATCACCCCGTCAAGCCCGCGCTCTTGCCCGGCCCAGCTTTTGCCGGGGGTCAGGCCTGCGTCCTCGAGCAGGCTGCGCAGCTCCGGCTCGGTGTAATACGCATAGCGCCGCCCGATCGTGTCGCGCTTCTCACCGGTGCCGGTTTTCATGCCTATATGAAAGCGGCCACCGGGCTTCAGCGCGCGGGCCAAGGCGGCGAGGTGCCGCGGCATATCGGCCTTGGGCGCATGCAGGAGCGCGAAATTGGCCCAGATTCCATCGTAGAGCGCCTCGCCCGTGATCTCGTCAAAGCTGGCGTGCCATGCTGTGACGCCTTCGTGTGCCTGCGCCATCGCGACCATCTCGGGCGCGGCATCGGTCGCGTCCACGGAAAGTCCTGCGTGGGCCATGGCGGCGGCGGAGTGGCCGGGGCCACAGCCCAGATCGAGCACGCGCGCGCCTTTCGGCAACGCTTCGATGAAGATGCTGAGAAAGCGGTTCTCCGCCTCGCCTTGGGTCATATCCGCATACTCTGCGGCCTTTGCGCCATAGACTATGAGGGTTTCTGGATCGACGCTCACAGGAACACTCCGACGGCCAGACAGATGAGAACAAGCCCGGTGAGAAGCACCCTGAGTTGCATCCACCACGGTGGCGCGGCCCCATGCCGCCAGAAGAGCCAATCAAGCGCCAGAAGGCCCACAAATCCCACCATCAGCGAGATACCGGTGCTTTGCACGCCAGCGCCTGAGGTGAAAAACGCCCATAGTGCTGGGATCACCGACAGCGCATAGCCCACGCCCGCCTGTGCGCCGTCCATTTTCGTGGCAAATCCCCAGAGCACGCCGGACATGAAGCTGAGAATGATAGTCCCGTAAAACAGCATGACGTAAGGGCCGATAAAGCGCGGCCCGACAGAGCGCATCGTCATGTCGGAGAGCGCCGGGCTCATCACCGTAAGCGCACCCCAGAAAAATGGAATTACACCAGCGAGGCCGAGCCAGAGCGCAGAACGGGATATGGTGGTCATGCAGTCTCTCTGAGCACGCGGGGCACTTTGAATTCGACATTCTCGACGGCGGTCTCGACCTGCTCGACGGTCACGTCATAACGGTCCTTGAAGGCGTCAATCACCTCGTTGATCAGCACCTCTGGCGCGCTGGCACCTGCCGTGATGCCCATGGAGGTGATCCCGTCGAGCGCACGCCAGTCGATATCCGTGGCGCGCTGCACCAGTTGGGCATATTTGCACCCGGCGCGGGCCCCCACCTCGACAAGACGGCGGGAATTGGAGGAGTTGGGCGCGCCCACGACCAGCATCGCATCGGCCTTGGGGCCCATGGCCTTCACCGCCTCCTGCCGGTTGGTGGTGGCGTAGCAGATGTCTTCCTTGTGCGGGCCGACGATGCCTGGGAACCGCGCCTGAAGGGCAGCCACGATATCGCTGGTGTCATCGACCGAGAGGGTGGTTTGCGTGACGAACGCGAGCCGCGCGGGGTCGCGCACTTCCACCGTGGCCACATCCTCGACCGTCTCGACCAACAACACTTCACCTTGCGGCAATTGCCCCATCGTGCCGACGGTCTCAGGATGGCCCTCATGGCCGATCATCACCATCTGAAGCCCCGCCTCATGGTGGCGGGCGGCCTCGATATGGACCTTGCTCACAAGCGGGCAGGTGGCATCGACATAGACCATTTCGCGCCGTGCGGCCTCGGCGGGGACGGCCTTGGGCACGCCGTGGGCCGAGAAAATCACCGGGCGATCATCGGGGCAATCGTCCAGTTCTTCGACAAACACCGCGCCCTTGGCGCGCAGATCATCGACGACGAATTTGTTGTGCACGATCTCGTGGCGCACATAGACGGGAGCGCCCCATTTCTCCAAGGCCATTTCCACGATCTTGATCGCGCGGTCCACACCAGCGCAAAAGCCGCGCGGGGCGGCGAGATAAAGCGTGAGGGGTGGTTTGCGCATGGCGGGGCCTCCTGATGGACATAGAGGTAAGGCAGGCGGGCCGGGGCGTAAAGGGAGGCCGGTGCGGTTTTGCGCAGCAAGCGGGCCGGGGCGTGGGAGGGCCTCGCCCTGGCGGGATGGGTCAGTTCAGGTCGGATCCGGTATCGGTGCGGTCCGCTGGCGTGTCGCGTGCAGGCCGACCGATCACGTCTTTGAGATCGTTCAGCTCGATGAAATTGTCAGCCTGCCTGCGCAGTTCGTCCGAGATCATCGGGGGCTGGCTGCGAATCGTGGAGACAACCGAGACGCGCACACCCTGACGTTGCAGCGATTCCACCAGCGGGCGGAAATCGCCATCGCCCGAGAAGATCACGATATGATCGACGCGCGGAGCCAGCTCCATCGCATCGACGGCAAGCTCGATATCCATGTTGCCTTTGACCTTACGGCGGCCTTGGCTGTCGGTGTATTCCTTGGCCGGTTTCGTGACCATCGAAAAGCCGTTGTAATGCAGCCAGTCAACCAACGGGCGAATGGGCGCATACTCGTCATTTTCCAGCAGGGCAGTATAGTAAAATGCGCGCAGAAGTTTTCCGCGCCGCATAAACTCGCTGCGCAGTAGCTTGTAATCTATGTCGAACCCGAGCGCCTTACCGGCGGCGTAAAGGTTCGACCCGTCAATGAACAGTGCAAGCCGTTCGTCCTTGTAAAACATGCAAAAAGCCCTTCTTAATATATCAAATCCGCAAGTGTTCCAAAGGGGCAGTGAGTGGTGTGAGTGGTGAGTGGTGTGAGTGGTGGGGAGCCCGATACAGCGGATGTTTAGTCGCGATAAGGTTATAGGCTCGTTCAGGCAAGAGGGTAGGGCGGGCGCATGAAAAATTTTAACGCAGCGGAAAGCCGCCGATGCTTGATAGCCTTGGGCGCTAATCTGCCATCCGAGGTGGGCGCGCCGAGTGAGACTTTGCACGCAGGGCTGGCCGCGCTGGAGGCTGAGGGGCTTCGGGTGGCAGAGGTCAGCACCTTTTATGCAAGCCCGTGTTTCCCTGTGGGCGCAGGGCCTGATTACGTCAACGCAGCTGCACGACTGGAGACGGATTTGGGTGCGGCTGAAATCTTGGCCGCTTTGCACCGTGTCGAGGCGCAGATGGGCCGCGAAAGGGTGCACCGCTGGGGCCGCCGGACGCTTGATCTGGACCTTATCGCGCTGGGTGGTGAGGTGTATCCCGATGCGGTGACGCACGCGGAATGGCGTGATTTGCCACTTGCGGCGCAGATGAAACGCGCGCCTGACGAGCTGATTCTGCCGCACCCGCGGATGCAGGACCGGGCCTTTGTGCTGATTCCCCTGGCGGACGTGGCCCCGGGTTGGGTTCACCCGATCTTGGGGCGCTCGGTGGTGCAAATGGTGGCGGACCTGCCGAAAGAGGCGGTTGACGCCGTCCAATCCCTTTGATTTCGGGCGCTTTGCGGGTTGTCAATCCCCCAGTGGCCGCGTAAAGAGCAAGGCTTAAATCCAGCCAGACATCCGGAGGTCCTATGGCCCGCGTTACCACTGAAGATTGCGTTGACAAAGTTCCCAACCGGTTTGACCTGGTGATGTTGGCCGCGCACCGTGCGCGGGAGATTTCGGCGGGCTCGTCAATCACCGTAGACCGCGACAACGACAAGAACCCCGTAGTGGCCTTGCGCGAGATCGCTGAAGAGACGCAAAGCGCGGACGATCTGCGCGAGCGTCTGATCGAGTCCAATCAGACCGAGATCGAAGTGGATGAGCCTGAAGAGGACAGCATGGCGCTTCTTATGGGCGGTGAAGCCGACAAGCCCGCCGAGGACGACATGTCTGAAGAGCGGCTTTTGCGCGAGCTTATGAAAGCGCAAGGGCAGGGCTGAGCCCCGCCCGGCTGGCGCGGGCGCGTGGGCGGTGATCCCTTCACGGTCGATGATCTGATCGCGCGCGTGCGCAGCTACAACCCACGCACCGACGAAGCCCTTTTGCGCACCGCCTATGCCTATGGCGCAGATATGCATGAAGGGCAGTTGCGTTATTCCGGTGAGCCTTATTTTACGCATCCTGTGGCCGTAGCCGCCATTCTGGCTGAGCAGCGTCTGGATGATGCCACGATCATCACCGCCCTCCTGCACGACACGATTGAGGACACGCGCGCCTCCTACGCGGAGGTGGAGCGCAGGTTCGGCAATGAGATCGCCGAGCTTGTCGATGGCGTTACCAAGCTGACCAACCTTCAACTCAGCAGCTCCGAGACCAAGCAGGCCGAGAATTTCCGCAAGCTCTTCATCGCCATGTCCAAGGACTTGCGCGTGATTCTGGTGAAGCTGGCTGACCGGCTCCATAACATGCGCACGATCAAGGCGATGCGTGCTGAAAAGCAGGCCAAGAAGGCCCGCGAGACGATGGATATCTTTGCGCCGCTTGCGGGCCGCATGGGGATGCAATGGATGCGCGAAGAGCTGGAGGATCTGGCCTTTCGCGTGATCAACCCGGATGCGCGGGCCTCGATCATGCGCCGGTTCATCACGCTTCAGCGCGAATCCGACGATGTGATCGCCCGGATCACTGGCGATATGCGCAAGGAGCTGAAGAAGGGCGATATCGAGGCGGAGATACTTGGCCGCGCGAAGAAGCCCTATTCGATCTGGCGCAAGATGCAGGAAAAGGAGATGGGCTTCTCGCGCCTCTCCGACATCTACGGTTTTCGCATTGTCACCCAAACCGAAGCCGATTGCTATGCCGTGCTCGGGGCTATTCACCAACGCTGGCGCGCGGTGCCGGGGCGGTTCAAGGACTACATCAGCCAGCCCAAGTCGAACGGATACCGCTCGATCCACACCACGGTGTCGGGGCGCGATGGCAAGCGGGTGGAGGTGCAGATCCGCACGCGGCAAATGCATGACGTGGCCGAAACCGGTGTGGCTGCGCATTGGTCCTACCGTGACGGGGTGCGCACCGAAAACCCCTTCGCGGTCGATCCGGCCAAGTGGATCAACACTCTGACTGAGCAGTTCGACGTGGAAGAAGATCACGAGGATTTTCTCGAAGCGGTGAAGCTGGAGATGTATACCGACAAGGTTTTTTGCTTCACGCCCAAGGGTGATGTGATCAAGCTGCCGCGTGGGGCGACACCTTTGGATTTTGCCTATGCGATCCACACGCGGATCGGGAATGCGGTGGTTGGTGCGAAGATCGATGGGATGCGCGTGCCGCTCTGGACGCGGATCAAGAACGGTCAGTCGGTCGAGGTCATCATCGCCGACGGGCAGACCCCGCAACCTACATGGCTCGACATCGCCACCACTGGCAAAGCCAAATCCGCCATCCGCCGCGCCCTGCGCGAGTTGGATCGTGACCGCTATATCAAGCTGGGCCGTGAACTGGCGCGCGCCGCGTTTGAACATGTTGGCAAACGGGCGAGCGAGAAAGCCCTGCGCACCGCCGCGCGCACGCTGCGCTTGGAAGATTCGGATGAGCTTCTGTCGCGGATGGGCCGGGCTGACCTGACGGCGCGCGAGGTGATTCAGGCGATTTATCCCGATCTTGTCCCGGCGCAGGGGGACGAGGTGGGGCGCGATCGTGCCGTGGTTGGCCTCGGGCCGGGGCAGCATTTTGACCGGGCGCGCTGTTGTGAGCCGCTTCCGGGGGAGCGTATCATCGGCATCACTTATCGCGGGCAGGGTGTCGTGGTGCACAGCATCGATTGCCCCTCTATCGCGGCCTACGAGGATCAGCCGGATCGCTGGATCGACCTGCGCTGGCACGAGGGCACCCATGCGGCGGCCTATGATGTGGCGCTTGATATCACCATCGGCAATGACGCGGGCGTGCTTGGCCGCATTTGCACCTTGATAGGCGAGCGCAAGGCCAATATCTCCAATCTGACGTTTGTGGACCGCAAACCCGACTACTACCGCCTTTTGGTGGATGTTGAGCTTCGGGACGCAGAGCATCTGCACAGCCTCATCTCGGCGCTCAATGCCGATAGCGATGTGGCTGCGGTCGAACGTCACCGAGATCTCGCCCGCGCCGCGGGCGGCGCAGCAACGCAGAGCTAGGAGCCGCACGGGTGGTCTTCAAACGAAGAGACAAACGATCTGTGCTGAGGGCTGTGGGCTCCGTCTTTTGGCCCAAAGGGGGCTGGGGGCGGGCAATCCGCTATATCAACCACCGCCTGAGCCGCCTGCCGGACCCGCCGCACCGCATCGCGCGCGGCATCTTCGTGGGCGTCTTCGTGACCTTCTCTCCGTTTTTCGGGCTGCACTTCGTGGCGGCGGTTCTTTTGGCACGCATCATGCGGGGCAATATAGTGGCCGCGCTCTTGGCGACGTTCGTGGGTAACCCGTTGACGTTTTTTGCCATTGGTTTCATGTCCTTGCAGACCGGGCATTTCCTTCTGGGCACCCATGGGCAGTTGCCCGATGACGTGCATCGCTCGCTGGGTGGGAAGTTCGTCGATGCGGGCGAAGATTTGCGGCACAATTTCATGGCGCTTTTCTCGGATGAGACGGCGCACTGGGACAATCTCAATATATTTTATCAGGATGTGTTTTTTCCCTACATGATCGGGGGGATCATTCCGGGGCTGATTTTTGGGCTGATCTTTTATTACACGTCGCTGCCGGTGATCAAGGTTTATCAGGCGCGGCGCAAAGTCCGTTTGAAGGCGAAATGGGCCAAGCTTAAGAAGAAAGCGGCAGTGGACGCGTCGCCGGAGCTTTAGGCGTTTTGGCCCTATCGCCGCGTGGGCCAAAGGCACTAGGTTGAGCGCAGGCGCAAGGAGGGCAGGCGGATGAGCGAGAAACTTCGATTGGGTGTGAATATTGACCACGTGGCTACGGTGCGCAATGCGCGCGGCGGAGGTGATCCGGATCCGGTGCGCGCGGCGCTGATGGCCGAGGCGGCAGGCGCAGACGGGATCACGGCGCATCTGCGTGAGGACCGGCGCCATATCGTAGATGCGGATATCGAGGCGTTGATGGCGCAGCTGTCCGTGCCGCTGAATTTCGAGATGGCCGCCACTGACGAGATGCAGGCGATTGCCCTGCGTCACAAGCCGCATGCGGTCTGCATCGTGCCCGAAAAGCGCGAGGAGCGCACGACCGAGGGCGGTCTGGACGTGGTGGCGGATGAGAATCGGCTGGCCACATGTATTGCGCCCTTGCGCGCGGCGGGGTGTCGCGTGTCGCTCTTTATTGGCGCGGACCGGGCTCAGATTGACGCGGCCACCCGTGTTGGCGCGGAAGTGATCGAGCTTCACTCCGGCGCCTATTGCGACTTTCACCACGAGGGCAAGCTGGAGGAGCGTGACGCTGAATTGGCCGCTCTGCGCGAGGCCAGCACCTATGCGCATGGGGTCGGGCTCGAGGTGCATATCGGCCACGGGCTGACCTTTGAGACCGTTGGCCCGGTGGCGGCAATCCCCGAGGCGCGCGAGCTCAATATCGGGCATTTCCTGATTGGCGAGGCAATCTTTCAAGGCCTCGGCCCCGCCATGGCCGAGATGCGCCGGAGGATGGATCTGGGCAGGGCGGGTGCATGATCTGGTTGCGCTATGCGCTCGTCTTCATTGGCATGGCCGTGGGTGGCGCTCTTTTGGTGCATGTGGTCAATGCCAATACTGACACGCAGATCGGGTCGGCGGCGCAACTTATGGTGCCCGGCATGATCGCCGCCGTGATCGAGGGCAAATATTACTACCGCACCCATGGCGAGCGGCCCGGCGCGAATGAGTCCCTGCGGCTGGCGGCATTGTTTACGGTGCTGGCGACGGCGCTCAACGTGGCGCTGGCCTATCTTCCCGGCGCGTTGATGGTGCAGTTTGGCAAGCTGGCGATAGCGCCCTTTCTGGGTCAGCAATTCGTGATCCTTCTGGGGATCTATGCGCTGGGATATCTTGTGTTCAATTGGTTCTTCCTGCGCCTGGGCGCGCAGAACGCCGAACGGCTCGCGCGCGAGGATCGCCTGTGATCCTCGGTATCGGCACGGATCTCGCGAATATCGAGCGCATCGCCGGAACGCTGGAGCGGTTCGGCGACAGGTTCCGCAACCGTGTCTTTACGCCTATCGAGCAGGCCAAGGCCGAGCGGCGCGCGGACACGCCCGGCACCTATGCCAAACGCTGGGCCGCGAAGGAGGCGTGCTCCAAAGCGCTGGGCACAGGCCTGCGGATGGGGATCGCGTGGAAGGATATGGCGGTGAGCAATCTGGAGACGGGTCAGCCAGTGATGGAGGTGACGGGTTGGGCTGCCGAGCGGCTGGCCGAGATGACGCCAGAGGGCCACCGGGCCGTGATCCATGTGACGCTGACCGATGATCACCCATGGGCGCAGGCCTTTGTCGTGATTGAGGCGCGCCCCATTTGATGGCCCGCCCCGCGTCCGCAAGCGGGCCGGTCCTTGACTCCAAAGCCTGCGCGCCGCATGAAGCAGGCACCCTGAACCAGCCCCAAACGGGAGCCCTCCATGGCCGATGAGACCAAGACACCCAACGCGATTTGGGAGACGATCAAAACCGTCGTCTACGCGCTCATCGTGGCCGGAATTTTCCGCACGATTTTCTTTCAGCCGTTCTGGATTCCCTCAGGCTCCATGAAGGACACCCTCTTGATCGGGGATTTTCTCTTCGTGAACAAAATGGCTTATGGCTATTCCTATGCGTCCTGCCCGTCGATCCGTATCGCCAGTGTGGGTATCAATATCGACGCGGCGGATATCTGCGGCTTTCTTGACCGCGACAACACGCGCCTTTGGGGCGGGGAGCCGAAACAGGGCGATATCATCGTCTTCCGTCACCCCGTGAACGGCACGGACTTCATCAAACGAGTGGTCGGCATGCCCGGAGACAAGGTTCAGGTGAAAGAAGGCGTTCTGCATCTCAATGACGTGCCCGTGGACCTTCAGGATGCAGGCAATTTTGAGGAAGTCTTCGAGGCGCAAGGGCCTTTGCGCTCGCGGCCGCGCTGCGAAAACGGCGTTGTGGGCGAGGGAGCCATCTGCCTCAAATCGCGCCAGATTGAGACACTGCCCAATGGTGAGAGCCACGCGATCCTCAACATTACCTACCAGCGCTCGGACAATACCGGTGTTTTCACCGTGCCTGAGGGGCATTATTTCTTCATGGGCGACAATCGCGACAATTCCACCGACAGCCGCTTCCCCCCACAGGTGCGTGGCGTTGGCTTCGTGCCCTATGAGAACCTCATTGGCCGGGCGGATCGTCTGATTTTTTCCTCGGCAGGCCGCTCCATGCTCTTCTTCTGGACATGGCGCTCGGATCGTTTCTTCAAGGCGCTTGAGTGAAGCTATCGGCCGAGATGAAGGCGTTCGCCGCCCGTCTGGGTCATGAGTTTGCCCAGCCCGCCCTTCTGGTGCAGGCGGTCACGCACGCCTCCATGTCCTCGCCTACGCGTGGCGACAATCAACGACTTGAGTTTTTGGGTGACCGGGTTCTCGGCCTCGTAATGGCCGAGGCGCTTTTGGCTGAAGACCCCGGCGCGTCCGAGGGGCTTTTGGCGCCGCGCTTCAATGCGTTGGTGCGCAAGGAGGCCTGCGCCGATGTGGCCCGCGAGATTGAGTTGGGTGCAGTGCTCAAACTTGGCCGCTCTGAGATGCTCTCGGGCGGGCGCCGCAAGGAGGCGCTTCTGGGGGACGCGATGGAGGCGGTGATCGCTGCCGTCTATACCGATGCTGGCTTTGAGGCGGCAAGGGCAATGATCCTGCGCCTCTGGGGCACGCGGATCAAAAACGTCGAGGCGGATGCGCGCGATCCCAAGACGGCGCTTCAGGAATGGGCGCAGGGCCGTGGGCTGTCGCCGCCTGACTATGTGGAAACCGGTCGCACAGGACCTGATCACGCCCCCAGCTTCACGATTGAAGCACGGCTTGAAAATGGTCAAACGGCGGCTTGTTCTGCCGGCTCAAAGCGCCAGGCAGAACAAGCCGCCGCCAAAGCTCTTTTGAGCCGGGTAGAAGAGTAGTGCTCACATTATCGCCAGAAGGGCGACGGGTGCGCCGACCATGCCGGCTGTGATAAGTGCGATCGATACGCCAAGACCTTTGAACATGATACGTCCTCGCATCGGTTTGTGTTCTCGACCATAGATACCATGCCGCGCGTGCACCCTATGCGGCAGGCTGCCGCACCCTCGCGCCTACTGGCCAGAGCGCCCGCATTGCGCTAGGGCTACACCCACGCCAACCAAGAGGTCCCCATGAGCACACGCGCCGGTTTCATCGCCCTGATCGGAGAGCCTAACGCAGGCAAATCCACGCTGTTGAACCGTATGGTGGGCGCAAAGGTCTCCATCGTCACGCATAAGGTGCAGACAACGCGCGCCCGCATTCGCGGCGTGGCGATTGAGGGCGAGGCGCAGCTCGTGTTCGTCGACACGCCGGGCCTTTTCAAACCGCGCCGCCGACTGGACCGTGCCATGGTCGCCGCCGCGTGGGGTGGGGCATCAGATGCGGATGTCGTGGTGCTTCTGGTGGAGGCGCATCGCGGCGTGACCGAAGGTGTGGAGCGTATCCTCGAAGGTTTGGGCGATGTCACCAAGGGCCGCAAGGTTGCGCTGGCCATCAACAAGATCGACCGGGTGCAATCGGACGCACTCCTCAGTCTCACCAAAAAGCTCAACGACGCGTTCGACTTCGCCGAGACCTTCATGATCTCCGCCGAGCGCGGCCACGGCGTTGATGATCTGCGCAAGTGGCTGGCCGAGCAATTGCCGGAGGGTCCATGGCTCTACCCCGAGGATCAGATCGCGGATCTGCCCCTGCGCATGATCGCCGCCGAGATTACCCGCGAAAAACTCACCCTGCGCCTGCATCAAGAACTGCCCTACCAACTGACCGTAGAGACGGAAAACTGGGAAGAGCGCAAAGACGGCTCCGCCCGCATTGATCAGCTGATCTATGTGATGCGCGACGGGCACAAGGGCATCGTGCTGGGCCATAAGGGCGAGACGATCAAATCCGTCTCCACCGCCGCGCGCACCGAGCTTGAAGAATTTCTGGGCCGCCGGGTCCACCTGTTTCTTCAGATCAAAGTGCGCCCCAATTGGCTGGAAGAGGCCGAGCGCTACTCCGAGATGGGCCTCAACTTCAAGGACGGGAACGCATGAGCCTGCTTCTTCTTAGCCAAAATACTCAAAACCCAAAGGTCCCATGGCGCGCCTGACGGCGCAATTCTGGGTGCAGGCCTATCTTGCCCGCCTGCGGATCCACGCGATCCCGGCTTTCGTGACGGCCCATGGCGATGACGGCTCGGGCGCGGTTCTGGTCAAACTGAACCCCCTCGATGGCACGGCCACGGCCTTTCAACGCCGCTTCGATCTGATGACCGACACCCGCCAGTGGGAGGAGCTTATCTCCGGCCCTGAGGCCGAGGTGGACGCGGCGATCGCCCGCCAGCGCGGCTTCGATCCCGATCTGTGGGTGATCGAGGTCGAGGACCGCGCCGGGCGGCACCTTCTGACTGAGGACGGTCTGCGCGACTGAGCTGGGCTTGGCAATTCCGCCGCTTTGGTGCCAGATACGTCACCGGATCAGGCAGGAGACAGACACCCCAATGGAATGGCGCGATCAGGGCATATTGCTGGCCACGCGCAAACATGGTGAGAGCGCTGCGATCATCGACGTGCTGACCCCGGATCATGGTCGTCACGCGGGGCTCGTGCGCGGCGGCGCGGGGCGGCGCATGGCCCCTGTCTTGCAACCGGGCGCGCAGCTTGATCTCACATGGCGCGCGCGGCTGGAGGATCACATTGGCACTTTCACGGTGGAACCTCTGCGCAGCCGCAGTGCCACTGTGATGAGCGACCGTTTCGCGCTTGCGGGCCTCAACGCGGTGACGGCGCTGGTGGTGTTCGCCCTGCCCGAGCGTGAGGCGTTTGCGCCGCTTTATGCCCGCACCGAGGCGCTTCTTGATCTGTTGGGGCAGGGCGCGCTTTGGCCTCTGGCCTATCTGCAATGGGAACTGGCGCTCTTGGAGGAGCTTGGTTTCGGTCTTGATCTCAGCACATGCGCGGTGCTCGGCGATGCCGCTTCGGACCTGAGCTTCGTGTCGCCGCGCAGCGGGCGGGCGGTCTCAAAGGCGGGGGCTGGCGCATGGGCCGAGCGGCTTTTGCCTTTGCCCGAATGTCTTTTGCGTCGCGGGGCGGCTGAGGATCTGGATGTGCTCGCAGGGCTCAAGACCACCGGATATTTTCTGGAGCATCATCTGGCAGCGGAGCTGGGCGGCAAGCCTTTGCCCGAGCCGCGGGCAAGGTTTCTTGCGCGCCTATCTGCGCGCGCAGCCGAGGCCTGAGGTGGCTACTGCGTTCGGCTGAAGATCATCTCGCGCCCATCCTCGGAGCTCAGTATCATCACGCTTGGCCCCACTTCGGACAGAGTCATGGCGCTCAGCGCCTCGAGAATCTGCACCTCGCGCGCCAGAGCGGGGCAGTTCGGCCCGTCGGCGCGCAGATCCTCTATCGCGAACCATGGGTAGGGGGCTGTTTGCTGTGCGGTGAAGCTGGCACAAGGCCCTGGACCCGTCACCGCGCCACCCTCGCCAAAGCGCAGCCAAGCCTCTGCGGTAAACGCCTCACCATCGATTTCTTGCAAGACCCATGCATCCGCGCCACCACCATGGCCCGCCACGGTTTCATCCCGCTCGCAAAATCCCAAGAGGGCCAGAAGCGCCACCGCCCGCCACATCAGCGTAGCGCCAGCACCAGATCGACAAGCGTGCCCATAGCACCCGCGCGGTCTGTGGGGGCGGCTGGGCCCATCGTCTCCATCCCAATGCTGGCAGCATAAAGGATCTGCGCCATTTCAGGATTGCCGATGCCTAAACCCTTCAGCAACCCCGCCAGATAGGTCAGCCGTTTGGCGTCGACCCGCGCCACCGTCTCCGCTGCGCGTGGATGGCCAAGCGCCCATGCGCGGATTGCGGGCTCGGGATCAGGGCCGCCGGGTCTGTCAGCAATCACCTGTCCAAAGCGGCGCAGGCGGGCGACATCGCCCTTTTCGCTTTCCATCGCTGTGTCGAGAGTGCGGGCGGCGCCTTCTTCCCACGTCTCAAGGATGGCGGTGTGAAAGGCGGGAAGATCATCGAAATGCCAGTAGAATGAGCCCTTTGTGGTACCCAATCGCCGGGCCAGAGGTTCGGCCTGAAGCGCGCTGTGAGAGGTGGTCCTAGTTTTTCGACCAGTTTGCAGCCTTGTTAAGATGGATCAG
>ERZ887942.853-NODE-853-length-23053-cov-53.098095_pt1 | contig 23053 bp, 20 predicted proteins | sample MGYA00521099_ERZ887942 | MGnify/ENA primary metagenome ERZ887942 (study PRJEB32303, sample SAMEA104408605) | aquatic metagenome | biome: Brackish water; feature: Pelagic; material: water | place: Baltic Sea | collected 2014-06-07T06:48:00 | depth 16,251 m ...
CCAAATCAGCCGAACAAATTCTTGAAAAAGCGGCAAGAGCAAGAGCCGCTCTTCATAATTCATCAACTGAGTGAGACACTACACTAAGTTCGTTGAAATGGCCCGAATCAACGCCGATCAGGGTGCCAAGTCAATGCATCGAACTCGTGGTCTGCGACAGTTAAATTGCGTGGTAGCCGGAGTCGCCAGACTTCGGGGCGCCCAGCATTTGACTGAACTCTGGCGAGTCCAGCTGCCACAATGTCTGTGGATTCCCGCCTGCGCGGGAATGACGAAGGCGTCAACGCGTGTGGATGTCCCGCGTATTGGGGTGGCCCCGCGTATTGGCGGCCCCGCGTATTGGCGGCCCGCCCATTGGGGGCGATGCCCCGCCCGCCCGTGCATTGTCCGCATAGCGACAACGTCGCGGCCCGGCGATTCGCACCTCCCAAGTCTTCCCACCTGCCACGCCACCGGGGCAATGGCGCAGCCCTTGCTACTCGTCGAATGGGGAGTTGATATCTGCACCAGCGGATTTTGATTTGCCCATTGCTGCTTCAAGGTCATCCTTGAACCGATTCGCCAGAGTCAGGCCGAGCTTGCCTTTTGTCAGAAACACCACACCGTCAAACAGTGATAACTGACGGATTGTGATGGGCAGGTCGGTTTCCGGTCTTTTCTCGGCAATATCGCAAACGTCGACTCGTTCGGCTTTTTTCAGCACATAGCGCAAGATGGCCCCGCATTCGCGAGTGTCCACAGCTTTGACCTGTTTGATGCGTTTTGAAATGTACCACGCCGTCCAGTACATTCTTGGTACCAGCATCATCATCCCGAAGATGCGTTCTAAAATGGACTGATCTGATTCCAGACTGCCCATCGCAAATGTCCACGCGGTAGACATGTTAGGGGCGGTTGGAATCTCAATCGTCCTGTCATCCAGAACGGCATCGTGCTGCTCATCGCAAAGCCTATTCGGTGCTGTAACCCATGTGTAGGCTCCCATCCCGCCAAAGATTCCCAGCAGTGCCAGAAACGCCGGGAATAGGCCGTAGCCCCATTTCAGCAGAATAAACAGCAAGCCTCCCTGAACCACAAATGCGACGGTTCCAATCGCGATCATCCCCACCATTGCACTGATGGTTAGTTTGACCTGAAACTGAACTCGTTCGTCCAGCCATGCGTTGAATTGTTGTTTATTCATGTGGACATGCTACTGAATATCCGGGCTGCATCAATCAAAACCACGGCACAGTTTCGCATTCCAAAATTCGATCAGCCGATAATCTCGCGGCGTTGGTTGACGTAATCCCAAACCACATAGCGGTCCAGGTCTTTTCCAGCTGAAAAGAAGACTCGCCCGCCCGTGCTTTCGGCCAGTCGATGAGCAAACTGGATATCTTCAGAAGTTTGCGACCAGCTTGGCAGCAGGAAGATGTTAATAGTGATGTTTTCGCGTTTGCACAACATGCCTTCACGCATTGTTGCCGTTTCCGTTTGAGGATCGGGCGGATAAAGCATATACAGATCACTGCCTTCGAAGTGTGCCGTCGGCAGTCCGTCTGTTATTAGAATGACCTGTCGGTTGGGAGTGTCCTGCAGTGACAGAAACTGGCGAGCCATCTGCATTCCGTGCTGGATATTTGTGAAGTGCGGTGGCACGTGCATTTCGCTGATGTCATCACGGCTCATGTCGGCTCGAAGTCTGACCACCGGATTGGTGATGGTCGGAATTTTTGGCATCAAAGAAATCAGGTCTCCGGGGGGCACCACTTTGGCGAACGTTGCCATTTCGATGAACCTCAGGAAGTCACCGGGATATTCACTGCTGATCAATCCATTCAGCGCCAGAGCCATTTTTTTGACGTTCACGTACTGTCCGTCGTAGCGCATGGAACCGCTCATGTCCATCAGTACGACGGTGCCGCACTTGGGGTTGTTGCGAGTCTTATGAATTTCGATGTCATCCTGCCGCAGTCGCAGCGGGCGTTCTGAGCCTTGTCGCAGCATGGCGTTGATCATCGTTTGAGGGATGTCCATTTGAGCGACTGAATCGCCGAATTCATAGGGCTTGGTTCGTTGAGTTTCCACGGCTCCTTCGCCATCCACAGAGTTCTGGTGACGTCCGGATTTCGATGCTTCCAGGTTACTGAAGATGCGTTCCAGTAACTTACCTTGAAACAATCGATATGCTTTGGGAGACAAATGGACCTTGCCATCTTTGCCCGTGACGCCTTGATCTTCCATCACCTGTTTCAGGTAGTCCTGAACCTGTTTTTGAAATTCGGCCAGGTTGTCGACTGCGTCCTGGTCAGCAAATTGTGAAAGTTCTTCCAGATCGATGATCGCCAGTTGAGCGTTCTCTTTGGCGTCTTCCAGCTGTTTCAGCAGCTCGTCGATTTTCTGCAGCTCTTCCAGAATCTCAATCGCTTCCGGAATCGTCATCGATTCGCGACCGGTGAAGTTGTATTCCGCTGCCAGATGGTCCACTTGATATTTCTCGCCAAGCGTTTCCATCAGTCGCAGCAACTGTGACGCGAAGCGAGGATCGGTTCGTTCCGCCTGGTACCACAGGTTCTCCAGTTGATAAATCTGTTCGTCCCGGACGGCTCGTTCAAAGGCCTTGGACTGTTTGCCCGATGGTCGCCCGCCTTGAGCGGCTGCGGCATATTTTTTGGCGACTTTCTTCTGAACGGTGTCGGTTTCGTACTTTGCTAAAATTCGCTGCTTGCGTTCTTCCAGCATTTTCAGAAGCTGATCCAGAGACGGTCCCAGTCCTGCGAACTGACCTGGATCCAGCTTGATCGCGTTGGCGATTTGTTCCTCAGAAAATTCCCGCATGGACCCAAACTGCAGCATGTGCTCAAACACGGGCGATACGAGATCCGGCGGCGCTTCACTGGGGGAAGGGAACTTGCCGGGATCGTACTTTTGATAGGTATGAACGATTCCGCCACGATGCGGGTTATTCGAAGAAGCGGACATGCGTTGCACCTGTAAGGCCAATCGATAAGCAGGACTTCTGATTATACGCAGCTGATTGAATTCGTCTGCGGCGTTTCGCGAACGTTTAGTGTCTTACTCAAAAAGTCCCGCGCAAGTTGGACGGAGATTCACGTAACGACAAAGGAGCGGCTCGGCGATTCGGGCGTTCCCCGTCCTGCCGCGATCCGCGCCACTGGGGCAAGGCCAAAGCCCTTGTTAGGGTTCGGATGCGAAAAGTGTCCTGCATTTGCTGAAACAGCCCGCTTTGGGAAGAAAATACTATGGCTTCGCGGTTGTGGCGATGATGAGCTACACTTAACAGAAACGCGGCACGGCGGCCATGTTTCTGGTTTTGCTCGATGAAGGTTGTTTGATGCGGGAACTTAGTACATTTTCTTCCAATGCAGAGGCTCGTCGTTTGATGGCCTTTCTGGCCGTGCAGGCGATTGAGTGCTCAGTCGACAACGACGACGGCGAGTGGGTTGTGTGGATTCATAATGACGACGATCGTGAAAAAGCGGCCGAACACCTGAACGACTATCTTCAAAACCCCAGCGATCCAAAGTTTGAAAACGCTGAACGAAAGGTGCGTTCTGTACTGCAGGAAGCAGATCGCATGCAGAAGGAGATTCAGAAGAAACAGATCAAGCTTCAGAAGCGTTGGGGCGGCTCGTGGTGGCACTGTTATCCGGCGACCTACATTATCATCGGCCTGTGCGTTGTTGTTGCCATCATCTGCACAGACTGGACGAACATTCAGATGTCCAACTTCGGTGTGCCTCGACTTTGTAACAAGCCAGACTCATGGTTGATGTCGCAGTTGGATGTTTTTGATTCCGCAACTCGCACGGATTATTTCAGGGCTCGGTTGGCACATTCTCAGCCAAAGGTAACCCGTGTTGAAGAAAATCCGGAAACGAAGCAGGTTCGATTACATATCGAACGGCCACCAACACTGACTGTCACAGAAAGGCACATTCTGCTGGCGCAGCTTGGCCTGAACGGTGCTAAGTCTGTTGCAGTACGTGGCGAGTTCTGGCGGTTTGTGGGTCCCATTTTTATTCATCTGGATTGCCTGCACATCCTGTTCAATATGATGTGGTTTCGAGCAATGGGGTGTGCCATTGAATTCGTACGAGGTACCACAAAATTTGTGCTGTTGGTTTTGATTCTGGCCGTCGTTTCGAATCTGGCACAGGTGCTGTGGGCCGGGCCGAACTTTGGAGGTGCTTCGGGCGTAGTGTTTGGCCTGATTGGTTATGTGTGGATGAAGGGGAAAACTCAACCGGAAATTGGCATTGGGCTGCAGCATCAAACGGTGGTCTATTCTGTATTGTGGCTGGTCCTGTGCATGACAGGGGCCTTAGGTCCGATTGCCAACGCCGCTCATCTGGGAGGCTTCCTGTGCGGCATTGTTATCGGGGCTCGCCAGTCGATTTGGAAGAAGATTACCTTCACTCGATAACGTACAAACGACGTAGTCTTTTTTATGACCGCAATTCTTGGCATCTCCGCCTTCTACCACGACTCAGCCGCTGCTTTGGTGATTGACGGCGAAATCGTCGCCGCCGCGCAGGAAGAACGGTTCACTCGCAAAAAGCACGACGATGGATTTCCGGAAAACGTCGTCAACTATTGTCTTGCCAGTGCCGGGATAAGTGCTGAAGATCTGGACTATGTCGGTTTCTATGATAAGCCGCTGCGAAAATTTGAGCGGCTGCTGGAAACGTATCTGTCGTATGCTCCCGCAGGTTATCGATCGTTTCGTAAAGCCATGCCGCTGTGGCTGAAGCAGAAGCTGCATACGCCGCGTGAATTGCGAGCCGGACTTCACGGAAAATATCAAGGGCGTTTCGTGTTTACGGAGCACCACGAATCTCACGCAGCCAGCGCCTTCTACCCTTCGCCCTTTGAGGAAGCCGCCATAGTGACGCTGGACGGAGTGGGAGAGTGGTCGACCACGACGATGGGCGTCGGCAAAGGCAACAGAATCGAACTGACCCATGAAGTTCGGTTTCCGCATTCTTTGGGACTGCTTTATTCTGCGTTCACTTATTACACCGGATTCAAGGTCAACAGCGGCGAATACAAGTTGATGGGGCTGGCTCCCTATGGGGTTCCTCGCTATCGCGATTTGATTGTGAATCATCTGCTGGATTTGAAGGACGACGGTTCTTTCCGCATGGATATGAGCTACTTCAATTATTGCCAGGGACTGACAATGACGTCGGCAAAGCTGCATTCGCTGTTCGGCAGCCCGCCTCGTCAACCGGAATCGGAAATCACGCAACGCGAGATGGACATTGCAGCGTCAATTCAGGTCGTCACCGAAGAAATTATGCTGAAAATGGCGCAGCATGCGCACCAGCAAACGGGACTGGAAAACCTGGTGCTCGCAGGAGGCGTTGCTTTGAATTGTGTGGGCAACGGCAGGATCCTTCGCGATGGGCCATTTGAAAATATCTGGATTCAGCCAGCATCCGGTGACGCTGGCGGAGCACTGGGCACAGCGCTGTTTATCTGGCACCAGTTGCTTGAAAAACCGCGAAAGCCTGTCGCGCCCGATTCTCAGAAGGGATCGTTTCTGGGGCCATCGTTTACGGACGAGGAAATTGCCGAATCGCTGAAGTCACGTGACGCCGCGTATACGACAGCAACATCTGACGACGAATTGTGTCGCGATGTGGCGAAGCTGATTGCCGATGAAAAAGTGATTGGCTGGTTTCAGGGACGCATGGAATTTGGCCCACGAGCACTCGGTGGACGCAGCATTCTGGGTGACGCTCGCAGCGAAAAAATGCAGTCGCTGATGAACCTGAAAATCAAGTTTCGAGAATCCTTTCGCCCGTTTGCTCCGATCGTTCTTAAGGAAGAAGTCCAAAACTACTTTCAGATGAACGCTGGCACGGATAGTCCCTACATGTTGCTGGTGGCTCCGGTTCACGAACGACTTCGAAAAGCCTCAGTCAGTAGCGATAACGATGAAGCGACGGGAATAGAAAAGCTGAAACTTTGCCGTTCTGAAATTCCGGCGGTCACTCACGTTGACTATTCAGCTCGAGTGCAGACGATTGACGAAGTTCGCAATCCGCTGGCGCATAAACTGCTGACGCACTTTCAACAGATGACCGGTTGTCCTGTGATGATTAACACCAGCTTCAATGTCAGAAGTGAGCCAATTGTGTGTACTCCGGAAGATGCGTATCGCTGCTTCATGATGACAGATATGGACGTGCTTGTTCTGGGACGTCACATTCTGCTGAAGGCTGACCAGCCGAATCAATTATCGGAGACTGAACGTCAACTGTATCTCAATCAGTTTGATCTGGACTAGCCGCTATGTCACTTGTCGAACTTAACCTGAAGCCTTCTGATCGCCAGCTTCGCCAGTTTGGTGCCATCTGCATTGTGGCATTGCCAGCGGTCACGTGGTTCTGGTCGGGCAATCCAACCGCCGTTAGTTGGGCGGCTGCTGTGGGAGTGCTGATCTGCGTTCTAAGTCTGGTGCTTCCTCGCTCGGTTAAGCCTGTTTTTCTTGCCCTGGTGATTGCCACCTTGCCAATCGGATTTGTGGTTGGCGAGCTGGCAATGCTGATAATCTATTTTGGAATGTTCCTTCCAATGTCGATAGTGTTTAGAATTATCGGGAGAGACAGTCTGCAGCGTCGATCAAAGGTCGCGACTGAATCGTATTGGCAAAAGCGAAGTCCGGTTCGCAGTATTCGCAACTATTACCGGCAATCGTAGGTTCGCGGCGAGTGAGAACGAAACATGACGGAAGATAATTCAGCGGACAGCCAGGGCGAGTTCGAAAAACTGCAGGATGAGCAGCAATTGGGTTTGATGGCTGAATTCTGGCTGTTTATCAAAGAAGAGAAGAAGTGGTGGCTGGCCCCAATTGTGGTTGTGCTGCTGGCTGTGACCGTACTGGTTGCTCTTACGTCAACCGGTGCTGCTCCGTTTATCTATACACTGTTTTAGTCAGCGCGGGGCTGCTGAAGTCAAACGCTTCCGACTTAGCCGCTTAGTGGCTAAGTCGTTTGCAGGCCGTGATTCTTATTTGACGCCGACGGTTGGCGATAGCAGTTCCAGTTCGTCCAATCCGCCGCCGTCTTCATACGGCCGAACTTCGCGGTACCACTCAGCCCACAATTTGTAGGCTTTTGTTCTCCAGTTGTTCGCTCGCAGCAGCTTTTGTTCGTCCGAATTGATGGCACCACCGGCCAACGGGTCGATGGGCATGCCAAAGCCGTTTGGTTTGCGAGAGATATAGCGAAGAGCGTTAAGTGCCTCTACGTTGACATCTAGGTTCTCATCACGCAGCCCCTGCAGCATTTCAGGAATCAGAGAAAAGTCTCCCGTTCTTCCCAGAGCGAAATAGGCGGTTTGACGCAAAGTTGGATCTTTGCTCTTAAGCAGTAGTTTCAGGTTATCGACCTGGCCAATGAGTTCTTCTTTGGAACCGAATTGTACCTTTTGAACAATGTCGTCCGTGTTAATGTTGTCCAGCTTTGAAAGGTCTGCTTTTTCAAGCTCTCCCAGCAGCTCGTCCAACGGCCCCATTTCCTTTTTCTTCTTTTCCTTCTTGCCAAACAAATCGTCCAGCCCACGCCCGCCTGCTTGCATGCCGGTGCCGTATTGTTTGTCCAGGATCTGTTGAGTCGATCGCATGAAGTACAGAATTGCAAGGCTGGTTCCAACAGACGGGCCTGAGTGAGTTGCAAACTCACCGGTGGCGGACTGTAGAGTCAACAGGCCGTCTCCATAGGTTGTGAACCAACCTTCCGGGGCATCTCCCAGGGCAGCTGCACGCTCAAGGGCGTAATAGAAGTAGATCTTGTGTTCTGCCTTGCTGACAGGAGAGAAGCGAGCCTGATTCCAGCCGAACGCACGCTGCACGCGATCATCCAGTGAGCCAGCAGAGGTTCTTGCGTTATAGCCGGGAAACGTTGAACCGTTGGCGGCCGATTTTTCAGCCTCCGATTGCACTTTTTCCAGGACTCCAAATTTTGCTTCTTCTTTTTGTTTGTTGACTACGTTTTTAGGGCCGTGCAGCAATGTTCGCGAGACGGCAATACTTCCAGCAGCGGCAAGTGTCATGTTGTGAGTTGAGGCACCTTTACCTGGTCCTTCTGCGTGTCCGGGACGGTATCCCCAGCCTCCATCGCCGTTTCCGTTTTTCATCAGCCATTCGCCAGCGCGGTCCAGCGCGTCGGGAGCGACTTTGCAGTTGGCTCTTTGAGCCGCCCAAAGTGCAAGCACGCCGTACTGAGTCATACTCACATCCCCCGGTGCCCTTGGAGAATCGCTCCACGAGCCATCTGCCCGTTGGGCCGATTGCACATAGTTAACCAGCGTTTGGAGTTCGCTAAAATAGGCGTCCTGGTCCGCATCGGCCAACAACATTGCATCGACACCCGCCAGGTAAATGTGATCGTAGCCCGTGTATCGCCCGCCACCGGCGCGTTCTTTGGCGATCGTAATTCCCTTAGCCACGATGGGGGCACTCGTTTCGACGCCTGCTTTCAGCAATGCGTAGGCGGCCAGTGTCTCATCACGTTCTGATAGTTTTGCAGTTGTTGTGAGGTAAGCGACACCCTTTGCAACCGCAGCGTCGTACCTGGGAACTTTTGTAGACTTCAACGCTGCAGCAAGCTCTTTGGCGTTTGTTGGCAGCATGGTGAGGGCTGCGACTGCTAATATGAATTTGACACGGAAGCTCATAAGATTCCTCGCAGATTTATTGCGACTTCGAAGCAGTGATGGGGCTTTGCTGCAAACCTTGATATTATCCAGCAATTATTGAGTAGTCAAAGTCGAATTGGACCAGCTATGTCAGTCTCTACAGAAGAATGTGTGCTCGTTACCGGCGGAGCGGGCTTTATGGGGGCACATATTGTCCGCGCTTTGCTTTCTGACTCTCGATACGCTGGATTATCGGTCATTGTGATGGACGACCTGTCGGGAGGATTTCTGGAAAATCTGCCGATCGACAAGAGGCTGGCTTTTCACCAGGCAAGCATAGTTGATTCACAAGCTGTCGATCAGATTTTTGCTCAATACAACGTTAAGTACGTTTTTCACCTGGCTGCCTACGCCGCAGAGGGGCTTAGCCACTTTATCAGGCGTTTTAACTATCAAAACAACCTGATTGGCAGCGTTAACCTGATTAATGCAGCGGTCAGAGCAGATGTGAAGCACTTCGTATTTACAAGTTCCATTGCCGTGTATGGGGGCGCGCAAGTTCCCATGACTGAAGAAACGGTACCTCGGCCGGAAGATCCGTATGGAATTGCCAAGTTTGCCGTGGAAATGGATCTCAAGGCGGCACACGAGATGTTTGGCCTGCCATTTACCGTATTTCGCCCGCACAACGTCTATGGCGAATATCAAAATATTGGCGACCGATATCGCAACGTTGTCGGCATCTTCATGAACCGCATCATGCAACAAAGCTCACTGCCCGTCTTTGGCGATGGCAGCCAGCAACGAGCATTCACCTATGTGGCCGACCTGGTTTCTCCGATTGTATCGGCTCCCTTTGTGAAAGAAGCTGCGGGGCAGGCGTTTAACGTGGGGGCCAGCCAACCGGTGAGCGTTCGTGATCTGGCCACGATTGTCTGCAAAGAGTTTGGTGTCGAACCAAAGATCGAACACCTGGCACCACGCAACGAAGTTCATCTGGCGTGGTCGGATCATTCTCAATGCGAAAGAGTCTTCGGCAAGTGTGCAGAAACTCCGTTGCAGGAAGGTATTCGCCTGATGGCCAGTTGGGCCAGAACTGTGGGAGCTCGTACCAGCAACACATTTGACGAAATCGAAATCAAGAATGGTCTGCCACCTAGCTGGCAGACTTAGCGTTTTCTAATTTGTCAGTTGAACAAGAGCGTCTCGAAGGACGGGGTAGTTCGCCTGAATCGAATAGCGTTCTTCCACGGTGCGGCGCCCACGCGATCCCATGGCGTTTCGCAACTTCTCATCCTGCAACAGAGATCGCAGGGCAGTCACCCATTCTTCGGTTGACTGAGCCACAAAGCCATTTTGGTTCTGATCGATAATTTCGGTGTTCACTCCTACCGGAGCAGCGATGCCGGGCACTCCAACTGCGAGGTATTGAATCAGCTTGAGTCCGCACTTGTAGATGTCCCATTCCTGATTGGGAAACAAAGGCATCAGTCCCACTTCCATAGATTGAAGCTGCCGTACTTCGTTGGCGGGTTCCCACGGTTCATGGACAACTTGAACGCCGGAAAGATTTGTGCTTTGCAGCGGGCCGATATCAGGGACAACTACTTTCAAAGTGAATGGGATCTCTGCCGCAACCTGGCGTAGCGCTTCAGCCGCTACTTCAAGATATTTCAGATTGCCCGTGGTGCCCATCCAGCCTACCACTGGAGGATTGTTTGTTAATTCAACCGGTTTGGCTGCGTAGTCATTCATGTCAACGCACGTCGGTACATGTAGCAGTCGACGGTTGAGTGGTTCAACTTTTTCTATCAAAAATCTGTTACCGCAGACCACCATGTCGGCCATCTGCAACAGAGATTCAAATTTCTGCGGATGGCGTAGAAATACGGCATCGTCGATGTCGATCACCAACTTGCCGCAACATTCACGAAATCGTTCCTCCATGTGAGTTGTCGCGTTGTCGAAAATTTCGCGATCGATGAACACAACATCGAAGGAACTAAGCCGGGCGCGTAGCCAGTGCCACCAGCGCACACTGCGTTTTAGCAGTTGGCTGGGACGAAAGCCCATCCATGGGAAGTAGTCGTACTTTTGAGGAAAACTGTTTGCCAAAAAACAGCGATGTCCATCGGCTCGAAAATGATCGAGGTAGGGCAGAATCCGAAATCTGGCGGACGGAACTCGTGAACCGGACGAAAGAAACAGGATGTTCACGTCGATGTCTCCGGTTCTACTGAAGCCTGATTCGCACTTGGAGATTTAGCGTCTTGCGGTTTGCTTGCGGTAATCGTAAGTCGTCCACCCTGGCGGAAGAATGCCAGTAGCTGCGCCAGTGGAGCGGCCAATAATTGCACAAGCAGCCGTGGCGAATGCGGATAACGCAGAAACCAGATGCCAAGGCGGTTGGCGGGGTTTCTGCGTGTTAGAACAATGCCAACGCTGCCAAATATATTCAGTAGCGTTCGTTGGTGAGTGATCTGGATTTCTTGAAATCCGCATTCCTTCAAGAGTCTGCGAATAGAGCCTGGACTGAAGTGATGCAGATGTCGTGGCAGATCCCACGCGTCCCAGTTTGCTCCGAAAATGCGAGGTTCCCAGCAGCCGGCATTGGGGACACTGATCGCAAGTTGTCCACCCGGCTTAAGTAGGGTGAACAGCTGCGTGAGTGTTGTACGTGGATCTGGCACGTGCTCGATCACCATCCATGACGCAGCGAAATCGAATGATTCCGGTTCAATCGATACGGTGTCCAGAGTGCCTTGCCGCACGTCCAGTCCAGCTGCTTGAGCCATCTTGACGGGGCCATCCCCCGGTTCGATTCCCGCAACTTGCCACCCCAGTGTCTGTAGTCGGGCCAGATACGCTCCGGCTGCGCAACCGAGTTCAAAAGCCTGCGGGCTCGCACCTGAGCCAGGACGCGAATTGACCACAAACGGACTGGGGGTTACCTGACTTCGTTCGTCAGTCAGCCAATAAAAAAACCTCCTCAGGCCTGGGATATATCGAAGCGGCAGGTATCTGAGATACCACGGAGTAGACACAGCGGCATGGTTTTTTGTTGTTGAGTCGTCCAACGGCAAAACAGCGGCTGGCTGCAGTTGATGCGGCCCGTAGTCTGACGGGTAGCATGCTGCCAGAGTTTCCAGTGTGGGGCGCGGGTTCATGTAACCGTGTTTGCATTGGTCACATTGCACAACCGTAAATCGACCTTCGATTCCCCATTGGTGATCCGTCGCTTCGACAACCTTGTGGCATTTTTTGCACCTGCACAAAGGGCAGTCGATGTGTTGAAGCAAGACCGTTTTTAAACTCGCTTTGTTCACGATTTCCGTCATGGAGAGACTCCTTCAGAATGCCAGTCTCTGCGAGTTTGCCACCAAATGCCGACCCATAATGGAACCTGAACGACACTGACTCCGATTAGATAGCCTAACGCCACGCCGAAAATGCCGTGTTCTTTTCCAAGCCAGAACACAAGACAGGCGATCGTGAGATTGGAAACGATCGCTGCCAAAAGAAATGGATCTCGCTTATGTGCTCGCACATAGATGTTCGTACACTGTGCCAACTGCATAATAATTAACGCAAAAGCAAACATCGCGGTTGGCACGACACCGGGCAAGCGTTCAGCGATTCTTTGGAAGAACCAATACGGTAATTGATTTGTAAGCCAGACACCTGCGGTAAACAGCAAGGTGCCAGCCGCCAGAAGAAGAATTGATATACGGCTCATGCGGAAGAAAATTGCGTCAAGTTCGCGGTAATTTCGCTCAGCAATCAATCTTCCGAATAACGGTCGTCGCGTTTCGATCCATGAAAGTGAGGCTGCTTGAAGAGCGACAAAAATCGTCCACATCATTCCGAACTTTCCCGAAACGGCGGCTCCATGGCATTTGAGTACAACCAGCCCCGCCAGGTGATTCGCCAGCCAAAGCAGGGATCCCTGAACCGCCATTCTCCATTGCAAAGGCAGAATTTCTGTCTTCCATTCAATTGTGGCGCCCGATGGCGGAAGCCGAAAGGGTGCAAAGAACGAGCGATATCGCACGGCCACCAGATAAAATTCGCCGACCAGCCTGACAGCTGCCGAACCACACAAGGCCCACAGGCCAAAGCCACCCAGCATCAATATCCATACAACAGCGGAACCCGCGACACCCTGCCAAAAGCGAATGCGATTGATCACCGGCAGCTGCCCACAGCCTTCAAGAATGGCGGTCAAGGGAAGCAGGGCCAGTTGAAGCCCCGTCAGGATAACCAGAGTAATCCAGGGGGCACCCCAGCTCGCGAAATTTAACAAGCCATTTGTGCTGGGATCTTTCTGCAGGTCTAAGAAGAATATCGTTCCCAGTATCGAAACGATGACGATAAACAGGCAGGACGCAATCGCGTACCAGCGTACTGACGTGCGTCCCAGTGACACAAGTCGAGACAATTGATCGACGTTACCAAGCGTTCCGTTCTGCGCCAGCTCTGCTCCTGACCATTCATGACTGGCAACGTTGATGATGACAACATGTAGTCCCAGTTCAACAAAGATCTGCATCGCCAACAGATTCATGAAGGCGTAGTAATAGCCCTGCTGAATGTCGGTGAAGCAAAACACGATCAGCAGTTGAGTAACCGGCCCGGTTAACAATTGCCAGAATCGAGCCAGCACGGCAAAGCCAACGGCGCGGTCAATTCCCATCCAACGAGCCACCTTTATCCAGGCTGCATCGCCGCCCTCGCCGGATGCACGCATTGGCACTTCCGGTTTATAGGGGCTTCTTTCGTCAGTGTTCTCCGCTGCGGGCAACGAGATTCCTTTTAGATTCACGGGGCCTTGCGGCAGGTCTGCGACCGCAACGCTGTTCTAAATCGAATACCAAACAAGCGAGAAGGATGGCAGCCTTTTTACTTGCGTGGAATGGCAAAGAGGAGGGTGTTCACTTTGTGAAGGGGCCTAAACGCTTTCTGTGAAACGACTTGCAGCATTGTTTACGCATGAAAACGGCGGAATACGAGACAAAATTGCAGGATTTGCCGACGGGGACTTGGATATTGCGGAGATTGCCGATTTGCAGGTAAAACACGGGCAATCCGCAAGTTCACGGCCACTGCCGCCAGCTTGCGGAGTAACGTTTCAGGCGACCTGGAAGATTGGCCACGATGGCCGCATAGAAAGATTGAGCACGGATGCTCAGCTGGCTTCGAAACAATTTCACCACCGATCTGGCAATCGATCTGGGGACTTCGTCCACTCAGATCGGTTTTCCGGCTGAGGGCATTCGACTGGACGAACCGTCCGTCGTGGCCGTCGCGCGCGGTCAGAAGGGTGTGCTGGGAAAAGGAGCGGCGGTTGGCAAACTGGCTCATCAAATGCTTGGTCGAGCGCCAGACGGAATTCGTGTTGTTCGCCCAATCGCCCACGGAGTCATCAGTGACTTTGAACTGACCGAAGCCATGCTGCGATACTTCATGCAGAAGGCGACCGGTCGAACCCGAGGATTTCGCCCACGCGTTGTCATTGCGATTCCTGGTTGTATTACGGCGGTGGAAAAGCGAGCCGTCATTAACAGTGCTGAACGAGCGGGGGCTGGCCAGATCTGGTTGATCGAAAAATCGCGAGCCGCCGGCGTTGGTGCCGGGCTGCCGGTTTCAGAGCCTGTGGCCAGCATGGTTTGCGACATCGGTGGAGGTACTGCAGAAGTGGCAGTGATGAGTCTTGGCGATATCGTCGCAAGTCGGTCCATCCGTACAGCTGGCGATGAAATGGATCAGGCGATCGTAAAATATCTTCGCCGCCGATACTCGCTGCGTATTGGCGAACAATCTGCGGAACTGCTGAAGATCGCCATTGGAAGTGCGGCTCCTTTGGATCATGAACTCAGTCACGAAGTCAGCGGGCTCGACACAGCCAGCGGGATTCCTCGCAAAGCCATGATCACCAGCGAAGAAATTCGTGAAGCTCTGTACGAACCGCTGGAAGAAATTGTGGACTGCATTCGTGGCACCATTGAACGCTGCCAGCCGGAACTCATCGCGGACCTGGCGGATACCGGTCTGGTACTGACTGGTGGTGTGGCCATGTTACGAGGCATTGATCGCCACTTGAATCAGTATCTTGGCATTCCCGTTCGTATTGCGGAATCACCCAGAACGACCGTTACCAGAGGCGTCATGATTTGCCTTGATCACCTTGAACAGTGGCAGGACCGACTGGACAACGGCTCGTAAGCCGCATTCAGAAAACACGATTCCGAATCTCAATTGGTATGAATTCAGCACGCTCAACTCGGCGAATTTGGTTCTGCACCAGTATAATGCTGGTGCTGATGGTCGTCGTTTGCATTGCTGACAGATTCGGATCTTTAACGTCAGCAAGGATGACGCTTCATGAAGTGTTAAGCCCGGGCCGTCTGGTGCTGGCTTCTTTATCGTCTTCCGTTGCATCCACCAAAGCCACAGCAATTCCGGCATCGAATCTTAGCGATGGCGAAGTGGCTGAGCTTCAAAATACTCTGTTGCAAAACGAACTGCAAAGACGCCAGCTGCTAATCGAAAATGCTCGGCTACACAATCTGGTTCGAACGACAAAGCGGTTGGAGGCGGCTGATGTTGTCGCAAGTCAGCACCTGATCGAATTTGTTGGGATTCGAGCCAACGTGTTAAGTCGCACCGGACTTCCGCACGCATTAACTGAGGCGATTGTAGACGCCGGAAAGTCTCAGGGATTGCAGCGTTCGCAGCTGGTTGTTGATGGCGAAGGCCTGTTGCTGGATCAAGGTAAGGACAGCGGCGTAGAAGCGGGCCAAAAGGTGGCTCATGGCACGGCTGTGGTTGGTCGTATCACGGAAGTGTCGCAGTGGGTTGGTTTGGTGCAGCCAGTGACTCACAACGAATTTTCCGCTGCCGTGCAAATCGTAAAACTTGCTCCACAGGGAGCCGCTTATGGAGCGAAGGGGTTGCTTTCGGGAACGGGGGAGGGCACCTGTTTGATTTCCGGCATCCCTTATACAGAAGCCGTGGCTGTTGGCGACGAAGTGTTTTCAGCAGACATCGACGGAGTTCAGGGGCCACGTTTATATTATGGCAAGGTTATCAAAGCGGAATTTTCTGCTGGCGGCCAATGGGACATTCGTGTTGAGCCCGCGTTTCGTTCTGAAGAATTGACGGAAGTGATGGTTGTTCAACAGCGTTTTAATACGACACGCACGTCAGCTCGTGAAAACGCTCAATCGCCTGTTTCTCGCGGAGTGACTCTACGATGAAAACCGCTGCTGCATGGGGATTGGTTCTTTGGATGGCACTTGTGTTTGAGCACAGTCGGTCGGATCTGTTTCCGTCTTCCAGTTTGATGTTGCCTGCTTGTGTGGGGTGTCTGTTCTGGCTGAAAAACGGATTGGCCAGCATTCTGGCAGGGTTGGCGTTGATTGTGCATTGGCTGCTGTTTCCAACGATTGCTCCTGTTGATGTGGCGGTCGTTTTGTTGTTGGGGACAATATTTGTCACGCGTTCCGAGCAACAGGGGCAGTGGACGCCGATGGGGTCACGTCAATCGCAGCATGCCTGGTGGGTTCATCCGATGTTGGTGTTGCTGGCTGGTCTGGCGGCTCATTCTGTTTTGCACACCGGAATGAATCTGTCGCAGTTTATCTCGGCCAGTTTGGCTCGCGTGATTATTGCGGTTCCCTGTTTGGCTTGCCTGGTGTTCGCGATTCGCGCTGCTGACGAATTTGGCTGGCGTCGGCGAGCTTCTTTGTGACCTGTATGACACCGTCATTTTGCTGGCAATACTTCATGCGAATTCAAACGTCGCGGCCACATTCAAGAGCCAACCTCGCTGAACACGGTGGTCGCTGATAGCTTACCGTTATGCGCAATCAACTGCACAATTCCATATTCTCAGATGACGATACAGGTGGCGACGCTCTGATTGACGTGCCAGCGGATGTTCGGTTTCGCAGTCTGGCAATTCTGTTTGTTGTGGGGGCGTTCGTTGTCCTGGGACGAATCGCGTGGGTTCAGGCAAAGCTGCAGGATCGTTACCTGGAAGCTCTCAACACGACGACAACGGAATATGAAGTAATCCCGGCTCGCGATGGGCGCATTCTTAGCGAAGCGTCTGATGTCTTCGCTACGGACATTGATCAGTACTCCATACAGGTTCACTATCGCTGGCTTCAGGATCCGATCGATCCTGCATGGCTTCAGCGACAGGTTCGAAATCGCTTGAATCGATCAGAACGCAGGAACGAAGCCGCCGTTTTGCGAGTTGAAGAAGCGTTGAATCAGCAACGACGCGATATGTGGGCGGCTGTTGTTGTCGCAGCAGGGCTTACGCCTGAAGCGTTTGAAGAAAAGCGAGCCGCCGTTCAGCAGAAAGTTCAACGGATTGCCGATTCCGTAAATCAACGCCGTATGGAAGCTGAAACTCAAACGGAAGAAGCTTCAAGCGAGTCTGTTGGCGTACTGTTTCGATTTGCGTCGGCAATTCGATTGGCCGTGACCACCACGCCGCGCCGCAGGATTCAGGAACGCGTTGTTGTTCGAGAAGAGGAATCGTTTCACGAACTGGTGGCCGATGTTCCACTTAGCGTGGCAGCCACTATTCGTGAGCAATCTCATCTTTACCCGGGTGTGCGAGTTATCGCGGGAAATCGTCGGACGTATCCACTCAACAACGTCGCTCCTCATATTGTGGGGGCTCGCACAGCTGCCAAAGATGAAGACGCCACCTCGTTGCCGGAGAACGTTGAGCTGGATTCATGGACGCCGAGGCTGGGGCGATTTGGAGTCGAACTAAGTTACAACCACCAATTGCAGAGCATTCCCGGTTTGCGTCGAATTGTTCGCAATCGCCGTATGGAAATTGTGGAATCCGAAATAGAACGACAACCGGTTGGAGGGCGCGACCTTGTGCTGACGCTGGACGTTGATCTTCAACAACATGTGGAACACCTGTTGGCGGAAACCCTGTTGGATGAACCTGCCAATTTGTTGCCGTTGGAAGAAGCTGATGAGAATGCTGAATCTACCGAGGCGGCCCGAGAACCGCAGCCAGTGCCAACCGGCGGAAGCGTGGTTGTGATCGACGTGACGACCGGCCGACTGGTTGCCGCTGCGAGTGCTCCATCGTTTCATCTTTCGCTGTTTACGGGAGGCACAACTGAGGAATGGGGCAGGGTGAATGCCGACCTGCGACATCCATTTCTGTCGCGAATCACATCAATGGCCGTTCCGCCAGGTTCAATTATGAAGCCCCTGTCGGCGCTGGCGCTGATGGAATCCGGATACCTGAATCCTGACGATCCGTTTATGTGTCAAGGGTATCTGACACGGCCAAACGAACACCGCTGTCTGATTTATCGATTGTATAATCAAGGGCACAACGAAATTACTTTGAAGCGAGCGATTGCTCAGTCCTGCAACGTGTATTTCTTTTCGGCCGCTCTGAAATCGGGCTTCTCTCCGCTGAAACTGTGGTGCGATCGCTTTGGGCTGGGGCGTGAAACGGGAATCGACGTTCCATTTGAACAGCAAGGCAACGTCCCCGGATCGTCATCGGTTACCGCAGAAACCGAACGCCGTTTTCAACGAGAAGCGTTGGGGTTGGCGATCGGGCAATCCAGCCTGACTGTCACTCCTGTGCAGATGGCTAGAGCGATGGCTGCAATTGCCAATGGTGGTTGGCTGGTGACTCCCCACGTGGTCAGTCCCGACGGCACGGCTCGTACGATTGGTGAGATCGATGATCGTCCCCGAAAACTTTCCCGTCGTCGCATCACTGGACTTTCCGAAGCGACGCTGGAACGAGTTCAGGAAAGTTTACGAGCCGTTGTGGAGGAACAATACGGCACGGGTTATAAAACCGTTCGGCTGGATGATGTGGCCATTGCCGGAAAAACGGGAACCGCAGAAACGGCTCCAGGCAAACCAGACCACGCCTGGTTTGCCGGCTACGTTCCCGCAGACGATCCTCAATACGCGTTTGCGGTTGTCTTCGAACACGGCGGTTCCGGAAGCCGCGTCGCTGGCCCTGTGGCTCGCGAAACAGTTCGCAAGATGCTGCAACTTGGACTGCTGGAAACGCGGTGATGACCAAGTTTGTGTTGGCATTTTCCAGCCGTTAGCGCCGCATCAAACATTCGTCAGTCACCAGTTCACTTAGCGGTCGCAACTCACCGAAACAGCAGCGTGGAGTATGTCTGGTATCCGTACGCCCACGCATAAACCGATTAAAGGGGTGTTTTTTATTTTTTTCTCGTTCCTGTGGCGCCCCCCCCACCACCCCCTGTACAACTCGGTGACTGTTGCGGGTTAGCTTTGTGATAAGTGCTAAGAGGATGATGATGACGGTTACGTGGGTGTAAGTTTTTCGTGTGATTGGGTGTTGAGTTAGGTATGTCAGGGTAACTACGCTTTAGTGATGCGTAGGGTTAGGTTTTGGGTTGTCTTTCTCTGTTTGTTGGGGTGACGTAATGAATGTTAAGAATTGTGTATTGTGTGTTGCTTTCATGTTAATCAGTGTATCAGCATTTGGCCAACCTCCGGGTGGCGGTCCACAGGTTGCTGGAAGTGAGTACGGATCGGTTTCTCAACTTCTGTTGGGGTACGTTTCAACTCCATCGAGTGTGTCGGCTGAAATTACGTTCGAGATGGCTGTTCCCATGACAGAGACCGAGGATTACGTATTCAATTGCAGTTATTCCGGTTGTGTTTCGGATAGCTGCATCATTAGTTCTTTAGGGCCTGGTGACAGTGATACATGGGATGTCGACACGTGTTGCGATTACGATGGTCCCGGAACGTACAGTTTGAATGCTATGCTTTCAAATACGCCGCTAATTAATTACGACCCAACTGACTTTGGTAATGCTTGGCTTGCGGTAGATAGTGACTCGATCACTGCTTTAATGACAGCTGAATAGCGTCATCCTGAGAGACCGGTCGTGGAGGAAATGATGCGGATTCAACGTTCTGTTGCAGCGGCCTTTAATGGCTTGGTTGCTTGGTTGCTGCTTCTGAGTTGTTGTGAGGGGCAGTCTCTTTCGCGACCGTTATGGGTGGAGTTTGATCATCATCTTTACGGTGGCGAATTCACTCTCAAAAAGGTATTGCTGACAAATGAAGTCTGCCCACCCGAATACCAGAGAGTGATTGATTCCGAGTCCCTGGAACGAATGCGTTCGGTTGCCTATCGATTCGAGGTCGATGACGACTCTCTGGCTGTTGGTGGGGTGGCGACATGTCTGGACTCAAACGGGGCATTTGTTCGGGTTCGCTTTCGCGTAGTGCCTAACAGGCAGGTGTTTGAGAGCTTTGTTGCATCGCAGTTGGCGAAACGGGGAGACACTGCGAGTGTTGTATGGAATGGAGGTGCCGCCACTATTTCCAAGCCGCCTGTTTCACTAGCACCAGGTCATACCCGACGGTTTGGTGACCTTCATATTTCATTCGATTCAGGAGTGGTTGTTTGGGGAGCCCCACGGCTTGACCAGGTTGTGGGTGCACCCTTTGGTGCGATTGCCGAGATCGCGAAAAAAGCAGGAAACCACGATTGGGCATTTTATGCTTCGCCGTCTGCCGTCCCTGATCGCTACCGGAATGTGGCGCTGGCAGTTATAGATCAATTGTCTGCAGTTGACGTTCAGCAACGTGATGAGGAAAGTGATGAGTCTTACCGGTCTCGGCGAGCAATCGCTGATTTTCGTGGCAAGATGATCCATCAGGTTGTGGATGAAGTGGACGAAGTGTTCGCCTTCGTTGACGAGCCGACGGAATCCACGGATTTTAGGGCCGGGTTTACCATTTCGGTTGCGAAGAATTCGCTTCTTGCGGACTTGGTGTCTCAGTTGACTGCTACTGATTCGGTCGCCACCGGGGCCGAATTGGGCGATGTTGTGGATGGCGCGATTCAATTTCGGTTACCTGCCGAAATCAAGCTTCTTCTAAGCGAGGTTGTGGCGAATTCACAACTGTTGAGTTCAGCATCTCTGATCAGCACGATTGAGAACGCATTACCAAAGCTCAGGCTTCTGGTAAGTAGCAAAGATTCGCATGCGCCATTGGCAATGCTGTCTTGTGGCTTAGATGAAACGGTATTTACTGAATGGATGCAAATGCTGGATCTTCCAGTTGGTAGCCTGAGGGAAGGTCGATTGCCAATCTCGTCCTTGCTCGGTGAGTCACAGTTTTCTTCGTGGACGTTACATTGGCGGCGATCTTCGCAAGGAATTCTGTTTTCTTTAGCGGAGATTCCTTCAGCAGTTGTTAGCCACCAAGAGTCACCAGAATTGCCGACCGCAGTGCGCAAGCCATTGATCAAGCTGTCGCTGGACCTTTCTGGTTTCTCCCAATTGCCGGAGAATTCTGATTTGAAAAGTCATTTCGAGTTGGCGGAGCGAATCTATGAGTTGCTGACTCGCCGCAAACACAAAGCGGTTCTCGAACACCATTCTGCGAATAACTCTGATCGATTTGTTTCGCTCATACATGCGCTGCCCACAGCCCAGCCGTTGCATTTGAGCGTAAGTTTGAATTGCTCAGCAGATGGGACAGATTTGTCGGCAGATTGTCGCGTGAGCCGAGGACTGTATGCATGGTTTTTGGCTCGGCAGCGAGTCACCGCGGTTACGCTTTTTAAGGGGATCGGAGTGGGCGCTCGTTCGCTGGACTAGCTGGACTAAGCGACCGCCTTGGGTTGCGATGATTCTTCTGGCCGAGAATGACGTGGATGGCCCATTGAACTTTTGGTGCCCAGTGTGCCAGCGTCCTGAAACCCGCTGAGAGTTTGATGCAATCTCGATTTCCACGGAGGCAGATACTCGACTGTACGGAAGTACCTATTCGCAGTGTTCGACAAGTTGGCTGATCGTGGTTCTGAGCAGTTCTTCGCCACCGAACTGCATGCCGAGTCCTTTAATTTTGTCGCTGACGATCTGGTGTTTGGGAGTCGTTTGGGTTCCCTTGATGATGGCGTTGGAGCCGCTGAGTTCCTTTGCCAGCGTGGCAACGTCAAACTGTGACACGTAACGATCGTAGCAACTGTAGACTTCGCCTGCGTTGTCTTGCGAATGCAGCAGAATATCGGTCGCTTCTGCCACATCAGCCGCGTGAACTTCTTTTCCTCCTCCGTGGCATTCAACCGTTTCGCCGTTCACGACCTGCTTCACCAGATCGAACCACTTGCTGCGTTGGGGCTGGTGATGCAATCCGTAAATGCCGGTAGGTCGCAAAGCGACAATTGGAAAGCCGATGCCAAAGCCATAACTATGCACGAATTGTTCAATCGCCGCCTTGTAGGCTCCATAATGAGTTGTCATCCACAGAGGATGCGTTTCGTCCAGAGGCCGATTGTCGAGAATTTTTTCGTGAACAGCGCAAGTGGAAATGAAGACGAATTTTTTGACTCCCGCTTTTCGGGCCGCTTCAATCAACTGGATTGTACCGACCACATTTTTTTGCGCAAATTCGGCCACATCGCCTTCGGTGCCTCGAAACGATTCTCCGTTGCGATGCAGTCCGGAATGAACAACGGCGTCGCAACCTTGTAGTAAATCTTCGCAGGCTTCGATATCACCGAGTTCTCCATGAGTCCATTCCAGCACGGCTTCTGCTGATTCTGGCTGGTAACAATTGGATTCTGAACGAAACCAGCAGCGGCACGAGTTGCCAACTGCGTGCATCTTTCTCACTATGTGGCGTCCAAGGAAACCTGTTGCTCCGGTAATGGCAACCTTCATAAGATTCTCCACGGATTCGGCGTTTTGCAGAGTCCGCAATTCAATAAGTTTTGTTGTATTAATTTAAAGTGGCTGGGCCGAGGTCACGAAAAGAAGTCATGCTGCAGGCGAAGCTCTGCCTTGATGTTATAGAAACGGATAGCGATTATGGAAGTAGACTGCAGCACCGTCAAAGCGAAGCTTGACGCCGGACACGACTTTGTCTTCATCGACTGTCGCGAACAAAATGAATACGACCTTGTGAAAATTGAGGGAGCAACGTTGATTCCCATGAGCCAGTTTCCGAATCGCGTCGGTGAACTGGAGTCTCACAAAAACAGCGAAATTATCATCCACTGCCATCACGGCGGTCGCAGCATGAACGTCGCCATGTGGCTGAAAGGGCAGGGCTTCACCAACCCGCTAAGCATGGCCGGAGGCATCGACGTCTGGGCTCAGGAAATCGACACCAGCCTGCCACGATACTAACAAGGGCTTCGCCCTTGACCCGGTGGCGTGGCACGCAGAAAGACGTGGAACGCTGGAATCGCCGAGCCGCTCCGTTGTCGCTACGTGTAACAATCGCGGCAGGTTCTTTGGCCAGTTAGCACAGCCGGGGGTGCGCGTTATTTTGATTCCACTAGTACTACAGTCGCACTTGCCTAAAAACGCAGATAATTCTATGACTCGCTCTT